>Ga0116229_10012558_pt1 | contig 12174 bp, 10 predicted proteins | sample S1TSphgellanicum_3_FD_87313 | JGI IMG/M metagenome (GOLD analysis project Ga0116229, IMG submission 87313) | Host-associated microbial communities from peat moss isolated from Minnesota, USA - S1T2_Fc - Sphagnum magellanicum MG | ecosystem: Host-associated > Plants > Peat moss > Unclassified...
CACCCGCTCGCGCATCATCTCCAAGGGCATCTCGGCCGGCCGATCCAGCAACACCTATCGGGGCTTGGTCTCCTCGCACCGAAACGCCATCGGCGCCCGCAACTTCACCCAGTGCGACTCCTTGCTTATCGGTAAGGAGTGCGGCGCTCACACGGTGCCCTATGTCGAGGCCCGCAACGCCCACTCGATCTTCGAGCACGAGGCCACCACCACCCGCCTCTCCGACGACCAACTCTTCTACTGCCAAAGCCGGGGCCTGTCGGCCGAGGAGGCGGTGGCGCTGCTCGTCAATGGCTTCGTGCGCGAGGTGCTTCAGGAGCTGCCGATGGAGTTCGCGGTGGAGGCGCAGAAGCTGGTGGCGGTGAGCCTTGAGGGGAGTGTGGGGTGAAGACGTTTATCGTCCAGATCGAAGATGCAGTTGCGGAAAAGTTGGCTGGTCTGGCCGCCGTTCGAGGCGTGAACGTTGAATACCTGATCGAGGCAGGCGCTTCGGCTATCGCTGACGAATTAGCCGAGGGGGACGCTTTCCTGGATAGGATCGTATGGACTCCTGAAGATATTGCCGCGATCGAGGAGGGAATAGCCCAATGCGAGCGCGGCGAAACCATCCCGCAAGAGCAAGTTTTTGCAGAACTTAGAGCCAAACATGGCTGGTGACCCCCTTTTCGAAAATCTGGGCCTTAGCTTGGATGAAGTTGGTAAATTTACCCAGGAAGGCTCCTTCCTTGGGTCAGATGGTCGGTATGTCCGCTGTTATGATGACGTCAAATTGGTGCGTCCGTTAGCAGTTCGGATGAGCAGCGGAGTACAGTGCTCTCCTACACTCTCGGCCCTAAATCTGTTGCGCAGCTTGAATGCTACGTAGGCGAACAAGAATTTGCCTTCGGATTTGAAGATCTGTCGCACCTGAAATTGCATATGACCAACGAAGAAAAGTACGCGCGCTGACATGCTCTCCATCCATAACCTCCACGTCGCCATCGGCGAGACCGAAATCCTCAAGGGCCTGTCGCTCGATGTGCCGGCCGGCGAGGTCCATGCCGTCATGGGTCCGAACGGCGCTGGGAAGTCGACGCTGAGCTACACGCTCGCCGGCCGGCCGGGCTATGAGGTCACAAGCGGAACTGCGACGCTGGACGGCGAAGACTTGCTCTCCCTGGCGCCCGATGCGCGCGCCGCCAAGGGCGTGTTCTTGTCGTTCCAGTACCCGCTAGAGATTCCGGGCGTCCCGGCCATCACCTTCCTACGGACCGCCGTCAACGCCCAGCGCAAAGCCCGCGGCGAGCCTGAGATGGGCGCGCCGGAGTTTCTGAAAACGGTGCGGGCGGCTGCGGCTGAGCTGAAGATGGACTTCGACATGCTGCGCCGAGGCCTGAACGTCGGCTTTTCCGGCGGCGAGAAGAAGCGGATGGAAATCCTGCAGATGGCCATGCTCGCGCCCCGCCTGTTGATCCTGGACGAGACGGATTCGGGGCTGGACATCGATGCGCTGCGGATCGTGGCCGAAGGCGTCAACGCCATGCGGTCGCCGGACCGGTCCATGCTGGTGATCACCCACTATCAGCGCCTGCTCGATTACATCATCCCTGATCGGGTGCATGTGCTGGCCGGCGGCCGCATCGTGGCGTCGGGCGACGCCGACCTGGCGCGACTGCTGGAGCGCGAGGGCTATGACCGGATCGTGGCGGAGGCGGCATGAACGCCCCCGTAAAGCTCGATCTCAGAGACGTCTCCACCTTTCCGACCCGCCGGGACGAGGCGTGGCGCTATAGCGACTTTCGCCGCGCCGCCCCCGCCCATATCGAGGTCGCTGGCCCGGTCGCGTCGCCGGAGCCCGGCGGCCTGTTCGCCGCCGTTCACGGGGACGAGCTCGCCTTCGCCAACGGCCGCACGGCCGACGGCCAGGGCCGGGCTGAGCTGGCCTTGGAGGGCGGCGTTCAGCGGCTGCGCTTCGTCACCGACGCGAACGGCGGCGGTTGGCAGGCGCAGGTAGAGGTGAGGGTGGCGGAGGGCGCGCGCGCGACCCTGCTGGAGACCTATGAAGGGCAGGGGGCGGCCTATGTCGCCAGCGCGCATCTCAGCTTCGTGCTCGAGCCCGGCGCCATCCTGGAGCGTATCGTTCTCTTCGTAGAGCCGGCTGACGCCGTCAGCGTCTCCGCCGCGGACGTCGTGCTTGGCGCGCGCGCCAGCTTCAGCCAAACCGTCGTGGCCACCGGCGCCAAGCTCCAGCGGCATGAAACCAATGTGATTCACCCCGGTCAGGGCGCGGAATTGCGGATGGACAGCGTCTATCTCTTAGGGGGCGCTCGCCATGCGGACCTGACGACGGCCGTCGTCCATGCTGGCGCCGACGGCAAGACCAGCCAGCTCACCAAAGGTTTGGCGACCGAATCTGGCCGCGCGGTGTTCCAAGGGCGGATCGTGGTCGAGCGTGGGGCGGACCAGACCGACGCTCGGATGCGCCACGACGCTCTGCTGCTGTCGGATCGGGCGGAGATCGACGCCAAGCCTGAGCTGCAGATCAACGCCGACGACGTCTCCTGCGCCCACGGCAATACGGTCGGCGCTCTGGATGCGATGGCGCTCTTCTATATCCAATCCCGTGGCGTGCCGGAGGCGGAGGCCAAGGCGCTTCTGACTCAGGCCTTCGTCGGCGAAGTGCTGGAGCGAATCGAGCACGAGGGGGCGCGGGCGATCGTGCAAGCGTTTGTGGCTGAGCGTCTGGAAGGACTGATGTGATGGACGACGGTTCGCCCCTGTTCAACGCCGCGGCCCTGCAAGCTGTCCCGACCTTCGATGTCGAAGCGGTGCGGGCCCAGTTCCCGATCCTGTCGCGTCAGGTGCATGGCAAGCCCCTGGTCTATCTGGACTCCGCCGCCTCCGCCCAAAAGCCGCGCGCAGTCATCGACGCTATGGTCCATGCGATGGAGTACGCCTACGCCAACGTCCATCGGGGGCTGCACACCCTGGCTAACGAGACCACCGACGCCTACGAGCAGGGTCGGGCCAGCGTCGCCCGTTTTATCAACGCCGCCAGCCCCGACGAGATCGTCTTCACCAAGGGCGCCACAGAGGCCATCAACCTGGTCGCCGCCTCCCTAGGTCTGGATTTTCAGGCCGGCGACGAGATCGTGATCTCTGAGCTGGAGCATCACGCCAACATCATTCCCTGGCACTTCCTGCGGGAGCGCAAGGGCGTGGTGCTGAAGTTCACGCCCGTCCTCGACGACGGAAGCCTGGATATGGACGCCTTCCGCGCGCTCCTGTCGCCCAAGACCAAGGTCGTGGCCCTGACCCACATGTCCAACGTCACCGGCGCGGTGACGGACATTGCAGACGTGGTCGAGGCGGCCAAGGCGGTCGGCGCCTTGACCCTGTTCGACGGGTGTCAGGGCGTCGTGCACCTGCCGGTGGATGTTCAGGCGCTGGGTTGCGATTTCTACGTCTTCTCCAGCCATAAGCTGTTTGGCCCGACCGGGATCGGCGCGCTGTGGGCCAGGCCCGATGTGCTGGCGCGAATGGCGCCCTATCAGGGCGGCGGCGAGATGATCGGCAGCGTCTCCATGGAGGCGATTACCTACGCCGACCCGCCCCACAGGTTCGAGGCCGGCACGCCGCCGATCCTGGAGGCGATCGGCTTTGGCGTCGCGCTGGACTGGCTGTCGAGCCTGGATCGCGACGCCATCGCCGCTCACGAGCAAGCGATGTATGATCGGGTCACGTCCAGGCTTTCGGGCGCCAACTGGCTGCGGATCCTGGGCGACAGCCCAGGCAAGGGCGCCATCCTGTCGTTCACGGTCGAAGGCGCCCATGCCCACGACATCGCCCAGGTGCTGGATCGCTACGGCGTCGCCGTGCGCGCCGGAACCCACTGCGCTGAGCCCTTGATGCGCCGGTTTGGCGTCACGTCGAGCGCACGCGCCTCATTCGCCCTATATAACACCCTAGCGGAGGCCGACGCCTTTGTGGACGCCCTTCTCAAAGCTCGCAGCTTCTTTGCGTAAACCCATGACAGACCTCGCCCCAGACCTGACGCCAGAGACCCTCCCCGCCGCCGAGGCGATCACACCGCCCGGCGACGCTGCGCCTGCGACCGATGCAGCCGCCGCGTCGACCCTGCCCCAGGAAGAGCTGGATAGGCTCACGGCGGCGCTGATCGAACGGCTCAAGACGGTCTATGATCCGGAAATTCCGGTCGACATCTACGAGCTCGGGCTGATCTACCGCGTCGATATCTCCGACGATCGCGACGTCCTGGTGGACATGACCCTGACGGCCCCTGGCTGCCCCGTCGCCGGCGATATGCCCGGCTGGGTCCAGGATGCCGTCGAAGGCGTCGAGGGCGTGCGCGCCTGCACCGTCAACCTGACCTTCGATCCGCCTTGGGACCCGTCGCGCATGTCCGACGAGGCCAAGCTGCAACTGAACATGTTTTGAGAGAGGGCCTCGCCCCATGTCGATCGAGATGACATCCCAGCCCGCCCCAAGGATGCGCCGCGAGCGCCCCAAGCTGATCTCCCTGACCGACGCCGCAGCGGCTCGGGTTCGCGAGATCATGGCCCGGGCCGATCAGCCCTACGCCGGCTTGCGCGTCGGCGTGAAGAACGGCGGCTGCGCCGGCCAGGAGTACGTCATGGAGTACGCCCAGGACGTCAATCCGCTGGATGAGCGGGTCGAGGACAAGGGCGTGCAGATTTTCGTCGACTCCAAGGCCGTGCTGTTCCTGATCGGGGCGGAGATCGACTATGAGACGACCAAGCTGTCGGCCAAATTCACCTTCAAGAACCCCAATCAGACTGACGCCTGCGGCTGTGGGGAGAGCGTGACCCTGAAGCCGGCCGAGTTCGACGCGGCCTGATCGACCCTCAACGCCCCTCGAAGGCGGGCGGCCGCTTTTGCTGGAAGGCCGTGACGCCTTCAACGAAATCGCGCGAATAGCCGGCTTCGCGTTGGGCCTCGACTTCCACGTCAAGCTGTTCCGCCCAAGCTGTATCCAGGCTCGCCCACATGGCCCGGCGGATCAGGCGCAGCGACATCGGACCGCCGGCTAGGTGTTTGGCTAACCCCAAGGCTGTGGCGTGCAACTCGCCATCGGCGACGCAGCGGTTGATCAGGCCCCAGTCCAGCGCCTGGCGCGCGGGAATCCGCTCGCCCAGCAGCGCCATCTCCATCGCGCGGGCCTTACCGATCAATCGCGGCAACAGGTAGGTCGATCCGCCGTCTGGAATCAAACCGATGCGGTTGAAGGAGAGTTGGAAATAGGCGCTCTCCGCCGCCACGATCAGATCAGCCACAAGCGCAAACGCGCAGCCGATGCCGACCGCGGGCCCATTAACCGCCGCAACGATCGGACACGGCAGCTCTCGCATGGCGTTGACCAGAGGATTGTAGACGTCGCGCAAGGTAGCGCCCACATCCCGCGGACCGCCGGCGGACGACGTCAGGGAGCCTGAGGCGCTGAGATTGGCGCCCGAACAGAAGGCGCGTCCGTCGCCGGTCAAGACAGCTGCGCGCACAGCGATCTCGCCAGAGGCTATCCGTCCGAAAGCCGCCGTCAAAGCTTGGGTCATGCCATGATTGGCCGCGTTCAAGGTGGCCGGATCGCTCATCGTCAAGATGGCCACGCCGTCCGCGATGGCGACCTTCAAATTTGGATGGTCCAATCCCGTCTCCCGTCGTTTTGAGGCGGGACGTTAGAGCCTTTCTGGTTCAAATGGAAATATTTGAACCGGATAAAAAGGCTCCAAATCAGAAGTTTAGAGCATGAGGGGCGGCGGAGCCGGCGTCTACGTCCGCCTGTCCTGCTCTACCAGAACGCGGCGTCAGGCGACGCTCTTGAGGGCGACCTCGCCATTGGTGACAAGATTTCTGCCGCCGTTCTTAGAGGCGTACAGCGCGACATCCGCCCGCTCCAACAAGGACGCGACGGTCTCGCCGCGGTGATATTGTGCGATGCCGATGGAGACGGTCACAGCGCCCAGCTCTTCGTTGGTGGATCGCCGCTTCAGCGACCTCGACGCGATCTCAAGCCGCACGCTTTCGAGCAGGCTGACCGTGCTTTCGGCCGTCTCTCCAGGCAAGGCGACGGCGTACTCTTCTCCACCATACCGAGCGGCCAGACGGGGTTCTGCCCCCAGGCGAGCTATCACGCTCGCCACATATCGAATGACCTGATCGCCTGTCTGATGGCCCCAGGTGTCGTTAAACCGCTTGAAGTGGTCGATATCCAGGATTGCGACCGCCAAGGGCTCGCCGCTCCGCGCCGCCTCGCCGACCGCCCTTTCGATCCCCTCATCCCAAGCTTTGCGATTGGCGAGGCCTGTGAGGGCGTCCGTCATCGCATCGCGCCGCACCAGATCAAGGTTCTGCTGCAACCGCTGCACTTCACTCGTCGAGTCGTTCAATCGCCGTTCCAGGGCGCTGGTTTGGCTTTGCACCAGGCGGGTCGCTTCGGTCAGCGATTGGATCATTTGGGTCAGGCCAGGCGGATCTGCGTCTGCAATGACCTCCTTAGCGCCAGCCAGGGTGCGGCCGTAAGCCGCTTGATGGCGCTGGGCGTCCGCGAGGGTTCTACCGATGGTGTCGATTTGCTGCGCCAGCTTTTCGCTGGCGGCGCCCAGGTTGGAGCACGAAACAAGATGGGCCAGATGAGCCGCGGCGAGCTCTGCGCTCTTGGCCTCCGTGATCGGCTCGCCGGCGTCCATCAACCGTCGGACCTCCGTCGCCAAAGCGCCCGATGGCTCGGCGACGATTCGGACCCAAAGCTCGAAATTCAGCGGTGTCGGCCAGACCTTACAGCGACGCATGTCGGCCAAGGCTCGTGCAACGAGATCATACGAATTTGGACTGCGGAGCAGCAGATCTATACCGGGGGACATTAGGGCTCCCGCAAGCTTTTGTATGAGGCGGATCTACCCCTATCTATGCCAACAGAGTCTTAACCGCTTGCAAAAGATTTACAGAGTTTGAAAATCTTGGGACTTTTTAATTAAATATCTTTTGTATAAATAATCAATCTTCGGAAGTTGCGGTTTTACGCAGCGGGGCGATCGGCGCGGCGCGCAGAAGAAAGGCCGGCGTGTCGGCGCCGAACCCGACAACCGATCCATCACGCCCTGAGTCTTGCGCCCCATATTCACGTCGTCCAGGTTCGTCGCGCCGAGATGCACCGCGTCTAACCTCGCGACCGTCGTCTCGCCGTGCAGTCTCCGTTGGGGACGCTTCGACCTGGGCGATGTGTGGGATGCGGCGTGGCGCGCGAGGCTCACGGCGGGGACGGCGACTTGGGACGGCGAGATCCTCGACGTCGTCAATGTAAGGCTGCTCGTCGACCCGGTCGGCCATTTCGGGCGCCGCCAACGCCGTCGGCTGTTCGCGTCGACGCGGCAGCCGCCGTTGGGGCGACGGCTCGACCTCCGTCGTCGCGTCAAGGTCTCGGTCAACGGCTTCGCGAGGACCACGGCCACGGCTACGGTCGCTACGTCCATCTCGGCTGGGACGCCGACCCCGGTCGGCGCCTGTTTCGATCGCCGACCAATCCACATCCAGGATAACCGTCTCCGGCTCCTTCTTGGTCAGCTTCAGCACCTTATCATAGTTGCGCGCATCGTCGGGGGTGACGATCATAAAGGCTTCGCCGGTGCGCCCGGCGCGACCCGTCCGGCCGATGCGATGGACATAGTCGTCGGCATGGAAGGGTACATCGTAATTGAACACGTGGCTGACTGCGGGAATATCCAGTCCGCGAGCGGCGACGTCTGAGGCGACCAGAATGCGCAGGGCGCCTTTGCGGAAATTCTCAAGCGTGCGCATCCGCATGCTCTGTTCGAGGTCGCCATGGATCGGGGCGGCGTCGATGCCATGGCGCGCCAAGGACTTGGCGACGATGTCCACGTCGGTCTTGCGGTTGCAGAAGACGATGCCGTTCTGCACCTCCGACTTCGTGATCATGGCCCGCAGCGCAGTCCGCTTCACCTTCGGATCGCTTGACGGCGTGTTGGCGATGAACTGGGAGATGGTGTCTGCGGTCTGGGCCGGGCGTGTGGCCTCGATCCGGGTCGGATCTTTCAGAAACTGGGTGGTGAGGCGGGTGATCTCTGGCGGCATGGTGGCGGAGAAGAACAGGGTCTGGCGCGATGGCGGCGTCAGCTTGAAGATGCGTTCGATGTCGGGGATGAAGCCCATGTCCAGCATCCGGTCGGCCTCATCGACCACCATGATCTGCACGCCCGTCAAAAGCAGCTTGCCGCGCTCGAAATGGTCGAGCAGGCGGCCGGGGGTTGCGATCAGCACATCGACACCGCGGTCGAGCTTCTTGACCTGATCTTCGAACGATACGCCGCCGATCAGGAGCGCCCAGGTCAGCTTCTGACCGGTTGCATATTTGTCGAAGGCGGCGGCGACCTGGTCGGCCAGCTCTCGCGTCGGCGCCAGGACCAGCGAGCGCGGCATGCGCGCCCGGGATCGACCGGCGGCCAAACGTTCAATCATCGGCAGGGTGAAGGCGGCGGTCTTGCCGGTGCCGGTCTGGGCGATGCCCAGAACATCACGGCCGGCGAGCGCCACGGGAATGGCTTGTTCTTGGATGGGGGTCGGCGTCGTGTAGCCGGTTGCGGCTATCGACTTGAGCGTCTCGGCGCTCAGCCCGAGGGTTGAAAAGTCTGTCATGTCTCGTTGGGAAGCGGCCGGAAAATCCCGAAGATGGGCGGCAGGCGACGCGAGCGTCGACCGATTCCCGGTCTGTTCAAGACTCTACATAGTCGGCGGCGGCCAAAAGTCAATTTTAGATCTCGACGGTCGCTGACGTTGGCGAGCTTGGCCCCAAGGCCCGCGCTAATTCATCAGCTTTTGCGACAAATAAACGTAGTGCCTCGCCCAACGTCGCGCGTTGAGCTCCGGATCTGCATCATTGGCGTGCCCACCGAAAGTATTTTCGTAATAAAGATAAGGATCGCCCAAACTCTCAAGCTTTGCCGCAAATTTTCGCGCATGGCTGGGGTGGACGCGATCATCCTCCGTATTCGTCGTGATATAGGGCTCAGGGTATTTCACGCCGGGTTTCAGGAGCTGATAGGCCGAATATTTGGCGATGAAGGCGCGGTCGGCCGGGATATCCGGGTCGCCATATTCGCCGACCCAAGAGGCGCCGGCCGACAGATGATTGTAGCGCAGCATGTCGATCAGCGGGCTTTCGATCACAACCGCCCCAAACAGCTCTGGATGCTGGGTCATGGAGACGCTCATCAAGACGCCGCCATTGGAGCGGCCGTAGATGCCCAGATGCGGGGGCGAGGTGACGCCGGTGGCGATCAGGTCCTTGGCGACGGCGGCGAAGTCGTCGAAGGCGCGCTGACGGTGTTCCCGCAAGGCCGCATCATGCCAGGCCGGTCCAAACTCGCCGCCGCCCCGGATGTTGGCGACCACATAGGCGCCGCCGCGCTCCAGCCAGAGCTTGCCCATCTCGGGCTTGTAGGCCGGGGTCTCCGACAGCTGGAAGCCGCCGTAGCCGAACATCTGGACGGGCGTGGCGCCGTTGGGCGTCATGCCCTTGGGCGCGACCAGGAAATAGGGAATGCGCGTTCCGTCGGCGGAGGTGGCGAAGCGCTGCTCGACCTGGTCCTTGGACGCGTCGAAGCGCGGCGGCAGGGCTTTGATCTTCTCGACCCGTCCGGTCGCGGCATCGGCCGCCCAGAGCGCGGTTGGGTCCAGGAACCCTTCGGAGGTGACAAACAGGCGATCTGAATCGTCCGAGGCGGCCCGCACGGCCAGCGCCGCATTCTTTGGAAACGCCAGCCGCTTATGGGTCCAGCCATCGTCCTGGAGATCATAGACCTCGATCGCGCCCTGCACATTGTCCAGGAGCTGCACGATCAACCGGTTGCGCGTGGCGCGCACCGCGTCGATGGCCTGGGTGGGGCTTGGCTGCAGGATCAGGCGAGGGCGCGCCGAAGCCGGCGAGGACTTCAAAGCCGCCAAGTCGTAGGCCAAAAGCGCCCCGGCTTTGAAGCCGTGCCAATCCTGTTGGATCGTGAACGTCAGCTGATCGCGGACGAGGGCCTGCAGGGTTGCCTTTGGCGGCAGGGGCAGTTTGAGGGGCTCTGCGTCGGTCAGAAGGTAGAACGCCTGTTCGAAGAAGCTGAGGCCCTTCTGGATCACGATCGCGCGCACCGCGCCGTCGGGCGCTGTGAGCACCCGAGGCTCAGCCCAGACGTCGGTCGTCGCCCCTCGAAAAACGGTCTTGGCCTGGTCGATCGGCTGGCCCCGCTTGACGATCTTCACGACGTAGGGGTAGCCCGATGCGGTCAGGTCCGCGCCCACGCCAGACCAATCGCGACCGACCACCAGGGTGTCGCGATCCAGCCAGTCGACGTATTGTTTGCCGACGGGAAAGTCGAAACCGCCCTCGACGAACTGCTTGGTCGCGGTATCGAACTCGCGCACCCGCACAGCATCGCCGCCGCCGTTGGAGAGGCGCACGAGACAATAGCGCTCGGCTGGCCAAAGGCAGGTCGCCCCCTTCCAGAACCAGCTCTTGCCTTCCGTCTTGGAGAGCTGATCCAAGTCCAGCAGCACGTTCCACTGGGGATCGGGCGTGGCGTAAGAGGTCAGCGTCGTGCGCCGCCACAGGCCGTGGCTGTGGGTCGCGTCCTGCCAGAGGTTATCCACGCCATCGCCCAGGAAACCGGGATAGGGGATGCGGTCCTTTGCGGTGAAGATGGCCAGCGCCTCGCGCCGGAACAGTTCATAGCGGGGGTCGGTCTCCAGGACGGCGGCGGTGCGGGTGTTTTGCTGGGCGACCCAGGCCAGGGCGCGCGCGCCGTGGATGTCCTCCAACCAGCGGAACGGATCGTCTCCCGGCGTCTGCGCCAAGGCGACGCTCACGAACGCCAGCAGGATTAATGGCGCTGCTCCGCTCAGGCCCGGCCTGAGCGGCCCCCTCCCGCCCTTCGGGCGTACTCCCCCATCGCTTTGCGACAGAGGAGATGAAAACACGCGGCTTTTCATCCTCCCCGCGCGATCGCGCGGAAGATCAAAGCCGCAGCGATAGGCGCAAGATTCAGCCCTTTCACGACTGAGAAGCCTCCGCAACAGGCTTCTCACCGGGATCAAGACCCGCTCTCGGTGGCGTCATAGAAGCGCGCCACATCGGCCTTTAGCGACTTCAGCGCCTCGACGTTCAGATAGACCATGTGGCCTGACGGATAATAGGCGAAGTGCAGGTTAGACCGCAGCGACGGGTCCAGCTCCATATGGGCCAGGTCGTACTCGGTCTGGAAGAAGGGCGTGGCCATGTCGTACCAGCCGTTCAGGGAATAGAGCTGCAGATGCGGGTTCTCCCGCATGGCCGCCGATAGATCCAGCGCCACGTCAGGATCGTTTTGCGGCCCCCGCGCGCCGGGCGCCCGATGATGCCAATCCCAGGGCGTGCCCGACTGGTAGAAGGTCGGCCGATAATCGAGCCGGGTTTCGAAATTCAGGTCATCGGTCAGATAGCTGTGGAAGGCGGCGACAAAGGCGCCCGTGATCCCGGTATCCGACGGATCGGTTTCCGGCGCATCGGAGGTGGCGTCCTGGTCGATGCCGGTGAAGCGGCTGTCGTACCGGCCCAGGGTGCGCCGCTGGTCGCGCAACAGCTCCTTGCGGAAGCGCTGGAGGTCGACGCGCAGGTTGGACTCCTTCAGGTAGGCGACCGATAGGCCGGTATAGGCCGAGAGCTGCTGGGCGACAGCGTCTTCCTCGGCGGGGCTCAGGTTCTGGCCCTTGGCCAGGGCGGCGGCGTAGGGGCCTTCTGCATACGCGCGCACCTGCTGCAGGAAGGGGGCGAGCTCGGCCGGCCGGTTGGGGATGCGGTTGTGATACCAGGCGGCGGCGGCGTAGCTCGGCAGATAGGCGCTGTAGATCTGATCAAAGCCCGGCTGGCGGATGCCGTAGTTCAGGATCGACGACAGGATGATCGCCCCGTTCAACTGCACGCCCTTTTCCTGGAGCATGTAGGTGAGGCCGGCGGTGCGGGTGGTGCCGTAGCTTTCGCCGAACAGGTACTTGGGCGAGTTCCAGCGGTCGGTCTTGGTGATGTAGCGGATGATGCCGCGGGTGAAGGCGTCCAGATCCTGATCCACCCCCCAGAAGGCCGACAGCTTGGTCTCGCCCAGGGGCCTGGAGAAGCCCGTGCCG
>Ga0116229_10012562_pt1 | contig 12173 bp, 8 predicted proteins | sample S1TSphgellanicum_3_FD_87313 | JGI IMG/M metagenome (GOLD analysis project Ga0116229, IMG submission 87313) | Host-associated microbial communities from peat moss isolated from Minnesota, USA - S1T2_Fc - Sphagnum magellanicum MG | ecosystem: Host-associated > Plants > Peat moss > Unclassified...
AAAAAAAAAAAAAAAAAAAAAATAAGAAAAAAAGGTCAAGGAGAAAGAGAAGAAAAAAAGACCAAGAAAAAAACAATGAAAAAATAAGAAAAGATAACAGGTTTGTGAGGGTGGGAAAAGGAAAAGGGTAGGGACGAAGAGAGAAAGTTATAAAAGGAACAAAGCTTCATCCAACCAATGGAACCCAAAACGAGTTCTATTGGACTAGTGCAATGGTGGGTGCAGGGTCACTCCTACCAAGATTTTACACGTCTTTTCTTTGAATGCAGCCAACCTGCAGTTAGCATCCAAAACTTGCTCCACCCATAGTGGGTAGTTGGGCCTCAAGGAGTAAACTTCACAACCAAGATGGTTGGCTTATTGTTCTCATGCCCCACTCATAAACATATTAAAGATGAGACTATAAAAGGTGGGAAATTACCAATAATAAACCATCTGAACCAATCAATCTATCTGATTAATCAATAACAACTAGTACATAGTGTAATGCCTTTTGCCAATCACAACATCCTATGCGCAAAATTTGCTCACTCCAAGTCATTGAATTATCCCAAATTATCATAATAGTTATTGTTTTTCATCAAAAAATTTGCTTTGTTGGGTGTTGATGTGGATGCTCTAAAAACAATTAAACATAACATGAAATAGATAAATGAAATTTAACTCCAAGGATATAGATAGTTATTGTCAATATTCTTTTCATGAATTTTGTGATCATGTGGTCAAAATTGTCAGCATCTCAAAACTAATTTGTTATTAATTGTTGACATGTTTGTAGAGAATTTTCAAAACAAGAGCCAATAAACATAAAAGGTGGTGACATTCTCCCCCAAAAAAAATCCTCAATGTTTTTTTTAAAATCAAAAAATCTACCACAACATATTCCTTTTTTAAACTTTTTTGTCATATTCCGAAAATTCACCACTGTAAAATTTTTTGGTTATGATTTCAATTTCAGGGCTAATGATCTCAAAATTTCAACCAAATTGTCCAATAGTAAAGTGCCCTTATATCAAGAACCCTTCATTCCTTAAGCATTGCCCACCACATTAAAAGTGTTTGATTAAAGAGGGTTTGATTTTAAATTGTTTTTCCCAGATGCACCCATTATTAAGAACCACTCTCTCATGGCAACCAAAATTTTTGAACATAGGTAATTAAAAACATTTTTTCTAACCCACCTGATTTTAATTAGAATTGAAATTTTCATTATGCCTAATGCCACAAACAATGTTTATATTGTCAATTTTGTGATGTAGTTGGAGTGTGATCATCTATAATACAATTTAGCCAAATTCAACTATAAAATTTAAAAGGAAAAAACCTGAAATTTTTCAATATTGTCACCTACCTATTGGTCCTCAAAGCATCTCCATTGGTTGGGCTGGTATCACTATTTATTACATCCACTATAAAGATTAAATATTGATTAAATATTCTCACATCTCACCCATAATCATGAATTTTGAGCAATACTTTATGGAGACCATTTCAATTTCAACACTTGAACCCATCATTGTGACTAGCCAATTAAATATAGTCACTTTGATAATATCACCATGATAAGAGCAAATGATAAACAAAATATTATGGGAAAAAAATTGTTATACCTATTGCCAAAGTCAATTTTCACATTATTATGATACTATTCCTCATCCAATTTAATGATATGATCAATTGTTGGAGATGTTCAACAAAATTTGGCAAAGGGTTACTTTGCAAAAATAATTTCACTATCTAGGATAAGATACCATTTACACTTGTGTCAAAACAATTTAACAAACTTTTTAAGTGAAGGTTATAGGAGCAAAAAGTACGTGCAATTTTCACCTTAGACAAAACTAAAAATGACATTGAGTTGGAATTTCAAAATTAATCTTTTCAGGCATATCACTAGAAAACAATTTCAAATATATGATTAAGTTTATGACTAATGATAAAGAACAAAAATAATCAATAGTCCTAAAATCATTACGAATGAGTTGTTTAAAACAATTGTTATTTAGGACATGATGTGACACATTTCATCCATTATCATAAAAGACATATGTGAAGTCATTAATAATAATTTAATCATTTTTTTTTCATTATTACAAATTAGACCAAAAAACTTGGGGAACATTAATTTTTTAATTATAATATTTATTATTATGAATTTATTGTATAATATAAATAATAAGATATATTTTATCTTAATTATTTTTAATTTCATTATTTTCCATCCTAACAATTGTTGACACATGTCATCACCTATGATTTCTACCTATTTAAGCTTGTTTAAGCAAACATTCACCTAACCTAAATAGTGTATGTAGGTAAAGAATATTCAATCGATATTCCAACATTGACCACAATGAATTTGTCATTTGTAAAGTTTGATTCTTGGACCCCCAAGGATGAAATTCAATTCCTTTACCACCAAGTTAACCCACTTGTGTAAATAATCTATTATTTATTTTATTTAAAACATGTTTCACTTAAACATTACACAAAACTTCAAAGTTGATTATTCATATTTTATTGATAATTTGTTCAAATGAAAGAAATGAAAATCTATTCATAAAGTTCCTTCGATAATGTACACAATTATATAATTTTTTTAAAGAATTAATTCATTTCGAAAGAAAAATATTTGAATTTTATTATTGTATTACATGATTTATAAATGGAAAAATCTTTGTGGGTAATACAAAAATGAAAAAATATATATCTTTCATATTTAAAACCTTCATTTGATTTAATAATTTATATTATACATTTTTTTCTAATGTATCATAATTTTACTAATAATTTTTTATTTACTTGTATGAATCCATATAATTTTTCCACATTAAATATTTATTAGCGGATTACAAAACAATTATAATAATTAAATTTTTTATATTAATCATATTAAGTAATAATGATGTATAAAATTATTTTAAAACATTTTAATTTAATTTCTCAAATAATAATTAATATTAAAATATTAACTAATTTTCTGAAATTATAAAATTTATTCATTTTTCCACATGTAAAATAAATTATGTATTTCTCACAACTTACACTTCTATTTTATTTTTAAATTAAAATATGAAAATTTATTTATAATCTATCAGTAGTGTATCATTAAAATTTATTTCAATGTATAATATTTAATTTATCCACATATAATATTTTAAAATGGATCATATGTCAAGTTTTTTTTTTTAATGTAATAAAAAAAATTATACTACCTATATGTTTAATATTGGTCACAATTAATTCCCTACATATTATGGTTTCTTATGTCCATTTGAACTCATATTAAATGACTAATAGTCATTTTTGAATCATTGTATAATAATTTTATGACCACATCATCATTTTGTTATCAATCATGGATGTCGTATGGATGAAAACTTGCAATGAAAAAATGATGTCATTTTGTTTATTATCACATCATGCCATCTATTAGTCAAATGCACCATTAATATATGACTATAATGTTTTCCACATAGGATTAAAAATAATATCTTATTATTGTAATCAATTATATAGTCATTTAGAACATTTAATCATTGATTTCTTGGTTGTAAATTACATAATTTTTTCTAATGTATATTAAAATAAGTGTTTTTTTGGTTGTTTGGTTAAGTTTGGATACAATCACATCATAACCCTCCCAAATTATGAAGCCAAACTATATTTTTGGGAGTGTTAAAAAATCCATTGATAAGATGATGTGTAGGATTTTTGTTTTGCAATTTTCATACCAAGAAAACAAAAGTTATTGAACTTAGGGGGATTTTCATTGCATCAGGAAATTAAATTAAGCAAGGTTCCATAAGGATTTTGAAGTTGAACCCACTTTGACGTAAATAATATTGGGATGGGTGACCTTTGAGGAGTCTTCATTTATTAACTAATAGCACGAGGGACCACTAGTTCTATTTCATGCAACCCAACAATCTACTACCTACAAGATACTTATATTTATCAATTGTGGGATTAATTGGTCCCATCCAAGCCTTCTAACAATGTGAACATAAGTACAAATTGGAAACTTCAAGCCTCCGATCATTTGGCCAAAATCAACTAACACTTACTAACACACCAATTGGGAAAATTGGTTTTGGGTTTCATTGGTTGAAACACAAATGAATGATAGTTGAGTTCTAGGTTGGTTTAGGAAAAATGAAAATTAAGTCCATTATTTTTTCGTTCCTTTTTTTTCAATCTGTGCTAAACCCTAAACCCTAAACCTATTAAACTTAACTACTAACTTACTAACATCACTTTTTCTCATTTATTCTTCTTCTCTCTTCTTCTTTCTCTTCTTTTTATTATGAATGGTTTGTATACAAGAGTCTTTTCCTTTCTTTAGCTTCTTCTTATTTTTTTGAAATTATTTTTTCTGTTTTGATATTCTTGTCTTTCTAATTTTTTTCCTTCCCTTTTTTTGTCTTTCTATATTTTCTGATTTTCTTTTCCTTTTTCTAAAAAAAATTCTTTATATTTTTTTTCCTTTTCTTTGTTCTATTTTCATATCATTTGTCTTTAAATTCCTAGTATCTTCTATTTTTATGTTAGTGTGTAGGATTTGTAATCACATGGCTAATCAAAAAAAATATTGTTTATATAGATTCGTTTGGGGAACGAAGTTGAAAAAAAATATGCTTGTACTTCAACATGTTATTTCATTAGAACCAATAGGTGGTGAACAACATGGTGTTTCATTAGATAACTCAAGTTAACCTGCAAATGGGTGTTGAAAGGGTGATCGGGCAAAAGGACTTGAATATCCTAGTTGTAATGATGTAGTTCAATTAACATTATTTTCTTTCATTGTGATGCCTTCACATCAAATTGATGAATTCAACTCAATTAAAACAAACAATGATTTCAAGTTTATGAAAAAAAAATGTTAATGCAATATATTAATTCTCATTTTAGGTAATACATTTAAATAAACCTCTTTGTGAGACTTCATTTGTCTTGAGATTTTTTTTCGCATGTATAAGAAAATCTTTGTAATAAAATGTGATGTGATGGCTCAAGTTGAATATTTTAACCTCATACTTCTGATATTTCCTATTGTAAATTATGATCAAATTTATAAGAGGAAAACCCAACCTACATCTCACAATGAAATGGAAGTTGGGGTTTTCTTTTTCTTTTTTGAATTCTCTTTGTGCAATACTTGCATTAATAGTAGTGTTAGATAAAAATTAATCATTTTTTTCAATTTTAGTTGTTGATTAAAGGGAGCAATTGAGGGAGCAAATGAAATTCTTCAAACGCCCAATTAGGTAGTTCAAAAATATTCAAATTGGGATAAGGTGGGGTTGAAATAGGTTTGCAAAATCAACGCGTGTTCCATTGCACGTCACAAAATGGTTGCTCACCCAACATTTCAATAAAATGCACAACCTCACGACTAAGGGAATTAAATCTAATCATCTTTCAATCCATGAAAGGAGCCCTATCACCAAGACCATGCTCAAATAAATGCATGTATTTTAAAATGTGCACAATTTAATGACAATATGACCAAATGGCAATGCTTGAGCTTGCATGAATGCTCAGGTGCAATGGGATCACCTCTAATTTGCTTGAAAAAAGAAAATTCAAGGTGCGAAAACCCCCTTTGGTGCAATTAACTTCAAATCAATTATTGCAAGTCTTCGGCATTCAATCTTAAAGCATTGGGAACATCCCACACCAATGCTCAACACTAAGAAAAATGAAAACCGACAAACCATCATTCACATCACCAAATGTGTGTGTGCATAAAGGTTGAAGATGGCGTGGGATGGCACATATTGGGAATAGGAGTGTAACAAAACAACTTGGATATAAGAAATTAATATGGTCATTGATTTCCACAAATTTGAAATGATTCCTAAAGAGGATGCCCTCATATTCACCCTTTTTTTTTCCTTCTTTAATTTAGGGTTTTTTCCTAGGGCCCATGTTAAATGTGAGTTATTTCTCTAATGTAAATTTCACATTACCAATAAAAATGAATTCATGATGAATGTGCTTCATCTCTAATTCAAACATCACCACATTTATACCCACAAGCAAGAATGTAGCAAATGTGGCAACAACCTATCACCAAAGTCATGATATTAATGATGTGAATTGTAATTTTAAAGATGGTTTTCCTTCATACAAGGACAAATGTGTGAGTAGGATTGTATATAGTGGACATTTTTCACACGGTCTAGTAAAGTCAATAATTTTCATCCATGTATCATGATGATACATCTCAAAAAAGTTCTCAAAATGAAGTTTTTTGGGGTATTCATTTGTTTTTTAAGAAACATTTTTGCTCCATAGGAAACTTTTTCCATTGTTTCCTAAGCAACTTGCTTGAGATTGGCATTTTGTTTTCTTTTCTCTAGGGAAATTGTTTCCTAACGACAACTAACTTCAAAAAATTATTTAAATGTTTTATATAATTTTTCATTTGTTGGCAAAAATAATTAAGAAAATGATTGAACACTAAACCTTTGAGTTGAAAAGAGGATTTTAACCATTGTATCACATTTTTTTCTTTGAAACTATTGTGTAAAAAAATATTTACAATGTTAATCATTATGCAAGTATAATATTTTTAAAAATCCAATTTTTTAATTTATGTTGGGTATTGTATTGCAAATGCATCGAACCCAATGCCACATTTAACTTGTTGCTACTATTTAGTGTTTGCCTACACATACTCAATGTTAAGTATATGAATATGTCATGAAACAAATACTTTGTGCAACCTTAGCCTTGTTAGAAAAATCCTACATTACCCACCAATAACTAGGTACACAAATGACAACATGAGATATGTCAATTCCCAATACATCACATGTCACCCTTCAGTTGCAATCAGACCTGGTGTTAGGTCATATAGTGTTAAGTAAGCTAACATTTAGATAACATCATGTAAAAAAAATTGACCTATGTTGATTCCCATATTCCATGGGTGATTTTATTTTATTTTTCCCCAGACAGAATACACCTTACTGGAAGATCAAGAAGATCAGAGCTTTGAATCAGAGATCACTGGTTTTTTCTCCCCTTACTACCACTGAAGTTGGAAACTTCTTGCAAGCTCTTGGTTATCCTGAAAGCATTCACATCTATGTCACAGCCCTGAAATTGCATGGAATTGGGTTGGGCCAGTGAGTGTTGGTCGGTTCTAAAGAGAACCTCCAGTCCCAGTTTTGACACTAAAGAAATTTTTGGTAGCTGCTCCTCTGGGTGCAGGTTTAAGTCTGGTTCTCCAAATTTCTTAACCTGAGGTTCCGGTTTTAGCACATTTTTTCAGGAAACATTAGCATATGCAGGGGAGATTGCACCCTTTTCTCAGCATGCTTCTCAAATGGACTACATAGTCTCAGTGGAAAGTGATGTGTTTGTGCCATCTTTCTCAGGAAACATGGCATTTGCTGTGGAGGGTGATCGTCAGTTCTTCGGACACACAAGACCATCAGTCCAGATAGGTATGGAGGAGCAGCTTGTAAAACACCTCTCTTGTAAATTTACACAGAGAATATTCAATCACTGACTTGCTCATAAGCATGTATAAATCCATAGGATTTGACCAATCTTGTTACAAGTGTTTGATTTGTGATGGGTATTTTGATCTGGTTTGAGTTTTGATTCTGATGGATATTTTGCAATGGGTTGGTTCTCCCATCATTATGATGGCAGCAAATTATTTCCATATTTGCTGAACTCAATTATGTACGAGGAAACCTGTAAAACACTCTTTAGTGATTGCAGGTTCCTACCATCATTATGGCAGGAATGTGTCAATCAGCAGCTCAGCTTTTGCAGTGATGTAACTTTGTCGTACATATCACCCATGGGATCGATAGAGCAACACGCAGTTTAACTCACACTAAATAAAACTCTGCTCCAGGTCCTAATTGGTTGCAGGAGATCACTCGTTAGCATTTTTGACAAGCTCAATACAGGAGAGCTCCAGAAAGGTTCAGAGCTTGGGAAGCTCATAACCTAGATGCACCAAAACCAGTACTAAGTCTTGTCATCATGTTCAAGAATATTGCACTGGGTTTCAGAAACAACACTGGTAGAAAAGCTTGAAAAGTTCTGATTGAAAACTTTTGTGCAAACCTCAGAACGCTAAGCATGCCATGCAGCCCAGGCTTCTCTTTCTTGAACCCTGTTGATTTATCTGTGCAGACAACTAGGAGCTCCACAGCAAAGAAAAGAACCCATCCAAGGGACTAAAGCCCAAGAGTGACTGTGCACTGAAGAGTCATTTGACACAAATCCCAACTCTGAGTGACATAGAAACTTTGAGTGTATGTGCAACAAAGCAGGCAATGACATTGAAACTCTGATGATATCCATCACCTGGATTGAAGAAGAATAATTGTGTTAAAAATGTAAAATACATCTGCAAGCCAATTGAGCTGAGTGACAAGAACATCAATTGAAGAGTAGCTCTCTCACACACAACTGGATCTGATCTGTGCCATGCAAGGGGACCAGCTCTGAACTGGGCTGTCCAAGGTAACCATGCTCTCTCACTTTGACCTGGGTTACCTAGCTCTCTCACACACAAGGAGTAGATAACCATTGTCTTCTAGTACAAAGAGAACAAAGCATACAGACTTGAGAAGTCCCATTCATCAAGTGCATTAGGAGGGAATGATCTATGCTGTAACAAAGAGACACAATAAAATGTGTCTAGTAGCTGACCCTAGGCTACAGTATTGCACTCTTGTAAGGCCTTGAAATTTGTGCTTTTTTCTAAAGCCCAAAGCAATTTTCAGTGAATCCACTAAATGTGACTACTAGCTTATATGTCATCCAAACTTTCTTTTTGAGAGCATTTCTGCAATTTTATGCAGTTGGAGATGCATAAAATTCCACCTACAAGCTGTATAACGGCTTGTACATTATATAGCAGTCAAATTGTGTAAAACTGAGTCTGTAAAAATAATCACAATACAGTGCCATTTCAAGAGGGCCAGCTTCAAAAATATACTCTTTTTAAATGACAGACTATTTAAAAAGACTTCTTTTTAAATAAGCAGTCTTTGATTTATATTGTCCACTTGTTCATGTTTACAGGTGGGCAATGGGCATACAAGTATAATCACAACTATATGTTTTGGACATGGTAAACACTAATAGCAGTCTGAATTTTTTTGGGGCAAATTTTTTGGCAGATTAGAAAAAAATTTAAGGCCCAGGACAGCCCAGAAGTTTTTTAATTTGTGGACAGCTTAATGCTCATTTGGGCAGTCCACATGGTGAAGTGGGCTTGGCAATTTGGCAAAACAGCAAATTGTCAAATAGCAATGCGGAGTGGGTGACTTGGGAATGTGGATCTGGACTTCACAATTTGGCAAACAGTTACAGCAACTTGGAAAAATATCCAAATTACGAAGTCCAACTTTGCAATTTGGCGAACTTGATGAAAACAAGAGATGAACTTGACAAAATGGCCAAGCAAATGGCATTGCATATTAACACAAGTTAACATTTTTCCCAATCATATGCTTCATGTCTTTTCATCTTCTCACAAATCTTCAGGGTTCCTTTTCATGTAGGTAGCAAACCTCCTCAGTGCAATTCCAACTTCAAACACTACTTATATTGGTTAACATTAGCTTCACCTTTCATTTTTGGAAACACCCAATCGTCAGCATCAATCAACACGTTCACAAACAACTCTGCAAGAGAAGTCCTTAACCTTGAAAACAAAATTTATGTTCTTTGTATCTTGAAGCTAAACAACAGGCCAAAAGGGTTCAAAATTCCCCTTTCATTGGCCTTGGCTACCCCTTCTACATCTTGTGATCTATGGATGTTTAGGCTATTGATAAAGTTCACCTCAGGCTTTACAATTGGTGAAGCCTACAAGTGAGGCACATTCTCAAAATCCCTGACTGCACTCATCTACGATCACCGGCCTGTTCTAGGGCCCTTGCCTTAAGAATGACAGAGAAAGCTTGATGGATCATATGTTGTTTATGTTGTTGGCTAGTCAAAGTGCCTAGTTGTTTGTGCTTGGAATTTGCTGTTGTTACCTTAAGTTTTGAGATTATTGTCTGAAAATAAAAACTCAAGAACTTGGCCCAGCTCATGTCAAGGGGAGTTTGATATTTGGAAGTCTTTGGCATTAAAACAAATTGAACTTTAGATACTAATGGTTAAATTCAAGGTGGGAAATTGAAGATGGGTTCAAGGTTATAGAGAGAGAAAGAAACAAGTACTCTCAAACGGCTTAACTTTGACATTTGTTTGGCAATGTGCTTTCACTCACGGTTTCTCTCTCAGCGATATAGAGGGTTGGCATTCAGGTCACCATACCACATGTCCATTTATTTCTTTTTATGAAAGTTCTGTGATCTGTCCATGTGTTTGATGGAACATCCATGGATTGCAAGCCTTGCAATCCAAGATCAGAGTGTATTTAGCTTCCCTTTCTTTGTGGGTTCATTGAGAATGATCTAAAGTGTTGTTGTTGTTTTTTTTTTTTTTTTTGGTAGTGAACCAATTTGTATTGTTATGTGTACTAGTAATATCATCATAGAGCAACTTTGTCAAGGTTTGTGTTGTAGATGTTCCCATGCATACCAACAAGAGATGGTGTGTCAAATACTCTTTGTGAGGTAAGTTACTTCATATTGCTTCTTGTAATTGTGGACATCCTTGAGGAATGATTTAAGCATTCTCTTTTTAATTGGTTTGTCTAATGTTCAAGGTATGCTTAATTTATGACACAAGGCTTCTTAGTCTTGAGTGTGGGAGTTCTCTAATTTAGATCATTTTTTTTATGTAGTTAAGAATTTGTCTTGTTTCTCTCTCTTTTTTGTGTTCCTCTTCCTTCTTAATTGAATCTTTGGTGATTTTTTATATCCCAATTTCGGTTTTGCCAAGCTGAGCAACATTATGGGCAAGACTTCCCATTTTTGCCATCTTGTGATAGATTCAAATCTAGGACCCAAGTTGACTAAATTCCATAAAATCATAAGTTTTATGGAAAGGTTTTCAATATCTATTAAGACAGTTCCTCCACCCATGGCGTTGTTCTTTTCATTGGATTGTGCAGATTGATGAGAATTGGCATGTTGTGCAAAACATTAAGAAATTGTTTGATGAGATAACATGAGGGCTCAATGACATGCTCCCAGGTATTCAGACTTATTGCAACCAAGCTCAAGCAAATGCAACTCTGGTGGTTGTAACAAATGATTCATTAACCAACAGCAACAACCCTGGGAGTTAATCAGTGCATATTCAATTCTAATTGCAAAGAAATCTTTATGCCATAATTTCCCAATGGAGAGGATGGGTTCTTAAATGTTGAACACAAATATAGACTCCTTTAACTCCATTTGGTCTTCTAAGGATTTCCCTTTGGGGGATGTACTATTAGCTGATGCTCTTGACAAGGAACATGTTTTTAAAGCATATTTGGAAAGCACCTTTTGTGCATGAACACCCTTCCTAGAAAAGCTGAAAATAAACAACCTTAAAACAACTTTGTAATGAAAACCAAAAAAGGCAAGCCAAAAATGTTACAGATTCCAAGTCCAGAGAAAGCTTTATTTCACCCCTATATTCATCACTGGTCCTCAGTTTTTTAATTTCATCCCCAGAGATGGGGAACTTTACCGATAACCAAAGATAAGGGATGAAACTGAGACAAGGTATTGGAACTGGGAAAGACATTACATACAACTTTATTATGTCTCTTCATTTTTTTTTAAAGGAGCAATATAAGATGTTGAAAAAAGTCTCATTATATGTTAGAGGTTCAAAGTCCAGAGAAATCTGTTGAAGAAGTTGCCTATTTTATTGCAGCAATTTGAGGAATTACTATTTTTATTGCCGAAGTAGGTTTTGAAATTTAAAATAATTATTGGGCACCCAAGTGCGGAACCTGATGAAAAGATACTCCCGGTATGAATGCCCTAAATTGGTATCTGCATTCAACCCCCTCAAGTTCTAACTCCGCTTCCCCCCCTCTCTCTCCCTCCTCTTTTGTTTTTCCCCCCATTTTTCTTTTTTTTTTGAAGAAACAAAGTTTTTTTTGTTTCCTCGTACCGACAAAGACAGTGGCCACTCGGGAAATTTGCGCGTTCGCCAATCCAACCGCGCGACGAGCACTCGTCGTCGCGAAGCTTTGTTTCGTGGAAATGCCTCGCAAGCTGCACAACACCAAGCGTGTG
>Ga0116229_10012565_pt1 | contig 12171 bp, 11 predicted proteins | sample S1TSphgellanicum_3_FD_87313 | JGI IMG/M metagenome (GOLD analysis project Ga0116229, IMG submission 87313) | Host-associated microbial communities from peat moss isolated from Minnesota, USA - S1T2_Fc - Sphagnum magellanicum MG | ecosystem: Host-associated > Plants > Peat moss > Unclassified...
AAACTACTTTTGAAATTAAAAAAAATTTAGCCCCTTCCCACAAACTGTTTTTGGAGTGGCCAAATTTAGGGTTTGAGGTTTATGAGATGTTACATTGTTGAATGACCAAAAAGTAGATTGCAAACCTTAATTTCCAAAACCTTATTTCCTTTATGTTAATTTCAAACCTTTTCACTTAGTGCACTTCTATGGCATAGACACCCTCCCCTTATGATCCCCTTCTTCATCATTAGTTGAATTTTCCTACAATGACAAACAACATGCGAATAATAAATAAGAGGAAAGCTTTTATAATAAAAACCAAATCAAACAATCAAACTATCAAATAAATTGATATAAATTTAAAAAATTTTGACATTGATTTTATAAACTTCATTTTTCAGTGTAAGGTTTTGCAAACTGGTTGCTCTTCCTCTAAGCATTCTAATGGATCATCTTCATGGACTATTGGTTCATGTGTCTTTTTTTAATTTTATATCTTTAACAACTCAATAAAAACACTTCATAAACAACACATATATCCAAAGTGTTTAAAAATCAATTGAATGAATAAATTAACATATGTTGATCGTATGGGTGTTGAAGCTTGTGAATAGTTATTAAAAATTTATTTTGTACACTATGTTTGCTCAATGAAAAACTGTTGTTTGCTAATGGTTGTTATGTTGACATGTTGCTTTGTTACCATTGTGACTACCTTCTTACATTGTTTTCAAGTTATTTAGTTATGTCCTTGTTGCCCACTATTCTAATAAAACATTATTCCCTTTCATAATAGTTATATATATTTGGAATGTTGGTTATTATATCAAAAGTAATGGGATACACAATAAAAACACTATTATTAATTTTTTTAAAAATTATATTCCATACATCCACTATTATTCTCAATGGTTTGTTCTCATACAAATTTGACTACTTATAAATTTAAATAATTAAATATGTTTTGGGTGTTAAGATATTATTTATTAATTAAAAATCGTATTGTTGTGGTCAATATACATAAATTTTCAAGGAAATTAATTTTTTATTCTCTATTTCAAAACTTTGACATTCTCCATGGCCATGTCAAATGAAAACACCAAAGGAATTCAATTTCAATGGTTTTTAGAATTCATTTTTGACAACAAATGGTTTTTTATTTCTAAAATAAATGGTCAAATTGTGGGATTAATTTAATTTAAAATTAAGATGAGAACATTTGCTTCACGGTTGACTACCTTGGCATTCTTAATAAAATCTTATACCCAAAATAGTAATCACATATTCCTTCTAAGTGAATACACAATTGGATTTATTTTTAATTGTAGTATTTTCAATTCCCACCACCATTTTTTATCATTTAGTGGTGCAATACATTACAAATCGTTAGGGTTGGTATCAACATTAAATGTTACGATATTACTAATGGTTACTAAATTTATATTGATTTGCCTATAGAAATTGCCTAAAAATTACCAAGGTTCTTTCATTGTCCAAATTACAATAGGTTTGATTTGTTATAAATTTAATTTCTAGGATCTCTTTTCCGTCTCTTGTGCATTCATATCATGAATTATAATTCTTTTAATACAATCTAAAAAAGTTGAATGCCCTTGTGTTTTCCTTTGTCATCATCTTTATCCCATTTCATGTTCCTTCTTGCCCTATTTTTGTGCTTTGTGCTATTCTATGATTGGCAACAATCTATGCTAAGGGAAATTTTGGTTTCATTGTTTTGGTGGGCTGCCAACTTGTAGAAAAATGCTTGTTTGCATTTAGGTTTGTGATTGTTTCCATACATATCACAACAATATATTATGGATTTTTTAATTGGTCAAAAAAATGATTACTATATTTTTCGATTACAATTATAACTATTCAATCATAAAAATCAAATTATTATGTAATTGCAAAGACCATTAAGATGTCATGTGATGTTATGATTTTGCTATTATAATTAGTATGTTGACAATTTTTTTGATTGTTTCAAAGAAAAGTGTAAGGCAAATTTTATTTTAATTTTTTATTGTAATTTTTTGCTATATATATTTTTTAATCCAAATTTTCAATATCATAAAATTGAAAAGAAGAAGTTTGTGCTAAGTAACCAAGGATGATTTGTCAAATTGAAAATTGTAATATAATAAAAAAAATATTTAAATTTCTCATTACATGTAGTAAACAACAATGGTCATTATTTTATAGTAGATTGGGTCATTGACGTGACACACCATAACACTAGTTATTAAAAATCAAAGACGGAACCCATCCATCAAAAGTACAAGGCAAGTGAGAGCACGAGTACACACAACCCAAAGCAAAAATGAAAGCAAACAATAAAAAATAAAAAATAAAAAACCTTTGCAAATAGGACCCATGGCAACGAGTTATTGCAAATATCTAGTCATATAAGAACTCAATCCAAAACAATGAAACCCACTAATGTGAATCGGGCACCTGACAAGTTCGAAAAAAAAACGGCTGAACACTAGTGTGAATAGGGTTTCGTTTCTTTCTCATGCAGTGTACGGGGACGCGGACTGTTTTTCTAGGGTTTCTATTTCTGTTTTTTTGCATCGAAAATTTCGCGGGAGCGCGGGGTTCTCGTGAGAACTTGTTGATCTGCCGAACTTTGCAATGTCACGGAGGTCATGCTGCTGGTGATGGTTGTGTCCTTCGGAAGGCTTTTTAACGGCCTAGTGGTGTGGTTTTCGGAGGACTTTTCTGTGGCAAACCAGCGGAAGCTTTCAGGACTACTTACAGAGGTGAACCAGCAACTTGTGTGAGCTTTTTTCTTTTTTCTTTTGTTTCTTTGGATATCAGTTTAGCGCGTGATCTTGTTTGCTTTTCTGATGCACTCTTAAAGCTTCGATTTTAACTTCGAAGAAATTTTCAATTTCGATTTGTTTTTTAGGGCTTGAAGCCATGTATTGTCTTGAACAAGGTTCAGAGAGGTCGTCGTGATTGTCTGCTTTATGTCCACTTTTTTTTGTTCCGCTGCGCATTGATATGATATGAACCTGTTTTGCCTACGGTTTTTGTTTCACATTGTTGCAGAATCTGCATGATATCGTGTTGTTCCTAGTCAATTGGAGAGCATCGGGGGTGTGATGAACGTGTAAGAGGATAAATACTACAGTTTGGAAATAAGTGACAAAATTTCGGTGGATTGTGTGTGTATGAGAGAAGTTTTTGTATCTCTTGTAGAATATATGCAAGCTCATGAGAACGTCAACCAAGAAGAGCAGACTTAGATCACGAAGTCTCGATACACACCAACCTTGTGAAGGGAAATCCCAAGGCCAATACCACAAAAGTGATAAGTTGTCCTGGATTCTGTGTGCGATTGCATGTTATACAAATCCATGGGTTTTTGCTCTGACTTGTATCTTGGGTTGTCCATCTTGTAGGTTTGGGGGCAAGTTTTCTTGAGGTATTTTTCAGGTGTATGTCCTTGAGCACCTTGCTGGAGTTGCTTTAAAGGTGGAGCTATGGCATTATTGTTAAAGCAGTCTGCAATGATGCAAATGTCATCTATGGCAGAGTTTCTCCTGCCCAGGGTTCAATCGGAATCCATGTCCAAGCACCAAATATCCCTCTCCTTGAGGCCTGTGAAGTCTGGTGCACCCAAGGTTGCTACATCTTCCAGACTGCTGCATGTTGCAAGCTTGCGAGCTTCAGGATCTGAGACAAGTTACGAGGCAGGTCTAGTGCTAGAAGGTGGTGGTAACGGAGCAGGCATGAAAGGAGGGGCTGGAGGTGGGGGTGGTGGATCTGGGGACAATTCTTGGGGAAGACCAGAGAATGAAAGTGGTGGATCTCACGCTGGAGGTTTACTGGGTGCTTTTTTGAGAGGTTGGCAAGCAAGAGTCAAAGCAGACCCGCAGTTCATTTTTAAGGTGTTGATGGAGGAGCTGATAGGTGTTGGAGCTTGTGTGTTGGGAGACATGGCCTCAAGACCTAATTTTGGTCTCAATGAGCTGGATCTTGTCTTCTCTACTGTAGTAGTTGGATTAATCTTGAACTTCACTCTCATGTATTTGCTGGCTCCAACAACAGTGCCAGGATCTGTTGCTGCCCATCTTCCAGGGATCTTTGCTAGCTGTCCTGCTGGACACATGTTTGAGCCTGGGAAATTCTCCTTTTTTGACCGAACTGGCACTTTTGTTTACAAGGGAGTGCAGTTTGCAGTTGTTGGCTTTGCTGCAGGTCTTGTAGGGACAGCACTGTCTAATATTTTGCTGTCCTCAAGGAAGAAATTGGATCCAAATTTTGTGCCCCAAAATAAGCCGCCCCCAACAATCTTGAATGCTGCCACCTGGGCTCTTCACATGGGATTGAGCTGCAATATTAGATACCAGACACTAAATGGTCTTGAATTCTCTTTAGCAGGGTGGCTGCATCCTGCAGCATTCAAATCAGCTGTGTTTGTTCTTCGAGGCTTCAACAATGTGCTTGGTGGGATGTCTTTTGTGGCTCTGGCTCGTCTGACAGGCTCTCAGAGCTCATCAAAAAATATTGACCCTGCACATACAGCAGAGAATGCTGCAGTTGAGGACCAATCTCTGGAGCTGAAGGAACACACAAGCTGAAGAAGAACTTTGAAAGGTAGCACTCACTTGTTTATGATCAAACCTAGCTTACATTCAAACTTTCAGGTTAGAAAACATGTTCAATCCTTCCTTAAAAGAGGTTCTATCTTTCTTTTAGAATTCAAGGTTTCTCTGCAATGTTTGCAATTTTGTTAGCCCGCAAACAGGAGGTTTTGGTCCTATGTATGTTGAAGTACCTTATTTGGAAAGTAGAGTTCATAATTGATTCATTTTTCTGCAAGTAATTGTTTAGACAGGGCATTCAATATTCATATAGATACTCAGTTATGGGTGTATACACACCTGCAATTATGTGGGACAAAGGTTCTATTGGAGGTGGCATATACTGCAAATCAATCTTTAATCTTAACCATATTTTTAATGGCTTCTCTCGCAATTTTTGAATTTTGCATCATCTTAGAATGCAAAGGGCTTAAAAACTGGCAGGTTTGACACTATCAGCCAGAATATGCAGGTATGAACTTGACTTGTATTCATCTCCTGGATTCCAGTTAGTCAAGTTCTTCCAAATTCGGAGTAGGCAATGATCATTTTTTTGGTTTTCTTTGTAGCTCAAATGAGTTCTATATCTTAAATGTGGAGCTAAAATAGTCCTCTGAAGAGAAGAGGTTACTCTTCTAGGTGTGGTTCGAAACAAACAAGAGCTTTGCTTACCAAACCAGGATTTGTGTTTGGTATTTCTGCCTTGGAATCCCCATGCGGATGATTTCAAGGGCTTCTAGTCCTCCTGAGTGGGGAGCTTTTCAAATCCTGATTTTTCCAAAAAGGATCATGTGCTTAAATAAGTTGTTTCTCTCTTCTTTTCCTCTTTTGTTGTTTGGTTTTTGCTCTTCTGTTGTGTTCCCTTTTTCTTCTTCTTGTCCTCTCTTCTGCTTCTCTTTTATGTTTTGTTGAGATAGCAAGCATCATGACCAAGTCCTTTCATTACTGCCAGTCTTGTGATAGGAACTCAGTATGTGAGTCCATGTATGACCCTCTACCTCCGCCTACTGCTATGAGCTGATGAAGTTAGCAGGGATCTCATGGTAGGTAGTCACAACTGTACATGTTGATGTTGAAGGTCAATTATCATGGGGGTGACTGTCACTAGTGTTACAACCTCTCCTCAGTTTTTCATCCTTTTTGGGGTCATCACTTTTTCTTCCTTTGCGTGATGATGCCAGATCTGAATTTTCCATATCCTTATTATTGCATCTCTCAAATCTTTTCAGGTCAGATTAAATCATAAGTATGGGGGAATTCCCTATACTGATGAAAATGTCATGTGGGAGCTTTGATGGTAGATGACTCCTCTATTGGGAGAACCTTGATATGAATTTTCTTTGATTTTTGTAAGAAAGAATTGCTATATCACAAATACAGGCACATTGGAGATGGAAACCATTGCCATTGGCAATTTAAACCCTATCAAAACCTACATTTTAGACTGGGTTGAGATATAGTTGAGTATACTCGTCAGTTCAAAGCAAGCAAACAGGTGGGAGCTCTGTTCATTTCTGCAGGTTTCCTACATGCAATGAAAATAGGTAATCTTGTTGGTTGGAATGTTGAAGTGCTTTAGTGAGCAAAGAGGAAATTGCCTGGGAGAAGCATTGGCTAGCCCTTTTGTTCTGTGTTGCAGGAAGTTTTGAAGGGAATTGTGCAACCTGGCTTACATACATTCAGCCAAAGATTTTCCATCTGAGTCCTTCGATGGGTCCAAATGTGGCGAAGGTTGTATTGCAGTCGAATGAGTCATCAATATATGTGTGCTTGGTATGAGAGTGAATCAGAATAGGAAGAGTACTCTGAAATCACTATGTTTTGAAAACTTGCCAAAGAAATCCATGCTCTTGGTTCTGAAGATTGTCTGTTGAATCAGGTGCTTGTTCTGTATATCTTTTAGCTGGAACAATTAATTATTTGTCAGGCAAGTCAGCTGCTTTCAGTGTGGAAATTTCTGGAGGAGTTTTTGATTGAGAAAATGTGCAACACCTTTGATAACTTTGCAATGGAATTCTTTAGGTTGTCAACTGGTCTAGCACTTGTTTGGAACATTCATTAGCTCTTCAAATGTTTATGCACGCTTTAGATAATATTATTTTTGGTTTTGTATATCTTATTGATTGAGTTGAAAGAACTATAGATTGGTCTCTGGAGTTAAAAGGGCTACTATCACAGGACCCATTGGAACTTTGAATTTGACCATGACGAGGTTCCACACCTATAGGAATACACATATATATAGGCAAAAAGCCAAAAGAAAGAAAGGTTGCCACACCCACTCTCGTAAGGCATCAGTCTTTTCTATAAACTTTCTCAAAAAAGGGGGGAACAATGCTAACTATGGAAAAGTCGTTGTGTTCCTTTCAACCTTGTCTATTTCTACTCATAACGATGCATGTTACACATTAATGCACCTTTCACACAAACATGAATAGTTCGAAGGATTTTGAGGAAAATCCACCTATGAAGATCTACCTTAGAAACAACACAATTCAAGAAATAATTGGTGGAAGGAAAGTGGTGACATTTCCAAAGCTTAAAGACAAAACAACACCTACTTACTTCAACAACATATTTTATGCACTTGAACTGGTCAATAATGTTTTTAGCATAAAACAAATGGTGTCCATGGGTCATATAATTGAGTTTGGAGGGTCGCAATGTGTGATCAAAACCAAGGCAAGAATGTGATAATAGAAGGTGTGTGATGTAACCAACTTTACAAGTAGAATTTTAAAACTTGGTCTACCACATAAACTACACAACTAGTGTGTGATCTTGGGTTGAACAATCTTGACCTTTGGCACCATAAATTAGCCCATCTCAACAATAGAAACATGAAGCTCATAGTTCAACACAAGCTTGTGGAAGGACTTCCCAAGGCAACCAAATCGAAGATGAAGTTTTGTGAAGGCTTTGCCATTTGGCAAGTAGATGGAATTCCTCGAGCTACAGATGTGTTAGGACTAATTCACTTAAACATTTGGGGGCTTGCCAAAATACCATCTTTTAGTGGTGCAAGGTACTTCATTATTTTCATTGATGATTTTTCCAGAAAAAAATTTGTGAGTTTTTTGTGTAGTAAGAAGGAATGTTTCACAAAATTTTGTGAATCCAAAAACTTTGTTGAAATGCAAACTAGGAAGAAGTTGAAGGTGTTTAGAATTGGCAATGGAAAAGAAGATTGTTCATGTGAGTTTCAAGATTTTTTTAAAGCTCATGGAATTTCACATCAAACTTCCACAATATACACGTCATAACAAAATGGTGTGGCCAAATGGGTGAACAAAACTATTGTGGAAGCTATTCAATGTATGCTACAAAAACAACATGCCTTAAGTATAAGGTTTTGGGTGGAAGCTATCAACATAGCAACATACTTCAAGGCTTGATTGTGCCTCATAAGTCTTTGGATCAAATGACTCCAAAAGAAGCCTATGGTAGGAAAAAACCTTTTGTGAAGCATTGAGAGGTTTTTGGATGTGAAGCCTACACTTACAAACCAATTGAACAAGGACAAAGCTAGAGCCAAAATCCACAAAATGTGTATTTGTGGGCTATAGTTTGGAGTCCAAAGGTTACAAATTAATTATTCAAAAAATTGGAAAATAATATAAGCCAAAATGTAATTTTCAATGAAAAATTCAATGATGGAGGGCATCAATCCTTTGTGCAGACAAAAGAGAAGGAATAAAAAATTAGGGACCATGCACTTTCATCAACAGTGCGAACTAAACAATTTGAAGAAGGATGGGAGCCTTATGATGATGTAGTGATTGATCATGCAAACCTGTTAGAGGTGATCAATTTGGAACATGTAAAGGACAACATAATCTTGGAGCATGACACAACTACACCCAAGGTCTGTGAATTTGAAGTCATCTTGCCTTTTGATATCACACTACATGAAAGAGCCTTGGAGAACTTGTAGTAGTAGAATGTAAGATCATGAAGGTTAAGACGCCTCAAAGGAGCACCAAAAAACATTATTGATCATTTTGTTGGCATGGTGGCTACATGTGAACCAATTACATTTGTTGAAGCAATGAACATAGTAAATGGTGAAAGATGGAAAAAAGTAGTGAATGAAGAAATCAATTCATTCAAGAATATTGACACTTGGGAACTCTAACCTCTTCCTAAAGGAAGAAAATTTGTAAGCTCCAAATGGGTTTTTCAGATAAAGTGAAAGGCAAACTAGGAGATAGACAAGTTCAAACCTAGACTAATGGCTAGAGGATTTACCCAAACTCATGGTGTTAATTTTGGTGAAATGTTTGCACTTGCGGCAAAATTCATTTCTATCTGTACATTTCTATGATTTTGGGTTTGAAAACCTTGAAATACACCATTTAAGGATGTAAAATCAACTTTTTTTAATGGACAACTAAATGAAAAAAATAAAATGAACCAACCTAAAAGGTACAAGGTTACTAGATAGGGAGACTTGATTTGCAAATTGAACAAGGCCATATATGGCCTTAAATAAACGTGAGGGGTTTGGAATGGACATATCAACAAAATTCTTACAAAATGTGGATTTTGTAGGTATGAGCCAAATCACAATGTTTATGTTTTAAGAGAGAGCAAAAGGGTGATCATATTTTAGCCTTATATGTTGAAGACTTACTCATCATTAACAAAGAATTATGGGTAGTGAACAAAGTGAAAGATCTTTTATCATAGGAGTTTGAGATGAAAGATCTTGGGGAGATGGAGTATTGTTTGGGCATTAAAGTGAAAAAGGATCATATGTTGAAGACCATCTAGTTGGGACCATGGAAGCACATACATGAAACGCTGATACGTTTTTGCATGCATGTTTGTAAACCAATTTCCATGCCATTAGATGTCAATGTCAAGTTTTCCACCATAACAAATGACAGACATAAGAAGAATATAAAATGATACAAGAGATCCCCTTTCAAAAAGCTATGGGCAAACTCGTGTTTGTGATGATTGCCACAATATTAGATCTAGCCATGGTTGTAGGCATAGTGAGCTAGTTCATGCATAGATTGAAAATGGATCATTAACAAGCTATTAGGAGGATTCTACATTACTTACAAGGAACCAATGACTACTGGTTGCACAATACAAGGCCATAGATGACATGGCCACTTGGGGATACTATGATGCAAATTGGGTGGAGATTACAAACAAGGGAATTAACTAAAAGTTATGTCTTCCTTTGAAATAATGGAGCAATAAGTTGGTCTTCATGTAAGCAACCCATAATCGTTCTCTCCACCATGGGAGTAGAGGACATGGCTACATTACAAACATTTACACCAGCCATTTGGTTTTGTAATTATCTTGGTGAATTGGGATTCAAACAAAAAGAAAACACACTCGTATTTTTAGACAACCAAGGTTGTTTGTCATTTATACAAAATTTGATATATCATTCCAAGACTAAACACATAGATATACAACATCATTATGTTAAGGAAATGGTAAGTGCAAAAGCGATCAATTTTGCATATGTTCTAACTATAAAAATGGTTATACACATGTTGACCAAAGTTGTCTTTAGAAAAAAACACATGGTGTGTATGGAAATTTTAAGACTACAACCATCTAAGGATTAATCGTTTAGTGGTATCGTCGAAAAAGCAATAAATCAATTATGATTATCTAAATATTAAAATAGATTACTAGAATGATGGTGGTGGTAAGAATCATGGTTATTGATCAATGATCCATAGTGATGGTGTTTGATCAATAATCCATTATGATAGTGATATTAATTCGTGTAGTAACAACAATGGTGACTAACATATTATCTTTGTAAGCAATAGACTATTGTTTTTAGTGCATAGTTAGGTAGGATTTTTTTTACTTAAAATATTACAACATGTTAGCATGTAATCAAGCTTCATTGATGAATAATCCATTCAATTTACAATCCACACTCTTCCCTTTAGATCTCAAATTGTGTCTTGTGAATTACTTTTTGTTTTTCTTCAATTGAATATTGTTATTATCGTTACAACTTGCATTATAATTGAATGTCATGGATACTGTAGCCGAAAGCTCACAATGTGGGTGCAAAAGGATGTTTTTAATATGAAATTGTTAATGAAGAATAATTGTTAATGGTTGTATGTGTTTAGACTCATGGCATGTGTACTATTTTCACATGTATTTTCCTTCTAAATCTTTCGATAACTTAAAAGAATGTGTTTTCAAATGGAACATGTCCATTTGCTATAACAAAAAAAGGCCATGTGAGCACCCAAAATAGTTAAAGGAGTTAATCTTCAAATGGTCACATGGTGATTCAAGATTCATTTAACCGTAAAAATAGTCGGGTATGTGGGAGCCCATTCTATTGACAAATATTGGCCCATTTTACAATTCTAGAAGAATTTGGGTGTGTGGGAGGCCAAAAACATTAATGAAAACCATTTAATTGACATGTGGTTATCCTTAATTTGTTTTACATAAAAAAATTGTCATGTGAACCATGCCTTGAAATAGGTATCTATCTTGAAAAAATTGTAGTCGTAATTGGACACATGGGGATCCCCAATTCGATTTACATAAAAATAATTAGCCATGTGCACACCCACAAACAATTGACAATTAATATATATTGTCACATTTTCCCTAACATCAAATCCAACAACTAGAATAATTTTGTGCATGGACACATTGCAATCTCCTTATTGGCTACTTGACAAACTTCATTTTTGGTTTGTGGGGTCATCGATTTTTGAATTTCCAAAAAGTTAGTGCCATCTAATTGTGTTAAAAAACATCAATCAATCTAACAACCCATATATAAAAAGTAGTGGTTACATCTACACAAAGTATGCAACAATACAATGGCATCCAAATTACATATCATGATAACTTATTTTCCAGCTTCATATAACTTCTGAATGTGCACTGTAAATGGAATTTAAAAAAAGGGCCAATTTAGAAATCTTATTATCTACAAAAGCATATGTGATTTGCCCAAAAAACTCCATGTTTTCCAACACTTATGGCCAAGATGTCTATAAAACAAGCTTTTAACAATTTTCTTGATTTTTTTAATAAAATATTTTAATTGGATCAAAATTGATTGAATCATATTATATTATATAGATGGGAGAAATTTGATTTGATTTGGTTATTAAATGAACATATTATGATTACATTTGTAATTTTTAATACATCATTATATGTATTATTTTGCCACAAATATACTTTGATTTCACACAATATAAATCATGACATGTTGTAAATATTCCACCTTAGTTTAAGAAAAAATAGCATTTGTTAAGATGCAACTTAAGGTTCTATTTTGTAAATTAATCAAACACTTTTTCTATATGTTACATGTGATTCCCTAAAGTTAGGTTAAAAATGACAATGTCGTCTATATAACATTGGCAAAACTAATATCTACCAACACTTTATCCATGATTGGGTGAAAGCACATTATAGTGACCCCCTTTGTGGCACTTTTCCATCCAATATTAAAGATATTTTTGTATGAATTCCACAAAATGTAGTCCATTTGATTTTGAGTTTTAATTTTAGTGTTTTGGTTTTCAATTTTCAATTTTTATGAAAATAATGTTATTTATTATTATTTAAT
>Ga0116229_10012566_pt1 | contig 12170 bp, 9 predicted proteins | sample S1TSphgellanicum_3_FD_87313 | JGI IMG/M metagenome (GOLD analysis project Ga0116229, IMG submission 87313) | Host-associated microbial communities from peat moss isolated from Minnesota, USA - S1T2_Fc - Sphagnum magellanicum MG | ecosystem: Host-associated > Plants > Peat moss > Unclassified...
ATATTATATTATATTATATTATATTATACAAAAACTTGAGAAATTGAAGCTAAACATAAAGAAACTTCAGGAATGATCAAATAAAAAATGAAAAACTTACATTGTTTGCTGACTTTTGCTTGTTGCTAGTAACTATTCAAAATACGAAGAACCACAAGAATAAAGGCCAAAGGAGAAGTCTAAATCTAACTTGCAAACAAGGAACAAAACAAAATTATATGATTAAAAAATAAGAACATAAGAACTAAAAATAAGAACACAAAATGCGTAAAATCAATGTGAAAATGAATCTTTATTGTGTTAACATATGCAAACATGAGAATCCCCAAGAAAGTTTTCATGGTGATTCTCACCAGCTGGTTCTCACACTGAAAACCGACACCGGTTTTCAGTCTACTGGTGAGAACCGCCCAACACTGCATTGGACCTCCAGTTGATTTGCACTCAGGAGAGGGGTCAATGATAGTAGTGGGAATCACGAGAGGGGTCAGTGATGGTAGTGGGAATCACAGGTGAATAACAAGATCCTAACCTCAGAAATTCGTTTAGAAGCTGACCCAAGAGTTTCAGCATTGGGATCTTGTATATAGCTTCTTCTCTTTGAAGTTGAGGTCCATTTTCAAACTTCCCTCTATTGGCATTCTGGAAATTGCAAACCTTCCTTCTTACTTGAAGAATCACATTTTGACTTGAATTTTGTATTTTTGGTCATAATGAGTGGGTTACTTGGTAAAATGTGACTCCCATTTTCTAATGGCATGCAATGCATTAGAGTGACCTTAGAAGAAGGTCTGTTGAGTAATTAAACGAGGACCCACTTTTTCTTTATTTCTTTCTCTAGTTCTTTTTTCCCTTGTTGGTACACTTTGTTTGGAAGGTTTGTTGATTGTTTCAGACACTTACAAAACCCCAACTCTTCCTTCTTCTTTTTTGTGTGTGTGCTTGTGTGCAGATTCCAACTTTTGGATCTGCTACTTGGCTTACATGCATTTTTTTTTGGAGGTACTGATCATCAGCCACAATGTTGTCAATTTCTTATATAGCTAGCCTAGTAGCCATTTTTGGGAAAGCCCAAATAACGCCTAAAGATTTGGGACCTGCCATTTTCTAACTTTGTCTTTTCCCCAGCCTTTCAACCTTCCAGCTTGCATCCGTGCTACAGCTATAAAGCATGGTACCGTGCACTACTTAGAGGCCAGTGTCCATAGTCCAATTTTAATTGGTATTTGTATAAAGCATTCATTTATGGCTTAAACCCTTTCAAAATAATCAATTTGACATTCATTGAAGCTATCACAATTGAAAGCCAATTTCTAGGCCATGATGTGATACTTACCATGGTTTCAACTACATCACTCATCCTTGCCCTTTTAAAAAAATGAGCAATTATGAATTTATGAATTGAGTATGTCACACATCCCAACCTATTCTCTAGGCCATGAAAACATAAATCAAATCATCACTATTCCCTTTAGTCTCTAATAGTTGAAGGTGAAGAGATCCTCAATCATGGAATCAATAGAAAATCATGGTATCATTCTTCTTAGGGTTAAAACCAAACAACCATCCATTCCTAAAGATGTCAGTCTATACTCGATGGGAATTTTAGCATAACAAGAAAACCATAGTAGATTTGCCGTTTAATCATGATCTCGGAGTGAGTTGGAAGTAAGGCCAATTGACCATATGTTCTTGTTTGGGTGGATTTGTGGTGATGCAAATGAGAATCCCACTAGTATCTTCTATCCATCCCAACAAGCACTATGGCATGTGAAGATCACATGCAAGAGTGGACGTAACTTTGTGAATGAAAAAAGGTTGGTCTTATATCTCAACCTCCTCTACCATGGGATGAAAAAATACATTCCAAGTGGGACTACTAATATTTTGGGAGTCAACCAAGGGGGGGGGGGGAGGCTTGAGCCTCTATCATAGACCCTAACAATGCAAAAATTGTTCATCATGAAAGTGTGGCTTATGTTGTGTAAGGTGCCTCCTAGGCCTTCATGCCAAGTAACACCCTTGGACGGGGCATTTGTGAAATTTGTAGTTCAAACCACTTGACTACTAGGAACCTTGTGCTTGGACCCCTCATTTTGGGAGGCCTCAATTTTACCAAAATCTCATAGACCTAGCTCTAGCTAGATATAGCTATCATGGACACATGAGTGTGAAAATTGTTCAACATGAAATGGGGCCTTATGGTTTTGTAGAGTGCCTTGGTCTTTAAGCTAAATAACACCCTTTGGATGGGGCATTTGTGAAATTTGCAGCCTGTGCACTTGACTTCTGGGTAAAACTGTGCCTGGAACCCTCAATTTTACCCCACGCAAAAATCACATAGACCTTTAGCTGGCTATCCAAAACAATCCTAATATATAGCCTAATTGCTAAAGGGGAAACATTCAAGCTAAAAACATGAAGAAAAACAATGTTGGTTTTTAAAATAGCTAGATCATTGTTGTCATTTTTATGGCTATGGAAATTGTTGTTAGCAATGATGTTAACATTGGAAGCACACATCGTAAGTCTCGTAATCACCAAGTGCCATCTTCACCCTCCTTCACCACTAAAAAGATTTTAGGGTTGCACACATTCATGGTCAAACTTGTAAACACCATCACCAAACTCTAATTCATGGTGCATGCTCTCACAATTCTAATTTTTTCTTTGTAAAATGTAATGACTCATGATTTTTCTTGACTACAATTGTTGGAAATTGCAAGTTGCAGATCATTTTATTTTTTGGTTTTGTGTCATATGTTATATTCTCTTTTGGGTCATATGGTTGTGTTTTGAGTGATATATTTCTTTTCTAGTTCATATACTTGATTTTATGTGTATAATTTTATTTAATTTTCTGGCTCAAATCTTAGGGGGGAAAGGTAGTGAGAGAGCAATTTAGGAAGCCTAGGTCTAAGAGACCATATTCCCAAGAGCTACTTGGGTTAACAATTCCATTGCCAACTTTGTGTTGAACATTAGGATCATCATTGCAAGCTGAATCTATTGTAATGCATGTTCTATAAACAAATTTTACATAAACGCAATTTAGGCTTAAATTGCTTTAAATCCACTTGACTAAATGTTTTTGAGCACATGTAAACAGAAGAAATTCCCTTGACATATGTTTTCTAGCCAGAAATACTCCCATTTTGTCATCACGATAACCATTCATTCAAAATATCAAAATCTGAAAGGCAAATAATAATAACAATAATAAATAAACAAATAAAACATTGGGAACAAAAATAAAGGTGTTTTGTTAGCATTATATAGCCAAAAATATAATTAACTATTTAATAGTGTTAAAATCACGTGGTATTGAGATTTTCAGTAGCCAAAATTTAAGAAAAATTGCCAAATTCTATACATGGTTTCAAGTAATTTTAGCCCAAAAACATAGAAGGATGTTTTAAATTTCCCTCTTTCATTTGGCTAAATCTTCCTATGGATGATCGCCATTTTGGCTACATCACAAAATTGACCCCAAAAAAAAAAACAACTGAAGTTTCAGATTCCAAATGGTCGGGGGAAAAGGATGAAAAGAAAACATCACTACAAACAGACAATTCTGTCGACTCTAGGATGACACTTATGTTTGGCGTCCCCGGCAAACCGGGGTTTTGTGCTGTCCGGTTCCCGTCCCGGTGGAACAAATCGTACATAACTTTTGTCTCCGGTTTGCCCGCAGCCCGCGGTCTGCCCCGAGGGATGCGGAAAGACAGCTTAGCTTCCCCCAACACTAGTAAAAGCTCGCACTGTCGGGTAAGATCCGACAATCAAATAAAATGCCCTGATTTTTTAATTCATTACTTTTGCTAAAATCCAAGTTGACTGATTTACCGTTAGTTACTACTTACTGGCCAGTTACCTCGTTATTGCCGTGTACTTCTTGGGCGGTTACTCATCTGTGAACGCAGTCAATAAAATTCAAAAAGCCCTGTGTAGTGGTACTTTACTACTCAGATAATTTTCTATCTGCCCTGCCCTACTGGTTCCCAAGTATGATGGACTCGGGCAGATCAAAAATAAATTCAGTATTCAAAAATTCCTGTGTAGTGGTACTTTACTACTCAGATAATTTTCTATCTGCCCTGCCCTACTGGCTCCCAAGTATGATGGAATCGGGCAGCTGAAAAATAAATTCAGTTGCTGGCTGCCCCTTCTGACTTCGCCAAATTTTACCATCTTTAATTGCTGGAAAATTAGTTGGTCTGGTAGTTTGCATTATTATGGCCCAAAGTAAAGCCTGCCAAAAAAATTCCCTAGTGTATTTTGCAGGTTGTGTTATAAAGTGAAATTTTGTCCTTGTTAAATACCAGGAACATTTCTAAATGAAATTGATTGCGTCGTTTTGGGGTGGGCAATTTCTTTTTGAAATGTCCCCCCTTCTCGCGATTCTTTCCAACTAAAGATATTTTAAACTGGTTTTATTTAAATTTTGAAATTACCTTCAATTATTTTATAGATTAGCGTATTAATTAAGCATTAAAGCAAATTGTAGACCAAAATATCCCAAAAATTGTCCAACACTTGCATTCCAATGTTAAGTCCAAATTAAAGATTGTTAAACAAAATCTATAGAAGTGTCATAATTGTATCAAAATCTCTTCTAAATACATGTACCAAAATGTTTTAGAATCCATCAACATCTATTTAATGTATTAGATTGTATCAAATGTATCAAATGCATAACAAATGAATCAAAATGTGATTGTCAATTCAAAATACTCAAATGCAGGACCTCGCAACCCACAAAACAAATTTGCAACAAAATTTGGATCAAAAAAGGAAAATGTGATGTTGCAATTTGTAAGGTTAGAAAATTGATGGCCTCCTACATGTGTTACAACTGAAAAAACCTTCTCATATTTCTTCATAGTCTTTTTCAACAAAATAGAAGCCTTCTAAAGAATTCCCAAACCTAAATCTTGATCATGAAAATTTGGAGGAATATTCACATGTTGTGAACGAATCATTGGTGCAAACTGGATTGATTTATCCAATTGCAAATATGTGTTATTTGGCACCACATTTTCCTTGTTCACCAAGATCTATTGGGACTAGAGCAAATGTGGATGCATTAGAGGCCTACAAAAACATAAATTCAAACAAGGAACATCAACATGGAATACAAACCTTATTTTTAAAACTTCAAAACTTGAACTCAATAAGTAAGCAAACAAGTTGAAACAAAATTTGAAAACATCAAATGTAAACAATTCACCTTGATGTTTTTGAAGTTTTGTTGTTCCTTAAGTAATGCTTCTTCCAACATCAAAAGGTAATCCATTTGAGTTCACTATAAATTATTCACTACATCGCATGGCTTTTAATTCCTTAGTTTGTCCAATAATACCTACCTAAAAAGAAATGCAACTCAACAACAAAATTCAATAACCTCGTCTATAAAATTTGAAAAACAAAGGATGGGAATAAAAAACTACTTACTTGGCATAGCCCTTTGAGTCATAATGTTATGAAACCTTCATACCATATTCAACAAGGACCAATACATCTACCATTCTTGAGATTGTAATGTTTTGGCGAATTTTGTTGGTGATTCGCTAACCTTTCAAACATGGAAGGTCGTCTATCAAACTCTTACTTAATAAACGTAATGTATTTTTTTTCAATTAAGCACATATTCTTGGGCATTAAAAACAAAGGATGTGGCAATGAATATGAAAAGTTGGTTGATGCAACATCAAAATCTAATATGTTTCAATAATGTGTATGGTGTAGCAATCATGACAACAAAATGTGTCCATGTATGCCAAGTGATTTCATTAATTTCAAATGAATTGATTGGTCCATTGAATAAGACCTAATGGGATGCAATGAATTCATTAATCCACCAAATGGGGACTAGTCCACTACACCCACATTTCATAATAGCGAATTGACAATTAGACAATGGTGTTCCAAACCACAATGGTCAACATCAAATTTACAATTTTTCGATTAGCCTTGTTGATACCTACACAATGAAAAATAAATCCAAGAAACCACCTAACAAACATAACATAAAACCAACACTCCAACACTCAACAAGTGACATAAACAATCAAAAAACAAAAACAAAAAAGAGGAAAATGTGAACACATTAGTTCAAAAAAGGATAGATCTCATCTTCATGCAATGAAAAGTTTGCATCATCAATATTGCTCAATTCTATAACATTGTGAATGACAAAATTTCACATGCAAAAATAATCAAATCGAAAGTTTAAACCCTAAAGGGAAATCAATTAACATTTCCATTGACTTAATGTCAATTTTCTTCTATTAAAATAAGTACATTAGATCATGAAATGCCCCTTCCAAGGCTAATAGATAGAGATACGTTGATGGATTCATTCATGGCCAATTTCATTTTCTCATATGTTGCATTTGTTTTGATATTGAATTTGGGACCCAATCTCCCACATTCTACAATTTCCTACAATTGAATGGCTTTTCCAAGTGCATGAAACAACATTGCAATGCTTCACCAAAATCCACAAAACCACAAAAAAGTAAAAGAAAAATATTTAAAACTAAAAAAAGATCAACAAAAAAAAATGCACACCAAAAATAATAGGAACAATAGAATGAGAGCTAACAAGACAAGTTCAAAACACAATATCAAGATCTTTTACTTAGTTGGAGGGCATAGTTAACCATCCTCCTTAGCTACTTGTAACATGAAATGAAAAAGACAATCAATAATTAGGTTGGGATTTGAAACATGCAAATTTGCAATTGACATTGAAATTTCAAGTTTGATGTTCAAGCACCGTGTGTCAAAAGTATTAAATGCCCAGATTTTTAAATGCACACTCCTATGATGACCATCAACTTTGATGTTTTCCAACTCCTTGGGGTCCAAATCCTTGAACTGCACATTACTCTTTTCACTTTCATCTCCACCCACATCAAGGTCGACCTCCCCATCAAAACACAAAACAAAAAAAACCTTCACTAGCTTTAAAAGATCCATCATCACCAAAAAAAATTAAACAACCTCAATTTGATCAACTATTATTCATTTGGATCTAACATGAACATACCATCAACATAAAAAACCTACAAACTCTACATGTCATTTGGCAAAATTTCATCACTTGCAGAACAACACAAACTAAATTAGATCATAAAAAAGACAAACAAACAAGACCAAAAAATATTCTAAAATAGAATTAAATCATTGAAAAGACAAACAAACCATATTAAAATAAATGGAAACATGAAAATGAAGATATCAATTACATATTTCAAAAAACATTTGAAGAAGACCATGACCATTGTTGCACAAAATGGGAGGGAAAAATCAAACACATAGAGATTTCACATTGATACACAAGAATTTTGCCATTTCCACTACGAGAAAAAACTAGAAGGAGCCATTCAATCATCACTACAAACCATGATCAAATATATAAATGTGCCATCACCGTTATTAGTAGTTAAACAATAAATTAAAAAAACCTTCACAATTGCCATTGCAAAAAAAACTTGCATAAAACATTAAAAAATAAAAAGAATAAACATTGAAAACAAACGAAAACAAATAAACAAATTTTTAAAAAATGAACACAAAACAAAAAAAGGAAATTTTCACCAGGATTTTCCTATGGACAAAACTAAGAATGTTGGTGCTCTTAACATAACATCCACATTCCCAACATAACACCAAAATGAAAAGGGAGAAAATAGGTCCGCTTCTTATTTTTATATGCATCCTTTATGCACAATGAGAAAATCTTGATTGTCTAATAAAGCCATGATCGCCATTATCAAATAGGTGATAAATCAACTTAATGCATCGCATTGTGACCATTGATGCATTCAACATTTAACATCGTTTGCCACAATTGACTTGTGCACACTACATCTATCGCAACTCTAACCTTGGGCTCGCGACGAAGGCAAGGGCTTGCAAAAATGCGAGCCAAGAATGAGACTAGGAATCGTACTTCATGCTCCCGGGAGTGCAAGAAAGTGTGAGGGAATGAACCTCCACACTCCCAAATGAGCTCCCACTTTGAGAGTTAGAGTCCTAAAGGACTCTCGAATCTTTAGAGGGAGATTGTAAGGGTCAAAATTCATTGGATTAAGAAGTTATTAATATCATTGGAAAGCTCTTGGAACGTGCATGTCTAAAATAGGCTCACATGACCCATTTGGGTAATTAAAACATAAGTTAAAGCCAAAAGAAGGGCCGGGAGTCAAATTGTCAATTTGACTCCCGACCACTAAAAGTCAAGAATCGCCTTGACTTCCTTGTGTGCAGGTGGCATCCCACATACAATTGAAAAGCTCTCAACGAGGGCTACAACTTTGCTTTAGACCTCACTTTAATTGGAGGTCTACACACAAAATTATGGGCCTCCAAAGTCACAAGAGTTCCAATTTTGGGAATTTTGAAACTCCCACTTGGGAGTCCCAGGACAAAATGACATTTGGATGCTGGTCCTGTGGCCAAGCACAAAGTATATTATAAGGGGGAAGATGGTGGCTTCCCCCAAGTCCAAGCCATGGTGAGTCTTTATGAGTCCGTGTTTGCCCGTGGTTCGTCTATGCACAAAAAATGCTCCAATTATGCACTAACCAACTTGTTTGGTTTGTGTAGGTCCATGTGAATAATTGAATTGCTTGTTACTCTTCCTAATCCCCATCCTAGAGCTCCAACACACCCCTCTACCCCCAAAATGTTGTGAGCCAATGAGCGTGCCCCAACCCTTTATCTTTTCATTGTTTTCACATTTAGATTCGCAGTTGAATTTACCAAGGAGTTTGGGGGTGCATCAACATCTCCACAATAGATTTTTTGACCATGGTCAAATCAAACCCCTTCATGAACACCATTTACTTTCATAATTTCATTAATCCCCAACCATTCCTTGAAAAGATTTTAATTATACACATGGCATTAATGAATCGTTAAATCCATTTTCCATCCAATAATCATCCACCCATTAGCCATAAATTATATATATATACAAAATTATTGCAATGGAAATATTGTTGCCATGCAATATTTTGATGGATAATTCAAACCCATCTAATTATGATTTTAAAAAAAATGTTTAAAAATCATTTTGATGTTTCTTTTGAGTTGTGGATTGTGTTGTCAAATGGGAAAACAATGGCATGAAAAGGCACCAAACTTGCAAGGTGAAGCTCAATTATGTTATTAATTGAATCAATTCCAATCATCCACACACCTAGCCTACAGCTAAGTACAAATAGTTGTATGTCAACACTTTATTCATCCATTGTTGGATAACAAATTGGATCACATCATCTTCACTTTTTATTGTTGGAAAAAAATTGCACAATGTGGCCCTTTCTTTGCTGTTTGATTACACATTGCTAATGTCATCCATTTTAGGTTAGGTTGAAATGTCAATCTGGACTTATTACAATTGTCAATTGCATTTTCAACCCACTAATCTTGACCATCCAATTTAGGATAAAATAATGGTAGCCCACTTGTTTTGAACATTTTTGCACACATTAATTTTTTAGACGTTGTTACATTACCAAAATCAAACCATAATCTATAATGTAACTTTACCAAAGTTACAAATTTTTGTAGTGTGGCACTACCTTGTAGCCATTGAACTTTCAATGCACTACGCTGTTGCTTCTTGGAGCTTTCGATGCATTACATTGTTTATTTACTGAACTTTGTTTAAATTTATTTTTTTCTGAAACTTTTGCTCCAATGGATTGTTGCTTCATTAGGCATCATTTGTATTGTATTATTGCTTCACCAAGCTTTTTCTACACTACCAAAACTTGTTGTTTTGGTTCTTTGCTAAAGGCCTATGCACTTTTGTCTTAGTTACAAAAGGTTGTCCTTCATTTGTTTCGTCTCTTCCTTGCTTGCTCCCTACTTGTCATTAGTCCTATTCTTCATTGTGTACCTTTTGATCAAAATGATATGCGGAATAGTGTGACTATGGGATCCATGAAATTTTGCAAGTTATTTTTATTTTATTTTTCCCTTTTGGTGTTTGATTAGTCTACATCTACCATTGCTATGAAACTCCGAAGCTTTGAACGTAGAGGAAAAGTTGTTTGAAGCTCCCCACTTACAAGAAACATTGTTTTCAATTAATGTTTATAATGTTGTAATCATTAGACTCATTTATTTGAACAATTCATTCCATTGTTGACTTGTTGATATCCATTGTTATCTTCAATTTTGTCTTGTTGCATCTTGACCGTTTGTTTGGAAAGAATTTTTTTGGCATCATTTATACTCGAATGAAAACATTATTAAAATAAGGGGCTTGTGCATGGTGTCACCCCACATTTTCCATTGTGTAGTTGCACTTGTCAATTGAACCCTAGTTGAATTTTTAGATTGGGAATTTAAGGCTAATGGAAAGGAACCATATTTACAATTCAAATTTGAAATTTCATGCTAATGAAAATCAACTTGACCTTCCAAAGTTGCTGTTATTTCGCAATACAAGTTGCCCTTGCAATGGGTGTACAAAATCTTCCATCAAGGTTTGGTGTTTTATAATTCCTTGACAACATTATGTCAAAATTGTTATTTTGAAAAGAAAGATGTACCCAACCCACTTCTTTTTAATTGATGGAAAATAGGTATGTTTAATTGTTTATATTATTAAAACATCTCCACTATAAACTTTCAAATTCCCTTGCAAAATCAAAATTGTTAAGGAATTTGATGGTCTTTATGATGGTCTAGAGCTATGGTGTCCAAAATGATATTTTAAATGCCTAGTTAAGTTTTTTATTAAGTTACTACTACATTAAAATAATGTAATTAATTGTGTTATAGAGTCAAACCAATTCAAATGTGAACTAGGTTTGAAATCTTTTGCATTCAAGATATAATCCCAAGTCATGTGTTTTCAAATCACTTTTGGTGATTTGAAGATTACAAAACACACAAGTTTGTGTTGTAAGTTTTTAATGTTTTTATGTAAATTTTGTTTGTGGATATTGTTGTTTGGATTTTATTGTGTGTTTTGGACTTGGATTTCCTACTAGTTCTGCAAATGAGTAAACCTTTTGAATCACCAAAAGTTTTATTTAATTGTGTTGTGTTGCCACTAAATTCAAATTGTTTAAGCATTTTTTTTTGGGTTGTGTGTTTTACACATGATTTTGTGCAAATGTTGCAAATATTTCATTTTGCTTCATTGTGTTTGTAGTTTTTGAGTTCATTTTTGTGTAAACATTATAGAAATTTACAATTGGGGGCGCAAGGGGGGAAGGGGGGGGGGAGGGGGTTCTTGGTTTGTTAAAAAAGCTCACCTAATGATTTTGGCATTTTTGAGTTTGGTTTTCATTATCACTTTTTCAATAATTGAACCCCATTAAAGGCCTAGGTACTGTAGAGTGTGTTGATAGAGGTTGGGTGTTGGGGGAAGGTGAAAATAAAACAAGAGGAGGGCAATGCCACAAAGGCTTCCCCTTTTTTCTATTTCTAATCATCTTTCCCTCCCATTTTCCTTTTTTTCCATTCCCTTTTTTTCTTTTTTCTCTTTCTTCCTCTATTTTTTTTTAAGCACTAATAGGTGAAGGGCACAATAAGCAACGATGGCAACATCATGGCCACCATTTGCCATTACCATTTTTAAAATTTTCATCCACAAGGACACCATTTCATCTATAAATTGGATTTGATTTTTTTCATCAATTGTTTCGTTTGACCTATAACCAAACATAGGGTAATGACTAAATAAGGATTTCTTTAGAAATTCAAAAAAGGATCAAATGTTCCAAACTTGATGATCTAACACATCAACACGTCAAATCACATCATTTCATATTGCAATGTGAGGGGGAAAATGGGATTTTTTTTGAAAATTCATATCTTCCACATATAATGTTAATTTGCATTGATTTTTATATCATCAAGTTTCTAGAGTTGAAGGTTACATAATGGGAGATTTCAATCCATTTGGAGACAATAAAATTTGAAAGTTTGTGTGGGGTGGGAAGGTGGTGTGTGTGGGGTCATCACCACTTTATTGCGTGTTTTAGACTTGGACTAATCACCATGGGTATTATGACCTTAATTGTTACTAGGGTGAACCTGGAGAAAAAAGCAACTGTCAAAAAAAAACTGTCAAAAAAAAAAAAAACCCAAAAAAAAAAAACAAAAAACAAAAAAAAAACAAAGGTCCGGGCAGTTTA
>Ga0116229_10012567_pt1 | contig 12170 bp, 8 predicted proteins | sample S1TSphgellanicum_3_FD_87313 | JGI IMG/M metagenome (GOLD analysis project Ga0116229, IMG submission 87313) | Host-associated microbial communities from peat moss isolated from Minnesota, USA - S1T2_Fc - Sphagnum magellanicum MG | ecosystem: Host-associated > Plants > Peat moss > Unclassified...
GTAGTGTGCTTTCACCCATTACAAACTAGCCATTGGGCAAATAATTATGTGATGCCATAAGAAGTTCTCAAAATTTGAGCCCAACAAGTCAACATGGTGGAAGATGATAATGATGGTGATTCAAACTATAATGATTCAATAAAAGTCATTAAAGCAACAATAGCCATTGTAAATTTAAAAAGACAAAAGATTATAAACTTTACAACCCAATCATTAAAAAAAAATCATAAATCAAGATGTTAAGTTTATAGAAACTTTGCCAATCACAGAACTCCCACATATAAGTCATGAGTCCAAATTATCTGAGCATCTTGCTATTGTGAAAAGTGAAAATCTAAATCTTAGTTCCCCACCTAAGATCAACATTCATGTTGATTTGCCCATATAGTCATATTCAGGTGTTAAGCTACCCACTAGGCCACTAGACGTAATAGATTCACTCAAAGATAAAATAGGTACTTTTGTAACTAGTGTTAATAAAGATGAAAATCCCATTCAAAGGAGGTCCAACCAAATCAAGCATAAGCCTCACTGATTGTTAGATTATGTTAATATAGTTGAAGTTCATATCCTTTCAAGAGGCATCTTAAATTCCTAATTGGCAAGATGCAATGTAGTCCGAGATTAAATCAATTGTGAAAAACCAAACTTGGGAACTAATTTATCTCCTTTAGGGAAGTAGCCAATCATAGAAAAATGGGTGTATAAAGTGAAACAAAAAGTCAGTGACATCACATATAAGTTCAAGGCTTAGCTCATTGCTCAAGATTTCAACAAAAGGAAGGAATTGACTTTGACAAAACATTTACCCGCTTAGTGAAATGGGGAACAATTTGATCAATAGTTGCACTTTTTACTCATTCAAATTGGCAAATTTTCACTTAGATGTGTAAACAACCTTCTTGAACAAAGACTTATGTGAGGAGGTCTTCATGTGACAACTTAAAGGTTTTTCATCTCTTGGCAATGAAAGGAAAGTTTGTCACTTGCTTTAGGCATTGTATGGTATTAAACAAGCACCAAGGGCATGGTACTCTAAAATATGCACCTACCTTAAGTCTCATGGATTACAGAGAACTAATGCAGATCATAATCTTTATTTTTTTCATGAAAATGAGAAAGTTGTCATACTAGTCCTTTTTGTAAATGACTTACTATTGATTGGAATCCATTAAGAGAAGATCGTTTTGTTAAGGGAGCAACTATTGCTTGCTTTTGAAATCACCGATCTTGTATGCATTTGTTTATTTTTAGCTCTAGAGTTTCTACATCTTCCAAAAAGGATAATGATTACTTAGAGGGGGGTACATTAGAAAAATGTTAGAAAACTTTAAATTTACAAAATGTAATCTTCACAAGGTATCGATGATGTAAAATTTGAAGTTAGTTAATGAAACAAGTACTCCTATAGTAGATGCCATTCTTTATCGACACATGGTGGGTAAGTTGGTTTACCTGACTAGTATTCGCCTATATTTGATGTTTGGAGTCAGAATTGTGAATCATCATGTGGCCACTCCGTAAAAAACCCATCTAGATGCAATGAAAAATATTTTCAAATATGTGAAAAATATTGTAGATTTTGGAATTATTTACTTAAAAAGGTCTAATAACTTGTTTGAGGGGCATATTAACGCGGATTGGGCAAGAGACAATGATAATTGACATTCAACCATAGGGTACATGTTCAAGATGGGGATTAGTGCCATCACTTGGTGCTTGAAGAAGCAACCCATTGTTGTTTTTTTTCCAATGGAAGCCAAGTGCGGTGCTTTTACCAAAGGTGCCAAAGAATGTACTTGGTTACAATAATTGTATGAATAAATTTTAATTTAAAAATTTGAACCTACTGTGATCTTTTATGACAATTAGAGCAACACAAAAATTGTTAGAAATCACGTGTTTCATGTTCATACAACACATATATAAAATTTCATTATCATCACATTTGTGAGAGATTAGAAAATGAAGAGGTTGAACTGATTCATGTTCCATCCCAAAATCAATTTGCTAATGTCATGATTAAGTTTTTAGGAAGGTTGAAGTTTGAGAAGTTTAAAGAAGATCTTGGAATTTGTAGTCTTTTTGAAGTCAAACAGAAGGAGAAGATAACATGATGATCTTCTTGTTGGAATTAATACGGGGTGTAAAAATTAGAACCTTGTTTAATCAAATGTTTAGTCCTAGGTGTGACTTTATTTAGTTTATGATCTAATTATCAAATAAGATCATATTCTTAACTGTTGCATTTTGTGGTTGATTTTTTTTTATCCCTTTAGTTTCATTTATGTTATTTAATGTATTTGTTGATTTCTAACCCTTTTGTTAAATGGGGGGTTCGTTTTTCTTTGTTCTATATTCCATGGTTCAATCTTTTAATACAATATTTTGCATTTTTCATTTTTTCACAATATCAATTGGATGTTAAGAACATCAAATGTCCTCTTCAATGGTGGTAAAAACATGAATCAATGTTTCTTATAGTTGGATTTGAGCTCGACATATTTTGGGGATTGTTGGATCATAAGTAGAAACAAAATGGATCTTCAAGGTATCAAATTCTTACTAGCCTTAGAAAATGTTGTTTGCAAATAAATTTTTTATAGAAGTTGATTTTTGTCAACAAAAATTGGCCTAATAATCATATAATAAGATATAAATATCTATGATGAATGCGAACATTAGACCCCATCTTCCAATGGATGGAATTCAACCATAATGTTCATCCATAATTCTTAATGAAATTTTAATTAACTTTTAGTTAAGTCCTAATCAAGGTCCAGTTAAGTTTGAATTAACTCCCAGTTAACTCCTAATTAACTCTTAATTAACTCCTAGTTAAATCCTAGTTAACTTCCAATTAACTTTTAGTTAATTTTTAATTAAATCCTAATTAATTTTAGTTAAATTTTAATTAAGTACAAGTTAACTTTCAATTAAGTTTCAGTTAGTTCATAGTCGACTTTTAGTTAGGAAGGTTTTCAAGAAGCTTCCTTACTTGAATCACACATAGAAGCCTCCTTGGAAACTTCTTTAAGCTAGGTCCCCAAAGGGGTATAAATAGATGTATGACCCCTCATTTCCTTTAGTTTGTTCAACATTAATTTTAAGCACGATTTTGCACCATAGCCTTGTCATGTTCTTTTCATGTTCATGTTTACATATGTTAGCATAAAAAAGATCAATTTTCATGTTTGTTTTGCACATCTTGTGTTCTTGTTCTTAGTTCTTATCTTTTTTTTTTGAATCACGTAATTTTGTCTTGTTCCTTGTTTGAAAATTAAACTTAAACCTTTCCTTTAACTTTTGTTCTTATGTTTTTCGTGTTCTTAACAATTTCCATTTAGTAGAATTCCTTGAAAGGGACATAGACTTAGAAAAGGAATTAGAAAAATTTGAAGGGGAATTTGAAAAGGATGAAATTGTTGATGTGTGGAAGTTCAATAAATAAATTGTTGGTTATTTTATAAATTTTTATAACATTTCTTATAAGTTTTTCATTGTTAAAAAAAATCAAATCAATAATTATTTAATCTTAATTTGTAAAATAAATTTTAATTAAAAATAATAAGACCTAATTTGTGAAAATTGGCAAAGGATAACCGGCTGTTATCAAATTTATGAAAGTTAGCATTGTGAGAACCGTTTTAATTTTTTTAACAAATATTGATACCCTTGTCCAATGTAGAAATTAATTTTTTTGGGGGGAGAATCAGACCTTTTTGTAAATTATTTTGTGAAAATTAAACCTGACAAGTATCATAAAATTGTGTTGCTTGCCCAAGATTGGTAATTACCCTTATGAAAAGGTGAACAATTTGAACAAGGGTTTCAAAACATCACCTTTTAGAAAAATAAGATGCATATTTAGGCTAAGAAAAGGAAAATAGAAACAAGAAACCTCACTTCATTAAACTCTTGATGCTACAAAATATCTTGAGCATAGGACATAAAGGCCTCAATGGGGAATAACTTATATGGCATTCAAACATTAAATCAACTCATTGGCTTCAACATAACACATTTTTTCAACTTGGAGCTATTCCAAATCATTAATGAACAAGTTAGTAACGTGGTTTTTGTAATAATAACTAACAAACATAAAAAAAATCCATTCTACGATAGTATTTCAGTTCAAAAAAAGTTGATGAAGACAATGAAATGGATATGATATTAATCCATGAATTCAATAGTGCCAAAAAAATATTATTTGTGGTGCATAACATTTATATTGTGTCCAATCAACCCCTAAAAATTTATTGATTATTAGCAAATCAAATTTTGAGCTAATGATAGAAAAATAACACATTGTTATTATATTCTGCATTTGTCATGCACAAAAATCTATATGAACCTAGTTTACATCAATGAAGTTTGTGGCCTTAAGTCCATTGATTACAACAATAAAACAAAATGTTTACAACAAGTTTGATCAATCTATATGTGTATGTAAACCATTTTTTACAACAACTATTCCATCAAACTTGTAGGCCTAATCACATAAGACAAAAGTAAATTTCCATATCACCAAAGATAGAGATCAAAACCATGCCAAAAGCTCACAAATAATTTATGGTCGTCATTGTTAGTGTATGGCATTTGGAAATTCATCTTGCCATTTGAAGAAAATAATTATTGACACCAAATTGAATAATGTGTAACTTATGCTTTAAACTTTGATTTGGCAAAGAAAGATTGCTTGTGTTGTGAACACCTATAGGTAATTCAAATGCACCATGCATCAAGAAAAATAATCTTATTATTGTCAAATGCAATGTTATCATTTTTTTGCATAAACCTTACTATGGGCATATTTCAAAAATTGAGAGTTCACATGATTTGGTACCAAGCTACACCACCATAGACATACAAGTCTCTTGTTTTGTTGTTTTAAGTATTCTTGGGATGCTCTTGCTACTATTGCATGGTCTCCTCCTCCTTGTTGTCTTTTTGCATCATCTTTGAACCCAATTTCATTTTCCTTTCAAAACCGAATTACACATGTGAGCTGACAACTTTTTCAAATTCCATAACTTTTTTGTTTTATTCTTGAAAAAAAGAACAACAACATCAACATTGTTTATACTCTATAGTGCGTTGTGGACATCATCCTCCACACTATAACACAATCCTTCAAAATTTACAACCACATAAATTTGCATAAATATCTTTGGATTTGTAACTTTCATAAAATGGACATCACCAACATCATTCTTAGGATGCAACAACCATCATCCTACTTCTTCATCAAGAACCATATTCATCATTTTTTCTTTTTTTAATTGCGATTTCCATGACCTAAGAAAGATGATTTTCAACCTCTTGGAAATACACATAATCTTATATTTCGTAGAGCATGTAATCTACCAACATATACCTAATTTTTACCTCCTTTAGATCCTCCTTCAAAACTCTCATATTCTTCATTTCATTCAAATTTTGCAACACTAAGAAAGTTTATAAAAAACCCATTTTTTTTTAGTTCTTCTCCTTTTCGTGCTATTGTTCCTATTTTTCTTGCTTCCAATAGGCTTCAAGTTATTTAGCATCACTCTAATGCACAATTTGGGTGATTTACAACTTCTTTCACACACAACCCTATGCACTATTGTGAAAAGTTCAAAACCTTGAGTGCAATCTCTCCACTTTTTCTTCCTCCTCCTCATACCTTTTTCATACATGTTATAATTACTCAATTTTTTTGACATATTACTGACAACTTGATATTTTGATGACAATACAAGGGTTGCAACTTGCAATTCAAGTAACCGATTTTGCATTTATGCTTGGAACTACATGAACTATTGCATCAAGTTGACATCACAAATTTGTAAGACTTTGTTCCTCTTCAACAAGTTTGCCTACTCAGAAAACTATTCACAAGTCAAAACATTGATGTACAACACAAAGTGGACCCAACATTTGATTGTTGTATAATTGTGTGGACAAGTTGTGATGATAATAAACAAATAAAAGATAGAAACTAGAATAAGGTTTACTTGTGACCTACATTCCTTGGTGACCTATTAATTCTCACTTTTTCAACCCAAATAATGCAATACAAACTAGGGTACTAACAAGTGGGTTTTACAAAATGTAATTTCCTTCCCATGGAACTTGGGAGGGAAATTACATATTTGACCAAGTTGATCAAGAATTATAACTTTTGTAACCCCCTTCCTTCCACCTTCCTCTCCCTTTTTAATTGACACGAAGGTTCACCCCAAATTTTCATAGTTAGTGTACTTCCACATAACTATTAGGTGAGGATCTTTATGCATGGTCCTTAATACCTACCTAACATCTATTTGCATGCATTCACCTTGGTACTGTTCATCCACTTTGCCACCAATAATTTCTGATTGCCATATATCATCTATGTTCTTGCCAATGTTTTCCATTTCCTTAGTCCATTTATTAACAAAACATTCAAACTAAACAAAGTTACAAAAATCTCTTTTAGGTCCTTTATGTGTTACATTACACAATTTTTTTTTCTTTATTGTCATAAATAGTATGATATCATAATAATTTTGGCATTTTCAAAATTGTTTTTGGTGAAAAACCTTCCCATGAGGCACAAACCTTCTTGCATGTATGGAGATAATTACAAAAAATGGCAAGCCTTTTCACTTGTACGAAAGAAAATTCGTTCTTTATAAGCAAATGAGTTGGCCTCAATGGCTAGAAACTAGGTGACATGATTAATCTTAATTTGGTTGGAAAAGGATCCACATTCTTCTTGTTGTGACATTTTTTTTTCTTTTCGACACCACCTAAATTGTACATGCATCCCCAAATGACTTTGTCACAAATCCATAATTTACCAAAAAAAAAAAAAATACAAAACAAATTTTTGTTGTTTTCCAAAAAATGTTAAGGCACTCATCATACACAAAAATTCATGCTCAAAATGTGACAATGTGATTGGAAACATTCCAATTTGCATGTCATGACAAGTTTTTTTTTGGGTGTGAAAATTTGCACAAATATAAAAAGTAAATACGGAAAAGGAATATCCAATTGCACACGCCTTTAAAAAAAGAAAAAAGTCCCTAGATTTAAAACAAAATTGAAAATTCATTTCCCTATTGGTTGCAATTTTTTTAATGTTTAGATAGGTTCCTAGAACATGTCACCATTTAATGTGAGATTGCTTTTGGATTGCTCGTAATTGATGTGATGTTAAAAAAAAAAGGAAAAAAAATTACAATGATGAAAATTTTTCTTAGACAAGAACATGATGATGTACATTTATTTTTTGTTTTTTCCCTAGCTATGATCAATTTACCATACAATATCCATTATTGTCGATACAACACACCTTGTTACAAATGGGTACAGCACTAGGAGCAAGGCATTTATGCCCAAGACCTTGTACTTTGCCCTCAAGTCTAGGGTATAAATGCCTCCCTCCTAGGCTTTGCCATACACTAGGAAACAAAACACTAGACCTACACTCATTTGTACCAATGTTGGGCGGGTACCAGGTTTGGCAGGTTAGAACCACTGGTTTCGATTCGGGTTAGTAAAACTCAAATTGAACTTAAGGCTAATTTTTGGAACTGGTTATGGTACCCTTTTCAGAACTGGACTTGGAACCGGGTTCCAAGCACAAGGTATCTGTGAAACTGGAACCAAAACCAAGATTTATGAAAAAAATGAACTTATGGATTCTCCAAGTTTTGGGTTAATTTTTTTTTTTTTTCTTTGAATAAGTGTCCAGAATAAACAAGTGAAGAATAGCATAACAATTCTAGCCCTTAGGGCAAGTTTGAAATGTTTCATGAAGTTCTTGAGGAATTGACTCACAGCCCCTTCAGAGTATATCCCCTGGGGAACATTGCTCAAACAAATTTGTGGGACCGAAAAAATGAAGACAACATTCTTAGTCTGTCCCAGACCCTTAGAGAGCAAAAACAACTCCATGGGTGCAGCACTGTACTCGAAATTTTAGTTGAAGAAAACTCCAAAACATGCCAGTTTGGCTCAGCAAAATAGTTTTGGCCCAACATTTTAGCACAGGATGCTGCTGAGGCTCAGCAAAGCCTAACACCTGCTGTTGATTGGCTAGATGGTTTGATTGGTCCAGGTGGGTTGTTATTACTAGTGTCCCAGTGGCTGCTTTAGTTTTATGGGTGAGGTTGAGAAAAAATTATTAACTAAACCTTGGATGTGAGAAATATTGTTGCAAGGGCCACATATTGAGTATGGGTGGAGCTGCTCGTAGTAACAGAAGAGTTGATAGTCAGGTGTAGTACAAACCTGTGCAAAAAGGTCTCAAAACAGAGTATTAAAGCCCCAAACTCATGACGACGGTTTTAAATTGAATAATTTAGTGCTAGAGAGATCGACTAAGATGGTCCCCATGGACAGATAACAACGAAGTTACAATGTGTTGAAACTTGATAGCTCTACAATTTATTCTATCATTTGATGCAGATCCACTTAAGAAGTGGACAAAAAGCCTAAAGCCCAGGAAACCCTAAAGTCAAGATCTGGAATAACAAGCCATTAAATACAGCCACTTTTTTGTGTAAGAGCTTTCCTTTCTGAGAGCCAGATTCCACTTGATTCAATGAATCAAGTGGGTCCTTTCAGTGGACAAGTTTCTAGTAGATTCAGTGCATTATATTAAGTGGGGTTTCCTCCTACACCTCTCCCTCTAGGCATACTTTGAAAACCAACCCAAAAACCAGGAGAAAAAGGTTTATATCCATACCTTCTTGTGTTAATAGCCCTTTTGTTTTTCTTCTTATTTTGTCTTTAGTTTGTGGAATCACAAAGTGGATAGGTGGGATTTATTTATTTATTTATTTATATTATTTGGGGTTGCTTTTGGAACACAAAAGTAGACCCTACTCACAAGCTTTTGGGCAGAACCTCAAAGTCAAACCCTGTGCCCAAGGGGCACAACAGAGTTTTCACTTGCTCACTAGCAGATTTGAACTGGGGACCTTGGTGGCACCAAACAAGGGTGGGCATCATTGAGGCATCACCCCCTTAGGGGCAAGAGGTGAGATTTTGAGGAAAGACCTTCCAACTCATTACATTTATTTTCCTTGGGTGAACTAGCACCTAAACCGTGGTAAAAATCAGTGTTGGGCAGTCCTCTTATTTTGTTAGAGCCTTGGGTTTCAAGTTCGAAGGACCATTTTACTAGAAGCACACTTTTACAACCCTCAATTACGGGGAGGTTGGTTGGAGAACAAGAACCAAATGAAAAAAATGTTATGTCCACACACCATCCATTCATAGTGGTGCATTTCTGGGTGTTTGTTCACTCTAGCCCATTTACCCAACACTTGCTTACCCATCTATCCTTTCCTTCGAAGAAGAGAGAAATGCTCAATATGCCCCCCCAAAAAAAAAACCTTGTAATTTATTTTTTATTAGTGTATATGGAGTGTGCCTTACTTTCACTAAGGTTTTTGCCTCAAAGAAAGGACGGTACCTTACGCATACAGTTCCTTAAAACATTAGGAGTTTTATAGATAAGGTGCTTCCTTTCCTTTTTCAAACAAATTTCTAATCCTTCAAATTTCTACCAAATCTTTACGCTAGGTAAGGACCTTGAACTCAGCTCCTACCTTGAATTAGGCTTGCATTCCTAAAATGATTTGATTGTGAAAACTTGGGTCCATCATTTAGTTCATTCCTTGTGTTGGCTAGACTTTCAATTCAAGAATGACTTTTTAGCTTTTTAAGTATCTCCACTACAAATCATCAAATGCTCTTTGCAAAATCCAAAATTTTGGGGAATTTGATGAGCTTGTGGCGATTTAGAGTCATGATGCCCCATTGCAACCATTCACCACAAAGTTCACTAAAAAAATGATTGCAAACATTCAACCAACATCTTTCAACATGAAATTCCATGACATGGTAACAAATTCCATTGTGGTATTCTTAAACTCAACAAGACCATCATATTAGATCATTCCATAATCATAGGTTTAACAAAGCTAAAGTGAATCATCGTATTTTTAAGATAACCCATTTAAGCAAATAGAAAGATCTCCACAAGAAAGAGAAAAATAATTGCAGTGCAAAATGCTCACCATTCACAAATAGTGAAAAAAAAAGAAGTTGCATTGCAAAGGCATGCACACATGTGTGTCATTTTTTGTTCACTCACAAAATGCACAAAGAGAAACAAAAACACACACAACTCATGATGCTAGGATATTTGGTGATGATGGAATAGTGAGTGTCATTGCTAAAATGAAGAGGAAAAAAAACAAGAGCAATGAAATATTGATGACGTGGATGTTGTGGTGGGGACTGCAACTTTGCTTCTTTCCATAAGTTGACATTGCAAAAGCAATTTAAATCATTGTGGTGGAGATGCTCTTACCCTGCACCACAAATCCCAAAGTTTTTTTTAGGTTGCTTGTAAATATTTGTTAATATATTATCCTAAGATGAAACCAAGGTTGTTTTAATTAATTGAACAGTCCCTTAACATCCAAAGAGGAATTTAGATTAAATGGCAACGTGTTTTTGGAACCTATCCAAATGATAAAAAAGAAGAAAGAAAACTAGTTAAAAAATTGTACCAAACTAAAATGAGAGTCCAAATGTGATGAATTTTTTTTTCCTTCCAAACTTAAGGATTCTTTCAGCAACACGTGAATATTGCAACAAAGTATGCCATTTCTATCTAACCTCGAATCTATGGCATGTACAGGATCTAGTCAACTTCATGGACATAAGGAAGACTATACAAGAGCTCAGTGTGTGACCCTGCCAAAATAGTTTTCACATTCAAGTGTAGTTATTTACAATTTGGCAACCCCACCAATAAAACTGAAAAATGGCACGGCAAATAGGCGGCCAACTACTAATAGCAAACCACCTGGACCGATCATTATGATGACCCAATCAGAAACACTGAGCAGCAGCAGTCAGATCATATTTATTATACTCTGTTGTGCAGATGCACAGCAACGCAAGCTGAACCGTGTTATTATGCTGTATTATACTCTGTTGTGCAGATGCACAGCAACGCAAGCTGAACCGTGTTATTATGCTGAGCCAAAACCATTTTCCTGAGGCAAACCGGCATGTTTTGACTTTTCTTCATCCAATGTTACTGTGCAGGATCACATACTGAGCACCGCTGGAGATTTTCTAATAAAGGGAACGCGTGCTACGTTGAGGGCCCAGGCCATGAGCATCCCTGTGTTTTACATGCAAAAGGACGCGGGATTGTCTCATCCGAGGGTTTTTTTTGAGAGGATGGGGAGCTGACAATAGACTTTTGATTTCAAGCTTAAAATAAAATATGCCTTAAATTTCAATATTGGTCAATTGGGTGGGAGGTTGGGGGTGGGGGAGGGGGTAATCTTTGCCGGTGGCTTTACGCTATGAAAAAGGTTCCCCTTGTACTTTACCTACCTTAGGTAATGCCCATGTTTGGGGAAACATTCCTAACATGCAAGGCAAGAGACTCTTGACTATTGCCTCATCCTAGGACCCCTTTTCTTTTGGGGGAAATGCCCTCCAACTTGGGGGCTTTAATAACAACTTACACTACGTACATGAAAGAAAGAAAGGTTCAACGTCTTGGTGGCAACTTGTTCATGAGCTTCTTTATGAAGGAAGGGCAATCAATACATTAGTCATAGTTATTGAATTTTTTTCAAGGGTATTCTTCGGTCAAGTATTAGAAGACCTTTTTTTCAAAATGGTGATTTCCTTGTGGAAGGATATATCATGACCCCCCTACGACTCTTTATCCTGGCCATATTTGGGTATATAGAATTTCCTTGTGTACGGATATATCATGACCCCCTACAACTCTTTATCCTGGCCACATTTGGGTATTATATAGATAATGAAATATTGGTTTGCTTGGACTGGATACCCAGCAACCATATACACCCTCTAATTATGTGATGATAACCCACCATTGGGCTATTGTTAATTTCACCTAAATATACCTTTCAACAACATAACTTAAATCTTTGGTGGGGTGGGAGGGTTTATTAGGACAATGTTCCAAATGTAGCCTTACAATTCCCAGACATGCCACAGACCAAAAAAAAAAAAAAAAAAAAAAACCTAGTCAAGATTTGGGCCTTAATTTTAAAACAAAATAATATCCCATTATTGTAAAAATGAGACAAAAAAAATTCAAAAAAACAAAAAAGAATGGCCCCCCCATA
>Ga0116229_10012568_pt1 | contig 12169 bp, 6 predicted proteins | sample S1TSphgellanicum_3_FD_87313 | JGI IMG/M metagenome (GOLD analysis project Ga0116229, IMG submission 87313) | Host-associated microbial communities from peat moss isolated from Minnesota, USA - S1T2_Fc - Sphagnum magellanicum MG | ecosystem: Host-associated > Plants > Peat moss > Unclassified...
AAACTCGACGCCTTCTTCCGCAGCATCCCAGGCAATCCCGAGAACGCCGCCCTGTGGCTTGGCAAACTGACCCACCGCGAGCCGTCGCGCGAGATCCGCGCGCTGCTGCGCGCGGCTGCCGCCGCGGCTCCCGCGAACGTCGCGCTAGAAAGTTACGAGTCGTGGACGGGCCTGGACTTCGAGAACGAAGCGGCCACGATCGCGACGCCGACGCTCGCCATCGCGCCCGCCGAGGACCGGCCGATGACCCCCGACTTCGTGCGCGAGCGCGTCGTCGATCTCATCGAAGGTAGCCGGCTCGAAATCGTCGAGCAGACCTCGCACTACGTGCCGCTCGAAGAACCCGAACGGATCGCGCGCTCCATCGAGCGTTTCGTTGATTCGCTCTGACGTCTCGTTCGTTCAGCTCAGCGACACGCACGTCGTCGGCGCGGGCAGCAGATACCGGGGCCTGCCGGATACCGCGCGTTACCTGCGCGAGGCGATCGCCGCCGTCAACGCGCTGGTGCCGGCGCCGGCGTTTGCGATCGTGACGGGCGATTTGTGTCATCACGGCAGCCGTGCCGAGTACGCGCACTTCGAAACGCTCTTCGCGCTCCTGCGTGTGCCGTATTTCGTCATCCCGGGCAATCACGATAACCTGGCGCGCTTGCGCGAGGTGTTGCCGCCGGCCTCATTCGGCGGCGCGGGCCGGGATGCGTTCGCCTATGCGCTCGACGCCGGCGGCCTGCGCCTGCTCGCGCTCGACAGCACGGTGCGCCGCGCGCTCAGCGGTGCGTTCGATGCCGAACGGCTCGCCTGGCTGGCCTCGACGCTCGGCGCCGAGCCGGACCGCCCGACCGTCATCGCCCTGCATCAGCCGCCCTTCCGGACGCGCCTGCACTACCTCGATTTTCTGCCCTATCCGGGCGCCGCCCGTTTCCGTCAGATCGTGGCCGAAAATCCCCAGGTGGCGCTGGTGATCGGCGGCCACATCCACTGCGTGCGCGCCGCGCGGTGGAACGACACGCTCGCCCTGACCGCTCCCAGCACGGCGCCGCAACTGGTACCCGAACTCTTCGAGCGGCGCGTTTTCGCGATCCGCCGCGAGCAGCCGGGATTCATCGTTTACCGGGGCACCGCCGGCGGTTCGTTCGAAGCGATCGTGTACCGGCGTGAGCGCCGCTCCGCCCGTTGGGTGCCCACCGAGCACGCGTTCGCGGCGCCGGCGGCCGGCCTCACTTCGCCGTAATCACGAGTCGCGAGGCCGCGGTCCGCCCGAATTCCTCGGGGGCGTATTGCAGCGCGACCGTTGCGCCGGGCCACGCGAAGATCCCCGGCGTCACCGACCGGACCAAGTAATGGATCGCGTAGGATCCGGGATCGAGGTGTTGCGCGAACGAGAGCACGCGGTCGCGATAGATTGATTGGTAATCCAAGGTCCAGTCGTCACCGAGATCGGTACTCGGTCCGACCGGAACGCTCGTGCGGAAACTTTGATCGATCGCTTCGAACCCGGCCGGCAGCGGATCGGTGATCACGACGTCTTCGACCGGATGATCGCTGATGATGCGGTCCTCAACGTCGAAGACGCGGCCGGCCACCACCGTTGCCGGCGCGGCCGGCAGCGCGAGTCCGAAACGCGCAAGCGGTAGCGGCGAGGACGCGGTCCGCAGGATGCGATCGATGCGTAGCCCCGCGTACACGCCGGGCGACGCGTCGGGAACCCGGTAGCGCAACGCGACGACGTAATGCAACGTCCCGTTACCGCGCTTGGATAACTCGACCGCGCTCGGGCCCGTGACCAGCGTGTCGAGCGGCGTGCTCACCGTGCGGCTCGTGACCTTGTATCCGTTGAACGTTTGCTCGATCGTGCGGGCGGGTTGCGTGGGAAGCTGGAGCGACGCCGTGAAGTTCGGCGGCGCCGCCTCGCGCTTCACGTAGAGCGCGAGCGCGTTCAGCGCCTCGGCATCGTCGCACGAACAGCCCCAGCGGCCGTTGTGGCGCAGCGCGAGCAGCGAGAGTAAGAGCCGGTCGACGTCCTCGTCGGGCAGCGCGCTCTCGACCGCGAGGCCGAGCATCTGCGACTGGCCGGCCACCGCGCTTTCGCCGAACGTGCCGCGCACGTCCACGCGCGCCGCGCGCGCCGCCAGCGAAACGTTCTCGAACAGCTGATCGCGCAGCGCGATGCCGCGCGCGCGCCAATCGGGCAGCCGCAGCAGCTGGCGCGCGAGTTCGATCCGCTCGTAGTAGCCGAAGTTCGCTTCGTGCGCCATGATGTCGCTCAGGAAATCGTTGCGCGGTTCGCCGAGCGTGCCCAGTGTTTCCAGCGCCTCCAGACGGGCCTCGGCGATGCAGCTCGCGTCGGAATCGCAGCCGGCGGCCTTGCCCGGATTCGCTAACGTCTTGGCCAGGAACGAACGCACCCGCGTCAGATCGGCCGTGACGTCGAAGCCGGCCAGTTGCGCTTGGCGCAATTGCTCGGCCGCGAAGGCCGTCGTATAGAGTTCGCTCGCCTGCGCCCCCGGCCACGCGGCGAAGCCGTTGTCGGGCAACGCGAGCCCGCGCAGCACATCGAGGCTCGACCGCAAGTCATTCGAGAGGGCCGGAATATCTTGGGGCCGGCCGTAGGTGCGGTCGAGCACGATCGCATCCGACGCCACGGCGACGCGCGACGCGAGATCGGTCAAGAAGGGCGAGGCGGGCAGCTCGAGCGCCTTCTGAGGTTCGGTAACGCTCGCGAGCACGGTGCTGGCGAGCGTCACGTCGAGTCCGCCGAACGGACCGCGCACGGCCGCAGCGACGTCGAGCGGAACGCTCGCCGCCGTTCGGGTCGTCCCCGTCGTGACCGTCGTTTCCAGTACGTCGTTCGTGACGATCGGAACCGGGAAAACGAACGCGTCGCTCCAGTTTCCGAGCAAGGTGCGGAACCCGACGGTCGCGTCCTGCGTGCCCGACGCGGTCACGTCGAAATCGACCGCCTGCGTCACGCCGGCGAGCGGTGCGCTGGTCTGCGCGGCGCGCGGTGCGCCGGTCGCGTACGTCAACCCGCCGCCCAGCGTTCCCGAGACCGCGAGCTCGCCCGCGCCACCGCCGACGTTGGTGATCGCGACGCCCGCGGTGAAGCGGTCGCCCGGGCGCGCGAACTGGGGCAAGATCGGATTGGTCACGAGCGTCTTATTTGAAATAAACGTCGTCTCGCCGTTGCCGAATCGCGCGTCCGGCGCGAGCGCCAGCGCCATCACCCGCCACGTCGTCAGGTCGTCAGGCAACGTGAAATCGACGGCGGCCGAGCCGCTCGCGTCGGTGCGCACGCTCGGATTCCAATACGCGAGCGGCACGAATTTCGTGCGCACGCGCGTGCTCGGCGGACCGGCCATCGAGCCCCCGCCGAATCCAAAGCCCTTCTCGACGCTCTCACGTTCGCTCACCAGTTTCACGTCGGCGCGATTATCGGCCACGCGCGTGGAGATCGGCTGGTCCGCGTACACCGCTTTGGCCACGTCGGGAAAGCGATACCCGCTGAGCTGCAGGATCGCGTCGTTGACGACTGCGATCGCGACCTCGCCCCGCACCGGTCTGCCGTCGCGTCCCGTGATGCGGACGGTCAGCTGTTGGCGCGAGCCGGGCTCCAAGGTCGTCCGTTTCGGACGCAGCGCCACGCTCAGGTACTTGGAGTCGAAGGCGACCTCGAATTGCGCGAAACCGAGGCGCGAGAGCTGGCCGAGGCCGGCCGGCGGATCGGCGCCCAGCGGCCGTCCACGCCGCACCAGCAGCGCTTCGACCGCCGCGTTGGGCAGCATGTCCGCGGTGATCTTGAACCGCACTTGCGGCGCCGCGCCGCGCACCTCTTGCGTCGCTTGATACAGCACGCCATGCCGGATAACGGCGAAAAACAATTCGGCGTCCGGATAGGGCGACTGGACGAGCGCGGTCGCCACGTCGCCCGGGCGGTAGGACGTCTTGTCGAGTTTGACCCCGAGCGCGTTTTGGCCGCCGGTCAGCCAAGCCGCCTCGCCCGGCCCGGTCACCCACACTTCGGCGTCGGTTGCGCCGGCCTCGCTGGTCGCGTCCGAAACGTTGGCGCGTACCCGGTAGTCGCCGGGCTTGGGCGCCGTGAAACTGAGCGTGACCGGCTTGTCGCCCGAAGTGACGTCCTGCGTCGCGACGTCGACATAACGCACGGCATCGCGCGCGGCTTCGCCGCCTTCGACGATTTGCGTAACGCTCGCGTCCAGCCGTTGTTGCAGGACGATCGTGAGGTGGGTTCCGCTCGCCGGCACGCCCTTGGGATCGATGACGATCGCGCCGACGTCGAACGGCGCGCCCGCGGCGGCCACGAATTTCGTCCGCAGTCCGATCAGCTGCGCCGCCGGCAGCGCGACGAACGACGCCGTGTCGGCCACCGCCAGTCGCGAAACGTCGGTCGTTTGCGCGCTGACCGTATAGCGCATCGGGAACGGCAGGTCGGTGCCGACCGGCACGGTGAACGCCGCGACGCCCGTCGGACCGATCGGCAGATCGCGCTGCAGTACGTCACTCGTGACCGAGGGTTCCTCTTCAGGGTAGATCCACGAACGCCCGAAGGTAAACGCATCCCAGCCGGCCGGCGCGAAGTACTCGCGCGCGCGGGTGACGATCACGTGCGAGGTGCCGCCTTGCACCGGTGCGCCGAAGAGGTAGTCGCTCTTGGACGACGCGGCGACGACCGCGCCTTGCGAGACCGGGTCACGCGTCGACAAGCTCAAATCGACCTTGAAGTTCGGCGGCTTGAATTGCGCGACCGTGAAGGTGCCGTCGAGTTCTTCGCCGTCGTCGCCCTTCGCGGTCACCGTCCAGTCGCCGGTCTCGGCGCGCGCCGGGAACGTCAGCGACGTTGCGAACGCTCCGAAGGGATCGAGCGGCGCGCGTCCGAGTGCGACCGTCGCGCCGCTGGGTGTTTGCGCGGTGACGGCATAGAAAGCGGAGTGGCCGCGCCCGAGCACGCCGTTACGTTCGAAATAGGCGACGCCCAAGAATTTCGCGGTCTCACCGGGCTGATAAAGACTCCGGTCGGTTAAGAGGGTGCCGTGCGCGACTGGGGCGCCCGCGGACCAGCCCTCCCCATCGAGGTTGAACGCGTAACCGTCCACGAACCGCGTGCTGCGCGCGAAGCTCCAATCGCCTCCTTCGTGAACGATCGTCAGCAACCCGGGGGCGCTTTGATCGTCGCTCGCGGTGCTGGCGCACGCGGCGAAGGCCGCGGCATCCAGCGACCAGACGCCGTCCGCGCCCGTCGCGCCCGAAGCGCACGGCGTTTGAGAGGCGGTGCCCTTATTGCTATCTTCCGTCACGGACTCATAGATTTGTACGGTCGCGCGCGCGACCGGCGAGCCGTCACTCAGGTGCGTGACCCGGACTTGGCCCCCGCTCGGGAACCATTGCGTGAAGATGCCGAGGTTGGTCAGCGAGACCGCGCCGACGAACTTGGATTCTTGCCAGGCGAGCTGCCCCGCGTCGTTGCGTCGCAGCGTCGTGCGGGCCGTGAATCCGTACGCGAGCGTGCCGGTGCGGCCGCCGAGCCGCGCGCGCAGCGGCAGCACCGTATCGGCCGCGGCGTTCGGCAAAGCCCGGACCGGATGCGAGGGCCAGTCGGCATCCGCCGGCAGGAGGCTTTCGACGTCGCTTTCGCTGCGCAAGTCGTGCGCGATGAGGTCCGTCGGCTGCAGCACGGTAAATGCCGCGCGATACGCGCGCTGCGGCAGATTCGTCGATTGAACGTTGACGGCAAGGTTGCTGCCGGCCGGAAAGATGCTCAGTCCCGCGGGCGCCCAGAGATCGGCCGCGAGGTCTCCGGTTTGGAAGGTGGCGGTCGCATCCGTTCCAAGGGTCTGGCCGAACGCGTCTTTGAGCGAAGCCGCAACGGTCACGGTGTAGGTCGTGCGCGGCGCCAACGCGTCAGGATCGAGGTCGACCACTCCGCCATCTTCGACGCGCAGCAACGGAACCGCGGCGTTCGGCGCGGGCGACAGCGTTACGGCCTTGGCCGCGCTCGCCGGGTCGAGATCGTTGCTAAACGTGAGTGTCGGGAGCCCTTTGGCGAAGCGCGTTCCGTCGTCCGGTTGCTCGAACTTCAGTTCGCGCAGCACGAGCGGACCGTACGTCCGGAGCTTCCCTTCGTAGCTCTCCGCAGTCGGCAGATTGCCGCCCTGCGGCTTCACGCCCGCGTCCACGGTCAGCGTGTAGGTCGTGTCGCCGCTGAGCTCACTGACCGGGACGAGGTCGTAGTGGACGCCCGTCTCGCCCGTGGCCGGCCCGCTCGCGTCGCTGACGACGCCTGGGGATTGCGAGGGATTGGGACTCGGCGACGGCGCGATCTGCACGGCCACGAGGTCCGCTGGATTCTTGGGATCGATCAGATGCGTATGGGCGACGAGAGACGCCGGATCGACCGCGTCGCTCGCATCTAAACCAAACGTCGGCAACCGGCTCTGCGCCGGCAACTCGGAATCGCTCTGCGCAACCATACCGGGCAAGCCCCCGAACGTTATTGGTTCGGTCGTGAAGCTCCAGGCAAAATCGGCCCCGAGGGTGTGACCGGCCCGATCGCTGAGACCGGCCGTGAGGGTGACGCGCACGCGCGCCGCGTGCGGTAACGGCGCGTCGGCTTGAAAGGCGACCATGCGCGGCGTTAATATGACGAATCGGCCGGGCAGCGTGGGGTCGAGGCGGAAATGCGCCAGCACGGCCGCACGATCCGGAGACTCGAGCGCTTCGACCGGGACCAGATCGCTCGCGAACCGCACCCGAATCTGCGCGCCGTCCTTCGCTTCGCCGCGCGGCGACACGGATGCGAACCAGGCGGGCAGCGGTTGGGCCGGGGCGGCCGAAACACCGGGCAGCGGCGTGGGCGCGGGCGTCGACTGCCCGCCGGGCGGCGTCCGGGACGCGCAGGCCGCCGCACCGAACGCAACGGCCAAGACGAGCATGAGCGAAGTCGAGACACGCATGCGGCACCTCCCTGCGACTGCTTCGAGCGCCCAGATGCGATTCATTGTGACCGCGCTGCTGGCGGCGCTGCTCGCCGCGACGGCGTACGCGTTCCGGCCGTATGGCGCGGACCAGCTACCGCGCGACGCGCGCGCGCTAACGTTCGTTGACCGTAACGGCCTGCCGCTCGGCACGCTGCTCGGACGCGACGACCGCCATACGGTCGCCGTGCCGCTCGCGCGCGTCGCCCCGGAGTTTCTGGCCGCGCTGCTCGCGACTGAGGACCGGCGCTTCACGCTTCACGGGGCGCTCGATCCGCTGACGGCCGCGCGCGCTGCGCTGATCGCGCTCGGCGCTCGGCGCCAACCTTCCGGAGCTTCGACCATTGCGATGCAACTCGCGCGCCAACTCGTGCCCGTCGGTCCCGGACTTCGGGGAAAGCTGACGGAATTCGTCGTCGCGCAACGGCTCGAGAACGGTCTTTCCAAGGCGCAGATACTCGAAGCGTACGTCAATCGCGCGCCGATGGGTTCGAACCTGTACGGCGTCGAGGCGGCTGCGCGAACGTATTTTGGAATCGACGCGGCGCGGCTCGATCTCGCGCAAGCCGCGCTGCTGGCTGGGTTGCCGAACGATCCCGTCGGCCTCGACCCGTACGCGCACCCGGCGGCCGCTCGCGCGCGCCAACGCCTGGTCCTCGCCCGCATGCGCACGGCCGGCTTCATCGACGCCGAACGCGAGCGTCGCGCCGCGACGGAAAATTTGGCGTTCCAAGCCCCGCAGAGCGGCATCTTGGCGGCGGCCCACTTCCTGTTTTTTCTCACACCACGGGTAGCGCCGGAGCGCGAGCTCGTGCGCACGACCGTGGACCGGCGGCTCCAGGTCTTCGTGGAAACGCAACTGCGCGCGGTCGTCGGGTCGCTGGCCGGCAGCGACGTGCGCCACGCCGCCGCGATCGTCATCGAAAATCGCACGGGCGACGTGCTCGCGTACGCGGGCTCGCCCGACTACTTCGCCGCTGCGAACGCCGGTCGCAACGACGGCGTGCAAGCGCTGCGCCAGCCGGGCTCGACGCTCAAACCATTTTTGTACGAGCTGGCGCTCGAACGGCGTGACGTGCGGCCGACGACGATTCTGGCCGACGTGCCCGTGGCGTACGCGATTCCCGGAGCGCGGCTGTACCGGCCGGCGGACTATGCCGAACGTTTCGCCGGCCCCGTGCGGCCGCGCATCGCACTCGCCGATTCGCTCAACGTGCCGGCCGTGCGCGTGCTCGAGCGCGTCGGCGTTCCCACGTTCCTCGAGCGGCTGCATGAGCTCGGCTTCGGCCATCTCCGGCGGCGGCCCGAATATTACGGACTCGGATTGACGTTGGGCGGCGGGGAAGTCACGCTGTACGAATTGGCGCGGGCCTATTTCTGCCTCGCCCGAAGGGGCGCGCCGGCGGCCCTGGCGACGACGCTCGACGGCAGCGTGCAGCCCGATGAGGCGGCCGGCGCCGCGCCCGGCGACCCGGCTTGGTCCTGGGTGACGGACGTGCTGACCGACCCGGCCGCGCGCTCGGCGGCGTTCGGCACGAACTCGATCCTGGGACTGCCCTTCCCAGCCGCCGTCAAGACCGGCACGTCATCGGACTTCCGCGACACCTGGACGGCCGGTTTCAGCCGCGAGTATACCGTCGCGGTCTGGGTCGGCAACTTCGACGGCCGCCCGATGCGCGGCATCTCGGGCGTCACCGGAGCCGCGCCGCTCTGGAGCCGGATCATGTTGCGGCTGGCTGCCGATCGCGACCCCGGCGGCTTCGACCCGCCGCCCGGTTATCGGAAAACCCCGATTTGCGCGATTACCGGAACGCGGCCCATCGCGGGCTGTCCAATCGCGCTCGAGTGGCTCGATGCGGCCGACCGCGCGGCGCTACGTGCGGCGCCGACACGCTTACCCGCGCCGAGCGCCGCCTTCGACGACTGGCTCATCGCGCAGCCGCTGCGGACGCGGCTACCGACCCGCATCCTCTTCCCGCACGAGGGCGACCGTTTCGTCGCCGGCAGCGGGACGCTCGCCGTCGAGCTGGCTGGTCCGACGGCCGTCCGCCTGACGCTCGACGGCAAGCCGCTCGAGCGAAGCGGAAACGATTATCTCGTGCCGTTGCGGGCCGGGCACTTCGAGCTGACCGCGCGTTCGACGCGCGGCGAATCGACGGTGCGTTTCAGCATCGGGCCGCCGCCGCGCGCCGGCCGGTCCGGTTTTACGGTCGTGACCTCGGCAGCTTCGCGAGAAAGGCGGTGACCGCGTCCCAGTTTTCCGCGGCGCCTTCCGCATCCCGGTCCTCGCGCAACGTCGACGAACCGTGAATGCCGGCCTTCGGAACGTAATCGACCTTCACCGGCGACGCGACCGCATCGAAGATCGCGCGCGCGTTCCGCTCCTCTTCCCCGTCGGCCGCGGAATCGATGAACACCGGCACGTGCACGCGGCGAGCGGCGTTGTGAACGAAGTGCTTGTCGTCGAGATACTCGCCGGGTGAGAAGGCGATGACCGCGCTTACGTCGTGCGGGTGCGCGGCCGCCAGCGCGAACACGAGCGCGGCCGAGTAGCTGCTGCCCCATACATAGACCGCCGCATGCGGATGGGTCGCTCGCGCCCACGCGAGCGCGGCTTCCATGTCAGGCAGCACGGCCGGGTAGCCCTCGCTGCGGCCCAGATGCTGGACCGTTTCGTTGACGGGTTGATAGAGGTCGCCGCCCGAACGCTGATCGATGGCGAGCGCGTTGTACCCCAGCTGAGCTAGTCGCGGCCCGAGCGGCGCGTATTCACTCTTGCCGGATCCGGCTTGATGGAAGAGCAGGATCGTCGGCGCACCGGGCGTCGCGGCCGCCCAAGCTTGCGCGTAGATCGTGACGCCGTCGGCTGTTCTTAGCGTGAGTTCCGTCGGGGCGGGCCCCGCAACCGCGGGCACGAGGCCGAGTCCGCCGATGAGGACGAGCGATCTCAACATACCGCTTGCTTCGTCACGCGTCGCGTGCTCTCCGGCGCAAGGTTACTAGACGCGCGCTCTCCCGCGCACGGTCGCAGACGTGCGTGCTTCCAGGCACGATAGTGAAACGCGCGGCATCCCGGCACGGTTATGGGAACGCGCTCGCCGGACCACGACGGTCCGGTCAAGCTCCACAGGAAATGCGGTCCAACGATCGCGGAGAATTTAGATGAACCATATCACCGTGTCCGGGGCACTCTTATCGCTAGCTTTCGCAGGTGCGGCCGTCGTGCCGGCTTCGGCTCAGACGTCCGCTCGGCCAAGTTATGCGACGAGCGAGGAGGCGGTGCACGGACGCATCGAGACGATCGTCGATAAGTACCATCTCACCTTGACCGACGATCGCGGCTTCGTCGATAACATTACCTTGAGAGACGGTACGGTAATCAATCCGACCGGCTTATCGCTCGCTCCCGGCGAGCCCGTGACGATCTACGGCCACGCGCAAGGGCATACCTTCGCGGCGAGCCAGGTCGACGCGCCGGACCAGCAGCCCGACGCAAGTCCGAATTCCGGCGATGACGGCGACGCGTATCCGCCGGCACCGTACGTCGCACCCGACCCGTATGGGTACGGCGCCTACGGTCCGTACGGCTACGGGTATCCGTCGATCGGCATCGGCTTCTACGGCGGTTACGGTTACGGCGGTTACGGCGGCTACCGCGGGCACGGTTACGGCAACGGGTACGGTCACAGCGGCTACGGCAACCACAGCGGCTACGGCAACCACAGCGGCTACGGCGGCTACGGCGGCGGCTACGGGCGTGGGTTTGCCGGCGGTCGTGCCTCGGCCGGTCGCGGCTCAGCCTCAGCCGGCGGACACGGCGGCGGCCGGCGCTAGGGGCGCGCTCGAACGGGTTGGTTAGCGAGCGGGAGCGGCGGCCGCGCGGCCGTTCTCGGCGCTACGCCCGGCGAAGCTGACCTCGCGTTGGGGCGCATCGATGATGTCGCTCTCGACCGAGACCGCCGCGCGTTCGATGACGAGCGCGACTAACTTCGCGACGTCACCGACCTTGCGGACGCCGGGCTGACCGACAGGCTCGTAATCGAATTCCGCGCGCGCCGCGTCGGCGCTGACCCGCAAGCCGACGAGGCGACCGATGTCGGCCATCAATTCGACGGGCGTCGTCGTGGCGCTGAACCGGCCCAAGTTGTCGACGGCAAACCGAAGTTTGGTTCCTTCGAAGATCGCGAAGATCACGGACATATCGCCGGTGGCTTTGCTGCCCTCGGCGGAGACTTCGGCCAGGCGCTGACCCGAAACCGGATCGACGTTGGTCACGAACTCGCCCAGGAGCGTACGCAAATACGTGCGCAGACGCAGCAACTGCTCGATCCGTTCGCCGCGCACGTCGAGGAGGCGTTGCCGCGCGGTGAGGATGCGCGTGTGGCCTTGTTTTATTGTAATCGACACCACTCGTATATTCGGATGATCGAGCGGTTGCGACTCCCCGCACGGTGGCGGCGCGCCGAAAGTGTGAGGACCTTCACGATTCAGCTTTCTCGAGCTCGAAAACCTCCGTTTCGCTCAAGTTCAGCTGCGCGGCGCCGATAATGCCCTCGACCTGCTGGGCCGAGCGTCCGCCGACGATCGCCCCGGTCACGGCCGGGTTGTGAAGCGTCCAGGCGATCGCGACCTCACCGGCCGAACGCCCGTGTCGCGCGCCGACCGCGCGCAAGCGCTCGACCAGCTCCAGATTGCGCGTAAGTTTGGGTTCCTTGAACTCCGGATTGCGGGAACGCCAATCGTTGGTCGGCAACGCGGCCGCGCGCTCGCGGGTCATCGTGCCCGTGAGCAGGCCCGACTGCATGGGCGCGTAGACGATCACGCCGATCCGGTGCCGATGGCAATAGGGCAAAATCGCGTCCTCGACATCGCGTTTTACCAGCGAGTACGGCGGCTGCAGCGAAGAAACGGGAGCGATGGCTTGCGCGCGTTCGAGCTCGGCGACGTCGAAGTTCGATACGCCGATGTAGCGGACTTTGCCGGCTTGGACCAACTCGTGCATCGCGGCCCACGCTTCGTCGATCTGCGCGATATCGTCGGCGGGCCAGTGAATCTGATACAAGTCGATCACCTCGACCTGTAGCCTTCGCAAGCTGGCTTCGCATTCGGCGAGGATCGAGGCACGCGAAATATCCTCGCGGGCTCCGCCGTCGCCGGTCGGCACCAAGCCGCACTTCGTG
>Ga0116229_10012571_pt1 | contig 12165 bp, 14 predicted proteins | sample S1TSphgellanicum_3_FD_87313 | JGI IMG/M metagenome (GOLD analysis project Ga0116229, IMG submission 87313) | Host-associated microbial communities from peat moss isolated from Minnesota, USA - S1T2_Fc - Sphagnum magellanicum MG | ecosystem: Host-associated > Plants > Peat moss > Unclassified...
CTTCCGAAAATTATTGTTAGTTTTTAAAAGCCTTGATTGAGTTATTCAATGCAACAATTTGATGTCAATTAAAAACATAAACCTTTTTCTTTAGTGGGAGAATGTGTTGCAATGAAGGCTTGAAGTGGAGCTTGAGGTTTATCTGAGAAATGAACTTGTAGGTTTTGCAATGAGATTGGTGGGGGGCGCTTCACCAAAATGCGACCATTGTGGGACTATTCAAAGGTTTAGGGCTGCACATGACCTAAAAAGGACATTAACATTTTGTTTTGTCATGCATCACAACTGGAACTAGCTGCACATGAATAATCGTATTGGAATCATGAAACAGGATTCCCATGATGAGTCATTGGAAGCATCCGTTGGAAGGATGAATCTTAGAAAAATGGATTGCAACTTTAGTCAAGAACAAGTCCAATACTTATTGAGGTGAGCAGAAACACCATTTAAGAAGTTCATCATCATCATCATCATCAGAAGTTGGGATAATCAACAGAGGGAGAGAATCATGAGAAGATTTCACTTCAAACTTTACAAGGGGAAAATATCACCATTGATGATGAATCCCCAAATTGTTTTGTGTAAGGCAAAAGCCCTTGGGGCCAGTCTTTATGGGAATAAGGCCCCTGCAAGGTGGAGCCAATTGTGGGCCCCAATCTGGTAGAGCCTGGCCCCAAGGGCTTTTCCCAGCGTGAAAACTACTGTTTCTTTTAAACAAAATTTCCCATGATACCTTGCGGGAAAAAGGTTATGAGCTTTTGAACCAGTTAAGGCACTCTCCAGGTACACTAGAAAAAATGTGCTAGGTTTTTATGGAGTCTTAAATATTGCCCCAATGTCCCAACACTAGTTGCAACACCCTGTATAATGTGTATACAATCAAGTATTTCCCGTGTTGGAAAATATAGAAAATGTTAATGGACATTGATTTAAATTAAATAGATGGTTCTGTTGAATGATATTCGAAAGATTTCGGACTAAGGTTTAGTGTAAATAAAAACTCTTTACCACAATGACAAAACAGGCATCCAGAGACAATGGAATAAGGCAACAATACAAGCTTACAAACAACAACTTTCATGATGTATTTATTCAAACAGACATATTAATGATATTAAAAATTTCATTCTGCCACTGGTATGTAGTTCCCGTTAACATAAAAGGAGTAAACCAAAAAAATGTGATGCCCTCATACTGGTCCAGGGCATGGTGAAGTCTGTGCAAGTGCAAGATGAGTCCATGGCACAATTTTGACTCTAATTACCCTTAATGCCATCATTTGTTTTATGCCCTTGGACATCTGAGCATTTTTAAGTTTTGACATCTCATTCTATTACTTGAAATTAAAGGTATGGGATCAATTCAAATAAATGCAGATGAGGCTTCACTAAACCATTCACTTAGCGGCACTCAAGAAGGAACAGTATGTGCACCTGACCTTTGAGAATACAGTTCCAAAATAACTCTCCTCCATTTATGTTGTGACCTTCCTGCCTTTGACCCTTGACCCAGCACATGCCGGGACTCCTGACTACCACCCATGAACCTTGACCCAAGTATGTCCAGGTACCCCTGACTATATCAAATAGGGAAGCTATTTGATGTTTCCCGGTCACTGCAATACCTACAATTGCAGGACTATTGGATTCTAGATCAATCACTGTGACTGGTGCAGCCCGCTTGTGCTGCTTGAAGTATCCATTGCAAAAATGAAAACAGTAAATTAAACTGGTTGCTCCTCTGTCACAACAGCAAAGTTTAACATGGTTGTTGGCGGCTACAATAAGAAATTCAGCAAAAGGACCTGCAAAACACAGTGTATACATCTATGGGATTGCAGAGAAAACTCCATAACAATATGTTTGTTAGGCGAATCCAAAACACACAACAAGAATGCCATAGGACTGCAACACACAATAGGACAAAACAAGAGAGACTGAAGCAAGACAAATAAAACTAATCACCTCCACATGATAATAAGCCATCCAACTTGGTCTTTTGTTAAGACAAGGAATGGTGTTCAGTGAACACTGGAAGGAAAGAAATTCTGTGCAACTGGATCTAGTGCTAATTATATACTAAGGTTATACTGTTCTAAAACATCTCACAAGGCAAGAGAGACTGCACACATTTAAAAACTGATAGCAACAGCAGTTATGAAAGAACATGAGCTCAGAATTCGATCAATGGACTTACCAACACATGATGTTCATTATAGTGATCAGATGCTTGTCGGCTGCTTCAAGTCAGAACTCCCTCATCAGAAATATGTTGACCCTTTCTGGACTTCTTAGATTTGAGTTGGTTCTCATCGGTACCCTTGGCATCAGGCACAGGTTCGACTTTTAGTGGTTTGTTTGACTTTCGCTTGAAGACCTTGGCCTCCAGTGGAGGCCTAGTGCTTATTGCCTCCCGAGAAGTAGGAGCTTTTCTTTTTGGGCCTTTTGGAAGAGAGAGCATCCAGCCAGGAACTTCACATCCAGATGCTTGAATAATATGAGCTGTAGAGTGCAACAGAGGCACATCTTCTTCTGTGTACAGAGTAATTGCCTGTCCAGACCTCCCAGCTCTCCCACTTCGGCCTGCATCAGTCAGGTGAGCCATGACAATAAGGACAAGCCCAGAGGAGAGTTTATTTTTAATTTTGGGTCACAAGATAGTGACAGAGGTGAAAGATGCTCACTACATTTGTCACCTACCAACTCGGTGGATGTAGGATGCACTTGTGTGGGGGAAATCATAGTTGATGACAACATTCACACCCTTGAAATCCATCCCCCTCCCCAACAGATCTGTTGCAATAAGCACCCATGTCTTCCCTTCTCGAAACTTTTCCACTGCAGCATCCCTCTGGTTCAAGACCCATGTCCCCAGATTAGTGACATATGCTCCTGCACTTGTGAAGAAACTCCCGCTGTTCTATCTAAAACAAATCCTGTGCTAGACAATCTATAAAACTCAGTTGACAACCAATCTAGATAAAAGCAATATATGATACACTCACAAACTGGCTAATTGGTTGATAGCATGGTCATATAACAGCTGAAAGCCCATAATCCCTACCAACCATAAATCTTAAGAAGGCTAATGAGCACATGCATTCCAAACACCATCACCAATTTCGCTTCCCTGAGTGACCCAGTGGTGGGAGGGTATCTTTACCTGGGCTTGAGTTCGGTCAGCATGAATGCTATCCACTTTGATGTCATCATTTTCCAGCTCCCTATGGAGTTCTTGTGCTCTTTCCTTGCTCTGCACAAAGATCAGCACTGGGGGCTGCAAGCTCTGCAAGCATGCCCACTTTCAAACTTTTAGTCACTTCAAGGTTGATGTGTGAGACTATTGTGCAGAAGACAAAATATTCAACTGAAGTGGGACTTCAGTGCCAGGATCCAAGTAGAGCAAGGATACCAACATGCATTACAAGAAGACAGGGTATACCATGCATAATTCCGTGCAGATCTGATAAAGTACAGCTTGATTATAAACTATTCTTCCAATCTGTCTTATGCCCATGACTGAACTCATAACAGAGCTCTTGGAGATGGCTAATAATATCATAATACATCCTCTCTTTTCCTGCAAGGGCAAAGGAACTTTGAGTGATCTGGCACCAGCTATGCAAATACAAAGCTAAGATTGAGGGCAACCTCCTTAAAAATCTGGCGTAACGCAAGTAGTTTTCCTTCCTCAGTTCCAACAAATACCAATCTCTGCTTCACTGTTTGTGCAGCTGAGTTTCTGCATAAAACACACAGTGCAGGGTCAAAGACAAGCCTTGTTTCCATTGTGACATCAATTTGTAACAATTTGTTTGCCTGGCAGCTCATCTTACAAGAGTGCAATCAGCATGACTTAGCATTGTAAAAGGGTTAGTCACAGACTGCTCAATTGCTGGTCAAAGTTACCACCATAGAATGATCTCACATATTCACTAATATTCCCAGGATTACTTGAAGAAAATCAACCACAAACTGGCTCTCTGCAGTCAAAGCATACTAAAGACAGGTTACATTTGATATTCCAATATTTGGAAGGTGAAGCCTTACCTTTCCCCAATCACAATCCGGACAGCATCATGCATGATAGTGCGTGCAAGCTCCTCAACAGAATCTGGCAATGTGGCACTGAAAAGTGAGCGGGTGATGGATGGATGGGTGCAAGATGCCACCACAGCATCAATCTGCTCTACAAATCCCATCTCAAAGAGTTTGTCTGATTCATCCATGACTAAATGCTCAACCCTGCAGCAAAGACAAGTTCAATTTACTCAACCTAGAAAAATAAAGGTTGGACCTACTAGTTTCAAGACCAATTTCCAGAACCCAAAAGTCATTGTACAGAATTTGGGCACTTGCTGAATTGTGAGATTGCACATTAGTAAGGGCATTCTGATCACCAAGTGGTGACCTCTGATTACAAACACAGCCTGCAGACACTCTCAAGACTTAAGAGGATATGTACCTGCCAAGGTCAATTTTTGACTCCTTTAAGAGAGCATCCAGGCGCAGAGGAGTTGAGACAAGGATATCACAAGGCAGCTTAGAGAAATCACTGCATCGTGCCAAAGCCTTGGTCATTACTCTGACCCGAAACTTTTTCCCAACAATAAGTTTCTTCAGCTCTCGAGTTGTTTGTAAAGCAAGTTCTCGTGTGGGGCACAAGATAACTGCCCGGACTCCATCTTTACTGGGCACCTACAATCATGTAGTACTGCTCATTGCTACCTCATCACAGCAAGAGGAAAAGAACTGAGTACATGCACCTACTCAACAAGAAACACTGTCACCTACACAACTTGATGGTAGACAACCCCTACATGATTTCAGTCCTGCAGTAAATGTGAATTCACTGAACCCACCTTGTACCCAGTAAACTGTACAGAAAGGGTTAGGATTGTGTACAGTTTACTGGGTACAAGGTGGGTAGTATAAAAGAAATGCTGTAGGTCAAACCCTCCCCTGACTTCATTCTATCTGACAAGGTTGCGGATAAATGCAGGATTGCACCTATGGGATGAAGGGTTTCTCAACACTTTGAAGTCTTCTGCAAAGGAACAGATCTTTTAAACTTAGAAAACCTAAATAGAAGCAGACAAAGAGAGTTTTCAAGCCAGAGATATGGGCTAGGGTTAACACAGTGATATGCAGCCCACCTTTAACCTCATCAGTATAGGGAGAAGGAATGCCAAGGTCTTCCCAGATCCAGTTGGAGCACATGCAAAACACTCCCGGCCCTGTCCCACAAGAATAGACAGTTTGGAGCCATCATCATGACATTACCACAGGACACATGTCATATGTGCCAACTGTCTTGGTCCCTATAACCTCAAATGGAAGTGACATTAACCCCTCTACCAGCCTACCCAGAAACACAACATCCCAATAAGTAGGTCCGTACCGCAAGTAGGACTGGAATCACTTGTCGTTGGATAGGGGTTGGTTCCCTATATCCAGCATTAGCAATGTTCTGCATCAAATATGACTTGCAGCGGAATCTGCCTTGATGTCAAAGAAAGATACCAACATGGATAAAATTGACAATCTCTCACACTCTTGCAGGACATGCAAATGCAAAACCAGAAACCCCATAACTCCCAAATAGAAGCAGGAAATGTGAAACCCTCCAGGTAATATCCAAAGACTCCAGCAGGTAAGCCTAAAATACCTCTCTTGTTAACTTCTCATCCATAATACAACTTATGTCATGCACACAGAGCAGGATACTGTGTCTTTAGCTGGTCAAAGTCAAGAAGAGGCGCAGGAATGTTGTGTCCTGCTACATGAATGTGATACTTCTTCCTTTGCAGTCCAACAAACTGGGAGGAATTCCATAAAAAACAAGAAATCAGTCAACAACTCAAAATCTACCTGCAACTATGTTATGAAAACCGGTTAGACACCTGAATTTGCTGATCATTCAAAATGTGGAGCAACCATCTAGCAGGTCTATGATAGCTAAAATATCTTATATGAACCTGTGTTTATCTGAGTCACTGATGATTATGGTAGGGGCAGCTGCTGGGTTCAGAATAAGTTCAGTTTAAGAAGTGACCAAGATGTACATTGACCTTAACTCAAATCTACAGCAGCTACAGTAGTGAGCAAAATCATGGTTCTTCCCAAACATGTGTCTGGCATGGTCTGGCCTCCACACTGATTTGTAGTGATAAGCCTAACCTTTGGAGCAATGAAACTATGGTCAATCATTTAAAAACCTAATCTGATCCCTTACATAAAACATATGAAAAGAAATCCAGGACTATGTTGAGCATAAAGATATTATGTTGAGCAATTGACCAGACTGGAAACTGTACATAGAAGAGAAACAGCCAACAATACCTCTGCCTCTGGGATTTTCCTCTTTTCACTTGGCTTTTGCTCAGATTTATCATTGTTAACTTCAGGTGGCTTAAATATGTTAAATGAACTTTCTGGTCCTGCCAAATAGAGAAGAATTTTAGAAGCTCATCTATAACATGCAGGCAAAACCACAGTGCTCAACTTCAGCTACTGCCCCCAGAATAAATAATGTCTTCTTCCCCCTACACTCAACACTATATGACAACCTGAACCAATGAATAACCTAATTTAATCCTAAAACCCTAAACCATAACAGCACAGTTTCCATTCAACAAAGCAGGGACCAGCTTCAAGGTCGAGCTGCTGGTTCAACTAGCCAGTGACCAGGATACTGCTGTTGAGACAGCAGCTGAAAGCTGGCTAAAGAGTACTCAAATTCATTCAATAGATGGACACTAATGCTCAGAACCTTACCATCTTCATGCTTGAGCTTTCTTTTCTTCTTCTTCTTCTTCTTCTTCTGGACACCTGTGCTTTCGACCATGTTTGATGAAGCTATAGTATCCAATCCATTCTGTGTTTGGCCTCCATGCTTGTCATCATCATGTTCATCAGCAAGAAGAGCACCACTGTGTTGCTATTGCACCAAAAAGTTAGTCCCAAAGAAGTCAGTAAAGATGACCAAAAAAAAAACCCACAAAGCAAACATTTCAAGTTTTCTCTTTCTAACCAAAGGAACTTGAGAACAACCCTAAAAACAACAACCTAAGGCATAAAGATGTGTAGAACTAGAGAACAAAATGGTTTAGCATAAGAACTAACAGACCTAATTCGCACCAAAGACGTGCACAAAACACACCAAGTACTCTTAACCACATTGTCGTCAATGAAAAGAAAAGAATCCCCCAACAAGTGGCACTGAGTTCTCTCCTGACCATAGTTACGAATCTTTTGAAGGCGATCGATTTGCAATCGCGTACCAGAGGCAAGAAGATTCCGCAACCTCGATTGCAATTACTCATAAACCCCTAGATTTACGGACGTTGGCGCACTAAAGAGTTCCTCAAAGACTACATTTATAGCTTAGTTCAGACGGATTTTATCAAAGAAACACCGACATGATTCAAAAGTCATTAAAGAAAATTTTCACAAAACTGCGTGAAAAGATGGCCATCGAGTCGTAATCACTTTAGGCTATCGGTTTTAGGTCGTTCATTGGGAAGAAGAAGAAGACGACGACAACCTTGTAAACCTTACAAACCCTTGTAAACGGGCAGATGTGAGTTTGAAGGTATCATGAGAAGAGTACCTTAAAGCGATTGACATCAGCAGCGAAGCGCTTCCTATCGAAACGCACTCCCACAAACAGGAACGAAGGATCCATGCCTGGTGATTGATTCCGCAGTTGCTTGCTGCTGCTCCTCCTGATGGGCATGTAACAAACAGCGCGCATCAAACCCTAAACCCCAAACCCTAAAAACGCATTAATTTTTTTAAAAAAAAAACATTTTTCACGATGCTGCGAAGCCAAACGAAAGAAGACGATAAAAGTGGACATTTGACGAACTTCCTCATCCCGATACCAACTATCATCGACGATGTACGATCATACATCGTCCTATCGACACCGACTTATCGTCGACAAATTTAATTAAGTCGGTCATCGACATCGTGCGGTCGACTCGGACTGTCGAAGACATTCGATGATCATCGTGCGGTCGAAACCGACTGTCGAAGACAATCGATGATCATCGTACGGTCGAAACCGCTTGTCGACGATTAGTACTCGACATCGTCATCGGGCGGTCGGAATCTCTCGAACTCATAATGCAAATCGCAGGTTGCCAATTGTGCAAATCCGAGTGAAAATTCTACTCATTCCAGCAATAGAAAAAAGGCACGTGGCAAAAGACAATTCCGAAACAGCGGAATGTCCTGTATAACGCCCGTGTCCTCGTCTTACGTCGTCGAAGTCCATGCCCGCGTGCGCAGTGCAGCTTCCTCGCGAAGAAGACGAAGAAGAAGAGGACAAAGTGAGGGTTACAAGATTTGCGACCATCTTCTGCTTTGTCGCACGGATCCGTGAGTAACCAGCCATGGAGGAAACGAGTTTCATGTCTGCATAGGTGCCTGCCTATTTGTGAAATGCTTTCAAAAAATTTCGGTTCATTTTGCTTCTTTCGTTTTGTTTCTGCGGCATTTCTTTGCGAACTTTTTTTCCATTATCCACGATGGCCTTACTTTTGTAGGACCTGGTGACAGGCGTGAGAGAGGTTTGTGATTCGTGAGGATTTTAGGATCCGAGATTTCTCCCATACGGCTGGCCGTTGTTTCCTTTCGACTGATGCGAAGGTTTTCGAATCTGCGAAAAAAAACTTTCCTCTAGTTTTTCCATCACGGGCTTTAATCTGAGGTACCTTCCACTGCCATCGTTTTTGAACTTTTTTCCTCTCTCTGTCACTTCTTCTATGCGTTTCTTGGACTTCTGTTGAGTCTGGGGGGGAATGAGTATTTGTGCGTGGCTTTTTTTTTGGAACACGTGAGGGTTAGCCGTCGAATACAGCAGCCGGAGCAGCATCCGATTGGTGTCTTTGGAAAGGACAGCCCTGCGGTCATTAAGTAATATTCAGTAGAACGTATCTTTTTGTGATGCACCTGCAGCTTGCCGTCTCACCGTAGTTAGCCAACGACATCGTTATCATGGCGATTATCAAGTTCTGCGAGGGAAGATGGTGCTTGAACAGGAATGCAACTGGTTTTGAATACTTTTTAAGATCGTGATCTTTTCGGAATCTATTCTCATTGCGAATGAATGTGTGTGGTTGCAGATGTCCATTAACCAGGCATGCCACAACCTCGCAGGAGGGAGATTTTGTGAAGACTGTGAAGAAGCAGCGAGAGAGTTGCTATGGTGCGAGCATTGTGGAATTGCACTGTGTTTTGAGTGTGATAGCCACTGCCATCACGCAAAAAGTTCACGGAGTTCACATCTGCGCGTTTTGTTGCCTTCTGCTGGCACACTGTCATCAGTGCCTTTGGTATTGGCTCAATCCAGACATGGTGGTGGTGATCTGTTATCAGAAGCGATAAATCCAGCTAAAGTATGGAGGTCAAGTTCACATCTTGGTTTATCTCCAGATGTCAGTGAGCTCCAGGACAGCAGGGGCAATGTCTTTGATTCCTTATCACCAACCTATTCTCTGAAGGATAAGCGGAGAAGAAAGAAGAAAAAAGGGAAGGGCAGCATTACCCTTTCCAGTGCCACAGAATGTGCACCAAACAACAACTTTGAACTCAAAACATCTCAGCAAGAACAAGGGGCTGGAGGCTCCCTCCCTAGTGGTGTCCTTTCCTCATTGAAGCCTTCAACTCCAAATATTCCAATCAGGAGGGAGTCTAAGCTTTCAAACCATGGGGAAAACTCAATGCACAAGTCAGAGACAACAGATCTGTCCCTTTCCAGCTCTTCAGAGCACAGTAGCCCAATTTTGTCTGTGACCAAGTCTACAAGAGTAAGCTTTTGTGTCTTCCCTTATATCCAGAAATGATGTCTTCCTGTTTCCTTCTCTTTGTTTTGCTCCTGCTTTTACATCATGTCAATCTGCCTGCTAGGGCTTTCATATCAATCTGTGCACTGACTGCCCTTATTTCCCCTGTTCCCTAGCTTTGTATGACTGCTGTGGTCTTGTTCTCACTGAGTTTCAGTGGATGACACTTGTTGACTGTATACTTTTTGGATGCAGGCTACATTGGCGCCTCTGAAATCAGCTTTGCGTGGAGGGCATGAAGGGATTGGTCTTGGACCACGCCCAAAACTTCATGTGAAGTGGCATCCAGATGTTTATGATCCTATCTGTAGCACAGTGTCACACACCTTGGGACAAAATCAGCAGTTGCCTATCTTTTTGTCACGTCACAGCTACCAGAAACACCTCCGCCATAAGAACAAAGGCCAGTCCAACTCACAGTCATCTGGAAAGAAGCAGGGATCCATTGCTAAGGCTAAGAAGTCTGTTGGAAGTTCAAATGCTAGGTGGGTTCTCAATTAGGTCTGGCATTCAGCAGACTACCCTCTGTGTGGCTGGATGGTTTTTTATGATAGGTTCATCATTTTGTTATCTGGTGTGCATTTTGCCTGTGTCCTCATTTCATTAGTATGTCACAGTGGGCTTCTCATGACAAAGGTAGATGAAGAATCAAGAGGTATCATGAAGTGACAGACCCATAGTCAGTTCTAGAATTGAAAGTTCTCTGCTTATGATTGTGTATGTTTATGAGACAGCTGGCCTCAAAGGCCCTTGAGACACACCTTACATTCCAGCTGAGATTTGTGTTGGTTTATGCAGATCCCATGCTTCTCCAGGCCCTCATCAGTCGGCTGAAACACTTAGTTCTTTCAAAGCCCAGACAAGACAAGAACCTCTACCTTCACTTCATGACAGTCTGTCAACTGATGATGTGGTTCATCATTGTACAGAGATTGTGAATAAGGTACCAATGTGTGCTCACGTAAGCGAGTCTGAAGTGGCTGCCTGCCCGGTTGAATTGACTTTGTTAGAAGAGTGTGTTGATGATAACAATCACAACAATGGCAAGCTTGTCCATAAAGATGCTACTTCAGACTCAAGTGTCCAAGAATATTCATCAACCTGCTTCCCAGAGATGGACACAGGCACACCAAATGAGCAGGCCTGGGATTCCCTTGAACCTAAAGAGCTTGCAATTGGTTTCAGAAATGACAGTCCATCTTTTGCAAATAGCCAGCTGTATGATGGAGCCGGTGGCGTTGTTGGAGAGCCCATGGCAAACAAAGGGACCAATCAAGTGGTCCTTTCACCCCAAGCTCCTATTGCAGATGACCTGGCTGTCCAGATGCTTGAATTGCTTGTGGATCGACCTGAGATTAATGAGTCCGTGGCAGCAGGGTTCCCAGAGTCCTGTCACCGCGCTGTGCGCTGCATGATTCATGCTGCAAAGTTGGCTGTGCAGGTGACCCAAAAGTTTCACAATTCTTTACTTATCGAGATTGACAAAATGCCTGCTTTGCAGCTAGTGGTGTAACTTTCTGGATTGCTTGCTGTAGGGGGAGCCGTCAGGAGCCATGGTGGAATATGAAGCAGCTGCACGCCTTTTCCGGTATGCCAACTTCTATGTATGCTGACTTCTATTTGTCTAATAGCAGCAGCTTTGAATCTGATGATATAGACCTCAATTTGGAGGATTGATTTAGTGTTGACTCCACCGTGTCCAGATAATTTCAGGAATCTGAACACACTCTCCTGTTTCTTTCTCACAGAGAGGCTGAAAGAAGTGTCCTGAAGGATGCTGCTCCAGAATCTAAGGAAGTTGCCAAACAAGCAGTTCGAGGTCAAGTGGAAGCATGGATTTCTGTTGCAGCTCTCTATGCTCAAACTGGGCATACTTGTTGGGCTGAGAAGTGCCATCTTCAGGTGCTGCGTGCATGCCAGTCCAGTGGCCTAAGGCTTGATGCTGGGAAATGCCTTTTGGAGGCTGGGAAGTGCCAATTAATCCGGGGAGAGTGGAACAGGGCTCATGCTCTTTTTACAGCAGCTATTTTGCTCTTTAAAGGTGGGCATTGCTTGTTTAATATTTGGGGTCCAATGGATAGTGTGTTTCTGTTGAATACTTTTGGGCAAAGCACAACAAGAGGGAAATCTGATGAGATAAGATGCCCTTAAAATGCTGTAAAGCTAGTGGGGAAATGATTTTGTGGGCAATGATCTTGTCTAGGCTGTTCCTGTTATATTGTGTTTTGTTAACCTTCGGGCATGAGCCGCATGCCCAGTTTGTGCAGAACAAGAGGAGTTTGAGGAAGAGCAATGGGGGGTAGTAATGGGAAAAG
>Ga0116229_10012572_pt1 | contig 12163 bp, 11 predicted proteins | sample S1TSphgellanicum_3_FD_87313 | JGI IMG/M metagenome (GOLD analysis project Ga0116229, IMG submission 87313) | Host-associated microbial communities from peat moss isolated from Minnesota, USA - S1T2_Fc - Sphagnum magellanicum MG | ecosystem: Host-associated > Plants > Peat moss > Unclassified...
AAAGTGAAAACCAAAAGGCCAAAGAAAGGGGAAAAAAAGAGAATGAAGGATCACCCAATTTCATTGTAAAAAATATGTTGGGTTATTTTGTAAATTCCAAAGGCCAATACATACCCCCCATTACATTTTATGTCCCTATTCATGGGTCAAATTTTAAATTAATTAAGTAAAACTTAATGTGCCTAAAATTATTTGGATTTTTAAATAATTTATAATTTTTGAAAAAAAAACCATTTTTCTTAATCTTTAGGAAATTTTCAAAATGAGATTTGTTTATTTCAAACAATACAAGAAAATGAGGTTTTCTTGATTGCGAAAATTAGTCAAAAGGTACTTCAAATGGCCGTTTTGGACAAGTTGTTTTTGACCTAGACATTTTGATTAGGTCTTTTTGGTTGGCTTTTATACTAGATTTTTTAACTATCTTTTTTACTATTCAACAATATTTTGACAACAATTATATATGATTTAATTTTTTAATAGTAATAACATATTTTAATATATTATATATAATATAATATTTAAAATCATATATTTATCCATTAATTAATAAATTTAACTACTTACATTATCTAATAATTAGTGTTTTAAAAAAAATTTACCTACCTACCTATGTTATTTAACTTAAGCCACCTAAACTAAGTAATCTAGGCTAGGTGGCCAATTTTAAACCTACTTGCTTAGGTGGCCTATGTTAGCTATGTAAGTCACATAAAACCAAGGTATCTTAGGTAGCCAATGTTGTATGTGTGAAGACTTAAACTCCTCACCTCCATTTTGGCGAGTCAAGTCTTTACCATTGGACAACCACTTCAAAAGTTAAAAACTATTGTCATCATATTGTAATAAACTTGATTGAATTTTTTGTTTTGATGCGCATATTGTAATATTCATCAATGAAGTTCAATATTTTTGTATTACTTATGTACGTAAGAAATAATACCATGTACCAAGTATTTACCTAGATAAACCCATGCCTAATAAGTTATTGCATGCTATTAATTAAATTAATAAATAATTAATAAAAATAAATATCAATGATTAATAGTTGATTATTTTTTATTAATTAATAACTATGCAATATAAATGGCTGATTATTGATTTTTTTTTATGAATTATTAAATATTAAACATTAGATAATATTGATTTAATATTAATTATTGAAATTTAAAATTTAAAATAATTTTTGTTGATTATTTTTCAATTATTGATTATTTACTATGAACTAATAATTAATCAATTAACAACTTGATGGATAAATTAGTTATTGGTTATTGGTTATTGGTTAATAATTTATTTGGTGATTAAATTATTATAAAAATTATTAGTCATAAATTATTGAGTATTAATTATCAATTATTAAATATCAACTAATTAATGTACTAAGTTTAAATACTTAAATGTGCTTAAAAGGTAGCATGTAAGTAGCCTATTAAACTTTATAAGTACCTACTAAGTGTAATATGCCTAACCTAGTGCATACTAGCTATGAACTTAGGTTTCCTATGTACCTTAAGCAAAATAAACTTTTAGGTTAAGTAGCCAAATTAATATGGTTGATTTGACTAAATGTCAAATTAGAATGGCCAACTTGACTAATTATAAATCACAATGGCCATTGAATATGGTCAATTTGACTAAGCCTTGGTCATCTTGATGGACCCTTGGCTTTTTTTACCAAATGTTTGGTTTGTCGCATGGTTAAAAAGGTCACTTTAGTCAAATGTTTGAATCAAAAGTGACTTGAACCTTCATGGCCTAAGTCTTTAATCAAAACAACCATCCCCTTCGGTCAATATGGACATTTTAGTGAAGTTGGACTTTTAAAAAGTCACATTTTCTTATAGTGAAAGGCAAATAAATCCTTCAATTAATTGGACAAAAAACATGCAAAAACATTTCTATTGTTCAAATTTTTTGGCCTAAATTTGGAAAATTGGAGAAAGGCTTGGATGGGCAAGAACCAATGTGAGTAGCATAGAGCTTGACATGTGGACCTAGATTTTAATGTGGAAACAAAGCTTAACATAATGAAAAAATGAATGCCACAAAATTAAAAAGGCATTCTCCTAATACATTTGGAAATTAAAAATGGGGTGTTGAAATTGTCAACATTTTAAAAAATGATTATTTCAACATTTGATTACCATATTTGACTCCTAAGTATGGTACAAATCTTCAAAGGTCAAATTAACAGACTTGTCATTTTGCATTTGTGAGCTCCCAAGATCAAAACATACCTTTGTTATGCATTTGTGAGTTCCAAAAACCTAAAGAAAACCCCCATTATACATATTTGTGAGTTCCTAAGATGACAACAAACCTTCATTATGCATATTCACAAACTCTTAAGATGAACATAAACCCCCCTTTTTGCATATTTGTGAATTCCCAAGATGAAAATAGACCCTTATTATGCATATTTATGAGTTCCCAAGATGAAAACAAGGCCCACATTATGTATATTTGTGAATTCCTAAAATAATCATAGACCCATGGCTTTGTGGTAAAAGAGTTGAACTCCATCCTTTGGTACAAGAATTGAACTTCACAAATGACATTTGTTGTGGTCAACATTAAAATATTGACTGAATATTCGATACCTATTTAGATTACCTATGTTAGGTGGTTACATAGGTGAACCTAAGTAGGTACCATTTAAATTAGGTTTTTAACCTAGTTTAGTTGGTGACACATGTCAACAATTGATAGGATGAAAAATAATGAAAAAAATTGAAAAAAATTATATTGTACTATTTATAATAAATTTAAAATAATAAATATTATAAATTTAGAAAATAATGTTGTTCAAGTTTTCGGTCCAATTTGTAAGAATAAAAAAAAATTAAATGTTGATTAAACTATCATTAATGACTTCACATTATGTTCTTTATGATTAGGATATTAGTTACAAACTAAACCATATATTTGAAGATTTCTATTAATGTTTCTCAAATAAATAACATGAAACTTCTTTTATTATAAACTATTGATGTGTAGGACAACACAAACATGTTTGGTTAAAAAATGCACCGTGCATGGTTGATGTTGTTAAAGAAAAAATAATTGAACTAATTAATTGAATTTTGAGCACTTGTGCAACAAAACAAATATGAAGAGTAAATCTTGGGTTACACATTTGTAAGTTTGTTCGGTGATTTCAATTGTAATTTCTTGATTTGAACAACATAGTTTCTTGAAACTATTCAACTCCTCATGACAATTAGATTGAAATGGCAAAAACATTTAAATATGGGGATGCAATGGCATGTTTCACACATGCCTTTCGATTTCATGAAGTAAACAAAAAATACATGCATTGCAATTGAAACAAAAACTAAAGTCCTATGAAACATATTAATAGATTGAAATACAAAAGATCTTATTTACGATCACAAAATGTCCTAATCATACATGCACAAGTACATGTCCCCCATGAACAAATGATTAGTCATATAATATTCTAATCATGGATGCTGTCAAAACCCTAGCCTTGGGCTCGCGACCATGAGGAAGCCGGGAGTGAAGGAAAGTGTGAGGGAATGAACCCTCACACTCCCAAAGGAGCTTCCACTTTGGGAGTTGGAGTCCCGATGGACTCTCGATTGTTCAGAAAGTGATTGCAAAGGTCAAAACCCAATGGCTCGAAAAGTTCTTCATACCATTGGAAAGCTATTGAAATGTAGATGCCTAAAATGGGCTCGCATGACCCATTTAAACATTTAAAACACAAGTTATGGCCAAAAGAAAGGCGGGAGTCAAATTGGCAGTTTGATTCCCGACCACTAAAAGTTGAGAATCACCCCAATTTCCTTGCATGCAGGTGACGTGCGACATACCATTGAAAAAATCTCGATGAGGGCTACAACTTTGTTTTAAACCTCATTTCAATCGGAGGTTTGCACACAAAGTTATGGGGCCCTAAAGTCGTAGGAGTCCCAACTTTGGCAATTTCAAGACTTTCACTTGGGAGTCTTGGGACAAAAAGCCATTTAGATGTGGGCCTCGTGGAGAAGCACAGAGTATATTATAAGGGGGAAGGTGGTGGCTTCCCCCAAGTCCGGGCTGTGGTGAGCCTTGTGAGTCTGAGTTTGACCATGACTTATCCTAGCACCAAAAGTGTTCCAATTATACACTAACCACCATGTGTTGGTTTTGTGCAAGTTCCGTGTGAGTAGTTGATGCTTGTCATTCTTTTTAATCTCATCTCGGAGCTCCAGCATGCCCTTCTACCCCTCAAATTGCTACAAGCCAGGGACCATGCCCCGACTCCTTGTTTTTTTGCTGTTTTTAGTTTGGATTGACATTTGAGTCCATTAAGGAGCTTGGGGGTGCGTCACATGGTATTAAAGCTCTGGTAGAGCTCAATCCACTTATCGAAAAATCCTAATGGCACCAAAGAAGACCTGTAAACCAGTCCAAGAGACCATGGTGGAAGAACCCACCTAAGACCTAGATGTCCCATCCAAGGCCATTAGGGAGAAGGATAGTGAGGCAAAAGGAAGGGAAGACCCATGGCTACACATGGGAATTCTTCAAAGAATGCATCAAGTTGGAATTCATTCCAAAGAATTCTGACTACATTTTAAGATGCAAACTTTGTGACCTTGTGAATGCGACAAATGACAACTTGTGCCAATATGTAAGGGCATATTTTGAGTTCATGTTTGAAATTTGACATATGCATGAGTTAGACCATGTGTGTCACTTTGTGATGGGGCTCCCAACTTGGGCCAAATGCAAGCTTGAAGAAAGTTGGCCCGCCTCATTATCCGAAGCCATCATGAAAATGGAAGGCTTTTTGGATGTGGGACGAGGTGAAAAGCTCATGTTCAAGAAGGATAACAAGTTCCCTCACAAGAAGGTGCACCATGAAGGGGAATGGAGCCGAAAGCAAGATACCTCCAACGAGGAAAAGCCCAAAAAATTTCAAGGTTCGGGTTTCAAACCCAAAGGAAATTTCATCAAGAAAGGGGTTCCTTTTGAAGGGGGCTAACCCAAGGGCGGTGCTAGTGGGAATGTCGCAACCCCACTTTGAGGGAAGTGTGAGGTCGCCACTCACACTCCCGAAAATGGGACTTGGGAGTCCTCTAGGACTCATAAAAAATCAGAACTCAATTGCAGGGGGCCAAGCATCTTGCATCGAGGTGTTCTTTATACCGTTAGAAAGGTCTTGAAGTGTAGATGTCCAAAATGACCTCGCATGAGCCATTTGGACATTTGTAGCACAAGTTATAGTTGAAAGAAGGGCCGGGAGTCAAATTGCCAGTTTGACTCCCGACCATTAAAAGTCAGGAATCGACCTAATCCCGGTGTGTGTAGGTGGAGTGCGACACAATGTTGAGAAGCTCTCAAGGAGAGCTACAAGTTTGCTTTAGACCTCATCCCAATCGGAGGTTGGAGCGAGAAGTTACGAATGCTCAAAGTTCTGAGAGTTCAAACCGGGACAATTTCGGGATTTCACTTTGGGAGTCTTGGGAAAAAGTGTCATTCGGATGCAAGTGCGGCAGAGAGGCATAGAGAATACTATATGGGGGAAGGTGGTGGCTTCCCCTGAGTCTGGGTTGTGGTGAATCAAGTGAGTCCAAGGTTGCTCGTGGCTTGTCCCAACACCGAACGTGTTCTGAATATGAACTAACCAACTTGTTGGTTGGTTTTGAATGCAGGACCGAGTAATTAAATAGTTTGTCCCTCTTCCTAGTCTTATTCTAGAGCTTTCAGCACACCCCTCTCACCCTCTTTAGTGCTGGAAGCTGGGAGCGGCACCAAGTTCCAGCTACTTCCGTTCTTTAACATAGTTGGACTCCTTTTGGGTCTAACAAGGAACTTGGGGGTACATCAGGGGAGCCCAAGGAGCATGTTTCAATTGTAATGAAGTGGGGCATTACTCCAAAGATTGCCCCAAACCCAAACCAAGGAATGGGGGTTCTAAGGTAATTGCCCTCACCGCCAACCTAGCCCAAGGTGAATGTAAATGCCTCATTTTCTTGAAAGGGAAGGTTTCTAAGTAGGATGTGTTATGTCTTTTGGACACAGGGGCTTCCCATAACTTCATAATTCAAGAAAGTGTCGAAAGAATGGAGTTCCAGTTGGAGGAGCTCAAGGCACCCATTGAGGTGCACTTTGCAGATGGGGTTCCCCATCCCATCACATGGCAAGCGAAAGATGTGCCTTTTCAGAATTGGAAAGGAAAGGTGGATTTGTTGGTTTCCACCTTAGGGGGGATGGATTGCATTTTGGGAATGGAATTCATCACTCGTAATAACGTGCTCATAAAAGGGCATAATAGGTTAGTTAGAATCCCATCCAAAAATAGGATCGTGTGGGTGAAGGCACACGAAGTGCCTAGTGTGGGTGGATCAACCATCCACTTGATGTTGGAAAGGGAATGCATGGGAGGTTATGGCATGTTGTGTGTGATGCGGGTGTTAGATGAGTTTGAGCCAAAGGAAGCTACTAACTTGGTAAGCTTTTCCTAGTGCCTTAAACGAGTATTGGATGAATTCCCGGATGTGATGCTCGAAGAGTTGCTCGTCGAATTGCCCCCGAGAAGACGAGTTGATTATGTAATCGAAATGATGTTGGGAGTGGCACCTCTTGCCAAGGCCCCATATCGAATGAGTCATGAGGAGTTAAAGGAACTTAAGGTTCAACTTGAGGAATTCCTCGCAAAAGGATACATCAAGCCTAACAAGTCACCATATGGGGCACTCATCTTCTTTGTTCACAAAAAGGATGGGACGTTGAGGATGTGTGTGGATTATAGAGCCCTTAACAAGGTGACAGTGAAAAATCAATACCCATTGCCTCGGATTGATGACTTGTTTGATTGACTCTCGGAAACTAAAGTGTTTAGTAAGATTGACATGCACTCCGGGTACTACCAAATTCGAATCGCAAAAGGGGATGAAGAAAAAACCGCTTGTCGCACAAGGTATGGCTCATACGAATTCTTGGTGATGCCTTTTGGATTCACCAATGCACTCGCCACATTTTGCACTCTCATGAATGACATTTTCTAGGAGTGGTTTGATGACTTTGTGGTCGTATACATAGATGACATTTTGGTCTATAGCCACTCTATGGAAGAGCATGTGGAGCATCTCTGAAAGGTGTTTCAAAGGTTGAGAGAAAACAAATTATATGCCAAGTTTGAGAAATGCGAATTTGGGGTGATGGAAGTGGACTTCCTTGGACATAGGATCACCCAAGAAGGCTTGAAAATGGATGACCACAAGTTGAAAACAATTTTGGATTAGGAACCACCTAGGTTGGTTCTGGCCTTAAATTCCTTTTTAGGATTGGCCTCTTATTATCGCAAGTTCATTAAGAACTTTGCAAAGATAGCCACACCTTTGACCAACCTCTTGAAGAAGTCATCCAGAACTTACAAATGGGATGAAGCATGCAATGAGGCCTTTGAACCTTGAAAGGCATTTTGGTGAAAGTGCCGGTGTTGAAGTTACCCGACTTTGACAAAGATTTTGAGATCCACTCCGATGCCTCTAACTTTGCGATGAGAGGAGTCCTAGTGCAAGATGGAAGGCTAGTGGCATTTGAAAGCAAGAAGTTGAATGAGACGGAACGAAGGTGGCCAACACATGAGAAGGAAATGTGGGCCGTGATACATTATCTCAAGACTTGGGGCCATTATATAGGCTCCAAGGATGTGGTGGTGTGGACCGACAATGTCACCTTGAAAGATTTTGCCATTCAACCAAAGTTGTCATCAAAACAAGTGAGATGGCAAGACACATTGGCCTTGTTCAATGTGGACATTTGACATAAGCCCGAGAAGGAAAACGTGATGCCCAATGCGCTAAGTCGAAAACACCAGCTTAAGGTGGTGTACGTGGGGGAAACAAAGCTTCAAAAGGAAGTTCAACTAATGAACTGCCATGATGGGTTAGCCAAGGAAATAAAGCAAAACATTCAAAAGGGAATCAAATCACACTTCCACTTGCGAGATGGACTGTTGTGGTATAAGCAAAATCGGCTCTATGTTCCAGAAGGGAGGCTCAATGATGTGCTCTTGAAGGAGTGCCATGATGGGCCACTTGCGGGCCATGGTGGTGCAAGGCGCACCACAACATTCCTCAAGAAGTCCTACTATTGGCCAAATTTGAAAGAGGATGCAGAGGAATATGTGAAGACTTGATTAACTTGCCAACAAAATCAAACACTTAATAAGAAACAAACAGGATTGTTGCAACCATTATCGATTCCTGAAAGGTCGTGGGAAAATGTGTCCATGGATTTCATGGTGAATTTGCCACCATTAAGGGGATTTGATGCGATCATGGTAGTGGTTGATCGATTTAGCAAGATGGCACATTTCATTCTCACCAAAGAAACCGCCATGGCCCACGAAACGGGAAGGTTGTTCTTCACGCACATGTTCAAGCATCATGGCCTCCCAAAGGACATTGTGTCGAATCGAGATTCAAAGTTCACAGGAAAGTTTTGGTAAGCTTTGCGGAAGCACATGGGGTCGAAGCTCAAGATGAGCACCTCGTTTCGACCCCAAACAGATGGACAAATCGAGAGAGTGAACTTGGTCATCCAACAATTCCTAAAGAATTATGTGGTGGCAGATCAATAAGATTGGGTGGACCATTTGGAGTTGGCCGAGTTTTGCTACAACAACTTAGAACATTCGACAATAGGTTCCACCCCTTTTCGAATGGTGATGGGCAAATCACCAATTGTGCCTATAACTTGGGCTGCACTTGGGCAACCCCCAAGTGATGCAAGTGAAGAAGTGTCGATGGTCACACAATTTGATGAAGAGAGGCGGCGCTTGTCCACAAAATCCTTTTATCATTTGTGTGCCTTTTTGTGGAGGTCTACACACAAAGTTGTAGCCTTCGTCGAGAGTTTTCCAACGGTATGTCGCACGCCACTTGCACGCAAGGAAATTGGGGCGATTCTTGATTTTTAGTGGTCGGGAGTCAAACTGCCAATTTGACTCTTGGCCTTTTTTTTGGCCATAGCTTATGTTTTAGAATCCAAATGGGTCATGCGAACCCATTTTAGGCATCTACATTTCAATAGCTTTCCAATGGTATGAAAAACTCCTCGAGCCATTGGGTTTTGACCTTTGCAATCACTCTTTGAACATTTGGGAGTCCACCGGGACTCCTACTCCCAAAATGGAAGCTCCTTTGGGAGTGTGAGGGTTCATTCTCTCACACTTTCCTTCACTTCCGGCTTCCCTTTTAGCCTGCAACCTTGCAAGCCCTTGCCTTAATCGCGAGCCCAAGGCTAGGGTTGCGACATATGCTATCATGTTTTGACATAATGAAAGCAAACTTTGGGCATAAGACAAATTAAATAAGGTGGATGGAACTTTATGCACTAAGTGGGAAGTGTGTGAGAAGGATGGGGTGAAAACTGCCAAGACCCTTTCAATTACACTTTGAAAATGAAAGTTGAGACTTTGTCAAAGTTTCAACTATTTAGAATGAGGTTTGAATGTTCAAAACATGTTGAAATTGCTTAACCTTTATATAATTGAAAATACCCAAATGAAAATTAGAAGATAGTGGGCTTGCAGTGTTAAAAAAAACTTTATCCTAATAGTTATGATTTTTTGAAAGGTAATGACCAAAAATGTCAAGAAGAATTTCATCCATTCAAAATGGGATTTGGAACAACAAATCATGTCTAATTGAAGAGTTTCACAAAATGTTGGAAATTTTTGATGGTTATAAGATAAGGGCATCCAATGTTTGAAACAAATATCTTTTTTAATGGTGATGATGCCTAAAAGTTGCAAGATAGCAATGTGTTCCAATGATGGGAGGATTTGAGAATTTTGAAAAAACATCATTTGGATGTAGCCCCATGGGACACAAGAAGTATGATGAAATTGAGTTTTCCCATTCAAAGATGAAAGAAATCTTCGGTTTGGTGGTGAACGAGAGCCTTGATTTAATTGTTACACAACTTTGGCAAACTTGTAACATGAGATGCAATCGAGGGTTCATGAAATGAAATTTTAAGGTTTATGAAATGAGGAATTTGAGAATTTTGAAAAAATACCATTTGCATGTAGCCCCGTGGGGACATAAGAAATATATTAGGTAGTGTTTCCTATAACATTTTGGGTCAAAGTTGAGTCTGTGTAAATATGTGTTAAATTTATGATCTAGTTTTGGCTTAAAGTTGCATTAATCACTATTTTAATTTCTTTGTGGAGTTGGTATGATTGAGAGTTGCATGTGAAGCATGTTTCTCCATCCTATCATTCATCTTAAAGCTCTTGCATTTGGTGTATTAGAAATGAAGAGCTAAGGAGTATGCACTAGGTTTATAGAATTCCAATGTTGTAGAATCAAAAGTTTATCACCAATACACTTAATAAGTCTACAAGGGTATGTCACAAGGTCTAGCAGTAATGGAGCTCCAATCTAATGCTGAAATTGATTTCAAAATGAAGATGAGGAAAAGGGTAAACATGTTTATAAATCATAGAAACTCTGCTATTAATTTGTAATGTTAACCGAAGCTTTGCTATAAAGGGTAGTTGTTCCTTTGCAAAGCAAGTGAACATTTTTTTTTTGTGAAAAATTCCCCATTTTGCAAAGGATCATTTTGTTTGTTTTTGAAACCTTCCATATTTTTAATAGGTCTATGGTATCTTTATGGTGTAATGGCCTCAAATCGGACATTTTTACAATAAGGGCTTTCCTGAAGTGCACATAAGGTCCTCCACTTTGCCTTGGGTGGGCCCTTATGGGAATCTCCCAATCCTCCGATGTTAACTTACACAATAGATTTGATGAAGACATTTAATGATGATAATGATTTCAAAATGAAGATGATGAAAAAATAAGCATGCTTCGAAGCCAACAAATTGGATGAAAAAAATGAATGATGACAATGATTTCAAAATGAAGACGATGAAAAAGGTAAGTTTGTTTCCAAAAAAATATTGGATGAAAAAATATAATGATGGAATTAATTTCAAAATCAAGATGATGGAGAAGGCAAGCATGTTTCCAAGCGAAAAAAAAAAGAGGGGGCGAAGAAGGAAAAAAACAGGATGAAAGTGAAGATGAAGGTTGTAAACATGTTGCCCAGCAAATTTTTTTGGGTGAAAGTGAAAATGATTAAAAATGAAGAGGATGAAAGAGTTTTAAAGCATAAGAATTGGATGAAGAAATTGGATGAAAGTAAAGATGATGTCAAGATGAAGAAGAATGAAAGCATGTTTGGAAGCAAAAGCATATTGGATGAAGAAAAGTGGATGAAAGCGAAGATGAGAAGAACTAGAGCATGTACTAGTTAGAGAAGAAGAAAATTCATCCACTAAATTTCATCACCAAAATTGCCTCATTTTGGTTTTGTTTGTTTTCTTCGTAGTGTCGGTGTCCTTCGTTTTCCGTGGTGGGAGGATTCTTCCGCGCGCCTTTGCGACCGCGGCATCTTTCTTTCTCGTCGCCCACTCGTCCTCGGTAAGGACCTTCCTGGAAACGCTAGACTTTGCGGTTTTTTTCTTCTTCTTCTTCTTCTGCACACGATTTCTCTTGGACTCTTGTGGGATGTCCGGCGCCTTCATAAGACGCACGCACGCTCGATGCTGCTCAGTGTAGACAGCAAGCAAGTCTTGTGAGTTGGGAAGAAAGGTGGCTCATGGGTTTGCACAACTAGTAGCAGCTCGCTCGCTCGCTCATCTTTGGGGTTCTAGAGTTCAAAGGCTACTATTGACCGTGTTCCAGAACTGTCGGTACTCAACAGACCTCTTGCGTCCTGTCCAGTTTTTTGAGGAAGATTTTGTTGGGTTGCTGAGTTTCTTGAGGAAAGGGTTTTGTGATTGATTGCTTGACCGATTGAGAGTGATCGTAAACTTGGTTGTTGAGTTGAGGTTTTGTCATAAATTTGGGTAGTTTGGAGTTTCTGTGCTACTGCGGTCATCTTCGTGCAAGAGACGGAGCCTTGGGAGAGTGCAAGTTCGGAGACTTTGTTTGCAGGAGTTGTTATTTTGGAGGAGGAGGAGGAGGCGGAAGAGAACTGTGACAATGGATCGTGCGGAGTCTGCTTCTGGAGGAGGAGGAGCGAGAGTGGTGGTGGGACTGGATTTCGGCACCACGTACTCTGGTTATGCTTTCGCACACAAATCCAAGCCCAAGGACATCTTCACATTCTACGACTGGGCAAA
>Ga0116229_10012573_pt1 | contig 12162 bp, 4 predicted proteins | sample S1TSphgellanicum_3_FD_87313 | JGI IMG/M metagenome (GOLD analysis project Ga0116229, IMG submission 87313) | Host-associated microbial communities from peat moss isolated from Minnesota, USA - S1T2_Fc - Sphagnum magellanicum MG | ecosystem: Host-associated > Plants > Peat moss > Unclassified...
CTGCATTTCTTGTGATTGATCCAGCATTCAGCATTCACACATCAACAGAGCATGCACAACAACTCTCACCGACCCAGAATCATCTGAACCTCCTGCAAACACACTCTTTGCACAGGGCTTCCAAGATAGAATTTCATAATTTAGACTTGCACGAAAAGTCTCCGCCAACACAAGCGTCCAACCTCCTAGAACATCGAACAAAATCCTGACTCCTATCTGTCTACTCTCACACTCTCCTCCAGAAACAGATCACTCCAAACTATTGATCTCCTGCACTTCTCCCCCAAACTGCTCTGTGCTACAACCTCATTCCTTACTGGATCCGATTCTTCCCATGCCCAAGAGCTAGCTCCTTCCTAGTCACTAACGCAGCGAAAGAAAATCAATGAAAACTAGCCACAAAGCTCTGAGCTCCTCTGCCAAAATTCCTCCCTCTCTCCAGAATTCCCCCCTGCCAAATCCCCTTCCTCCTTTTCTTCTCCTCCAGGATCTTACCTTCAATTGCCACTCACTTCCATCATGAATGCCCATTCCGGTGCCGTCATTAAACCAGTTTTCGGCGGGCTTAACCCTTAAGCCCTTAAAGCAAAATTGGCCTTCACATCTCAGAAACCACAAACAGGTTCCCCGTTCGATCACCCCCTTTCCGGTCACACCACAACAAATTACACATTTGACTTATCCTCATATATTGAATGTGGGATTCAAGATGAACACACAATGAACTCAAATCTGAAAATTGAAACTTCACTAACCTAGTTCATGCATGTGTATAATTATCAACACCAAATATCTAAAAATAATTTCCAAGATCACAACTATATTTTTCACACTATTAGAAGGTTACATGTTATTTTTCCAGATCACAACTATATTTTTCACACTATGAGAAGGTTACATGTTATTTTTCCAGATCACAACTATATTTTTCACACTATTAGAAGGTTACATGTTATTTTTCCAAATATAACATACATGCCATTTTACTACTTGTGGCTCAACATCTCCATTGCAATATAATATCAAGGCCTTCAATGACAACTTGATGGAAAAAATGTTGTTGAACTACCCATTGCAACATTCATATCACAAAATTTGAACCAACCCCACCATTCAAGGTATTTCTTAAATTGAATTTGTCCAAAGTTGCTAAAGATTGGTAATTTTTCTTTTGTGTTCTTTTCCCTTGACAATGGTGCACATTTCAAATCAAGTTTTATTTCCCAAATTTGTTAAAAGGCATTAAAAATCATTGATTTTTTCTCTATGTTTATTCTTAGCAATGGTGGACCTTATCAACCAAACAACAAACTTTTCCCCTTCTTTTTAACATTTTAAGAATTTTTTAGTGTTTTATCAATTACCTAAGAACAGTGATTATGTTTTTGTAGTCATTTTGAGGTCCAAAACTTTGGCATTGAGAAAATGCACTTGGAAAAATTGTGGCCCAAAGGATGCATTATCACACCTCAGATTTTGCAAGGTCCTTGAACAAATACTTACATTGTTGCCATGGAAAATCTATACTTGGAAACTTTTCTTGCTTATTTCTAATGCCCAAATCTCTACCTAGATTTCACATTCCACTCACACTTTCTAAAGGATTCTTAAAAAGATCATTATCCTATAACCATTTCAAATAAAATGTTACTTGTGAAAGAAATTTAGCTTGGGTCAAACACTATGAGAAAATTGGATGTTTTGCAACTAGGCTTGTAATTAGGTTTTTGAATCGTAACAACCACTTGTAACTCAAAATATTTTTATATTATGGGTGAAATCAAACAAGTTGCAAAAGTTGTAACATACACAATTCACCATATTTGAAAATGTATATGTATGCAACTAGAATGCCACTACATTGTAACTACTTCACAATTGCATAAACAACAATGTAACAATGATGTGTTGACAAATCATCAATGGACAAGTGGTAATTATAAAATTATTTTGATATTTAATATTTTTATTACATTTAAATCATCCAACTTAAGGTTAATAATATGTTAACATATAGTGTTTAAGTCAATAAATAGGTATGCATTACTACATGGGCATATTCACAAACAAGGTACCCAAAAGGACGATCTAATGGAAAAAGGATTGCAAAGGATTATTTGAATTTTTATTACATTTACTATTTCATGATTATAAGGGATTGGTATATGATTATAATTAGAATGATGTCATGATAATCTATTTAAAAAATCTAAGAATAAATTGGATATAATATAGATGTCATTTTGAGTCCTTTTAAATAATTTGAATCCTTGTCTTAACTACAAGTTTCATTTTAGAGGAGTTAAAATGAATGTATTAAACAATGTAATTGACTTCAATTTTCTTTCATGGATAAGTAATGCATACATCAATGTTTGGCAATGTTCATATAATGCATTTGATTAAATAATATGGGATATAAAAATTTTGAAGGCTACAAAATCCATTTCAAAAAGGCAACAACGAAAATGATTTTTTTTCCATTTGGTTGAATTTTTTTGTATTCATTAGGTTTATAATTTGTAGCCCCAAATGTCAACAAAATGAGCAAGAAATTTTCATGCAAGAAAACATGTTACTTGTTGTATATAAAAGCTTATGTATTCATTTTATGCATTTATGTTTTTTTACCAAAATATTTATGCATAGTTACATACACATGTGAAAAATCACCACAATCATGAAAATTATTATAATTCAAATTATCCAATATCTTTCACTTAAATTTATTCCATTTCGATTTTACATTTGGAAGATAGCAAAAACAAAGTCCTTGAGTCATGTGAATATGCCCACCTACCTTTTCTTGGCTAGGTAAATAAGTAGGTAATATTAGGCTACATAGGTAGGTAATTTGGGATAATCCTATTTTATTTTGGGTTTAACCTTTAGGACCAAACCTTTTTTTATTGGTTTATTCCAAATGTCATTTAAAAAAATATTCCTTGTGCATTTAGTTATATATTTTTCAAACTTGAAAAGTAGGACAAATAAAATGGGATTAAAAAATTAGTTACATCCTAGTTGTAACTTACCTGCAACTACTACAAGATAAGGTGGTGAACAAACAATTAAACTCTAAGAGAACTTCAAATTCTTAGGCATTGACCATTTGCAATTCAAGTGCAACAAGTTTTTAAAAATCTTGATTTGGCACACCCACAACCATTTAAATTGTTCAAAAAACCCAAAATGAAGAAGATATGGTTGTCAAAAATAAACATGGTCAATGTCTAGTCACTAGCCTATTCATTGTTTAATATTTAACACATTCATCTTCTTCATGGGTCTTGTGTGTTATTCCTTTAGCTTTGGAACTCAAATATTTATGTAAATATTAATTTGGCGCACCCATAACACTTTACATTATTGAAAAGAAACAATAAACAAGGAAAATATGAGGTCTAAAAATAAAAGGTCATCTATTAAAAAAAAACACATTATGTGATTTCAACATGTTTCGTGTTTTTTCTATGTTGTTCATTTGCTTCTAGAATTGAAACATATAATATAAAGTTTACCTTGGCATTCCCATGATGTTTTAAGTCACACAAAATAAACAAGAAAAAAGAAATATCCAAAATTATTCAATTGTTAGCCAACATTCGGTGATAGGTCATTATACCAAGTAACATAATTTATATACTATAGTTCATAATAATCAATGAGTGATAATATTAATCATTATTTTTAGATTTTAGATATTAATGTATAATATTAATATTATTAAATATTAAATATTTACATTTATACTAATAATTAATGTAATTATATTATAATATTGTAGCCATAACAAATTATATGATTAAGTTAATTATTATTGTTGTTGTTGTTGTATTTAATAGTTGGGTAGTGCAAAAAGATCCAATATAATAATTGTGAAATAGTTATAAAAAAATGTTAATGAACACTTCATTTTTTTTAGTTGTCATATGTAACTTTCATGCAATTTGTTAACAAAATCAAACATGGTTGACAAAAATTGTATATATATGGTGTGTACATTCATCTATATCCATGTCCACCTTGGGATTAATATGCAATTATAATAGAACGCCACAAATTTTTAACATGAAATTTTATTTTTAAATTCCATGTATTTTCATGGGATAATTATAACAAAGTTGCAAATTAGTTGTTTCAAAGCTATGGTTGTAGGGTAATGATGTTTTGGCAGACACAATTTTTCATACTATAAAAGGATATGCATGCCTTGGATAATAAAAAAAAAATTGTCATTATAAAAAATAACAACTATGGATGCTCAAGGTTCTTTGCCATCTTTTATCATTAAAGCCTTGTTTAATCCTTGTTGTTTGATAGTGCTTTGTGGGTCACCAAAATGAACTCCACAAATTTGAACTTCACAAATTTCATTAGTATCGTCAAAGTCATCAATTTTTTTTTAATAATAGAATATAAATATAATAGGGCTAGGGTGAATTAACACCCACATTGGTACTTTCATTTGTTTTGAGTGAGGCCTTTTAGTGGCCATATTAAGCCCAAAAAATGTTAGATTTAAATTTTAAAACCTTGATTCAATCTAAACATGCATTATGCCAAAAGGTGTCATCCATGACTTATACATTTTGGTGATCATGACTAAGTTTTGGTGATGTAGTCATGTCCTTCATCATGTAACATGACTTAATCATGTTTATGATTACATGATTTAAGGCACATTGTTTGATTAAATAACAACAAATATTGGACATGTCAACATCACAAATTTAACATGCAACAAATTAATAATAAAAATTGTGCGAAGTTTGTTCATTCATAGTTCGTATATTTTACACACAAACATCATGTGTTGAAAATATGTTTGGCACACAAATAAATTTGCTGATAGATGAAACATGAACCTATGAGTAAATGAATGTCACACAAATTTCACATCTTCCTATAAATACATGCATGAAATATGTTTTCAATGCATGATATCAATGCGTGAAATGTACAAATTATGAATGAACAAATTTTGCATGATTTCCATTACTAAATCGTGAGATGTTGTAGTTGTGATGAAAAAACTAAAAAAAATTGATATGATAATTAAAAAATTGTCAATTAGATGCATGCATTTAAAAGCAATATGTTCATAATTATAATACACACACACACACACACACACACACAATAACATATGATTCATCACTAATTGTGAATGATTTAAATATTATGATTTTGCACACAAACCACAAAATAGATTCCATCCATAAGCATGTTGTTGATCATTGTTCTCTTGGAAATCAATATTAAATTACAATCACACCACACATGCATAAGTAGCTAACATAAGTTAGCAAAACTACCAAGGTAAATATTTAAGTTAGGCTACCTATATACCTAGGCTAAGTTATTTACTTGCATAATTTATGTAACCTTGGCATGGTATATAAATGATATAAATAGCCTATAAGTAACCTAAATATATAGGCTAAAGTAGGTTACTTAAATACTTACATTAAGTTAACTAGTTATTTTAAGTATATGTTTTAATTATTGTAATTAATTCCTATTATTGGCTTAATTATAATTAATTAACTATCCTTAAGGTAATATAAACTATTTACCTACTTAATTTAAGTAACCTAAGTATAGTATCTAAGTGGTCTATATAACTTATAGGTAACCTATGTATGTAGGTTAAAGTAAATTACCTACATACTTACATTAAATAATTAGGTACTAACTATTGTAATTAATTCCTGCATTGACATAATTAGTGTACCTACCTCCTTACTTAGGTACCTATAAGTACCTAATTAATGCACCTATTAATTATATAGGGATAATGTTGTATGGGATACATGGGAATGTTTTCCTTTCCCAGTAATTTATTCCGTATTGTTTGTCATCCTTTCAAACTTTCTAAACAATATAACTGAGTGCACTACAAACATCCAAAAAACATAAGAAATATTTTTTTAAATGTCATTTGAAATGAAACAATTAAAAAATTTCAACCGTAAAAGTTAAATTGAAAATGAAATAAGATAATCCTTGTTAGTTGTCACATTGCCTATGTCTAAGTTTAACCCAAGGGGCTTAACCTAAATGCCACGTGACCTATATTTATACCTAACCTAAGTGTTACATATGTTATTAAGGTATAAGTTTAACATAAATTACACATGGCTTAGATTATGTGACATGTGTTTAACTTAGTTCAGGTGACTTATGTCTATATGCCATATGGTTTAAACTAACTTATGTGATTTATGCTTAGGCTTCATGTGGTTGAACCCAAGCTTAGTTAGATGGCTTATGTCTAGGTGCTGCATGGCTTAGCCTAGCCTAATGGACATATGTTTAATGCCATGTTACCTAACTTAGCTTAGGTGGTTTATGTCTAGGTGCCATGTGGTATATTTTAATATAATGACCTATGTTTTAATTGTGATGTACCATGTGTGTACACTTCATTTGTTAAATATATATATTATTTGATTTAATATTATAAAATCTAACAACCATGATTACATAATCTTTCAAGATTTTGAGCATTTATCCATGATTATAATCATGAAAATGGTATGGAATGGCATAAATGACAATATTCATGATTGTGATTAAATGACATAAGTGTTGAGTTTGAATCAATTATGTAATCATTTAGTTGGTAAGGCATATATTACTAAAGCTTATAATCATGAATGGAGTCATTAATGCCACCTTTTGGTGTAATGATGGGATATTTGTAATATTTAAAGATAATTTAAATGGAATTTGGGATTTTTACCATGGTACCAAGGTGGGTGAAAAGGAGTTTAATCCAAAATGTTGCTTTGTGTGTCCATTTTCATGTTGAAAATGAAGCTTTTACCTTAACAATGTAATTAAAATTTAAATGAAGATATATATTTTTTGATATGAAAGAATTCTGAAGAGGTATGTGCCACAAAACATGTTAGTGTTCTAGAAAACTAAAAATGTATTGGGCTTTGCATAGAAATGTGATAGGGCACAACATTTTTAAACCATCTCAAGTTCAACAAACTCCCAACAACTTTGGTTTTGTTGAGAAAGTTTGATGGTTTGTAATGGAAATGCTTGAAGTTTAGGTTTCCATTTCCACAACAAGCTATAAAGTTTACAAGTGTTTTTTTGTGATAAAAATTTGCCATTCCTTTGATTTTTTATGGGAAAAGGAATATTTTGTTGTAACTTCCTTATTTAAAATTTTTAAAACCAAAAACCCGCCACAATTTACTTACACCAATGGAAGGTGCTCAAGGTTTTTTACTTTTCTAGGTTGAATTTAACAAAATTGTGTTACAATTATTTATGGATGAATGTTATTTGAGAAAAACCACAAAATTGAAAAAATAACACACATGCACACACACAGAACACTATGATTTAAATGTCAAATATGCTATCATAAGAGAGAGGAAAAACATGAAGCAAATGATTTCATACCTTTTGCCTTTTCTTTATTTTTAATTCCAATTTCTACAAACAAAACATCTATGGATGAATGTGGTTCACCACCCAACCATTATATCAATTATCTTGAGTATAAGGGTAGCCTCAACACATAGTTGTCAAGTAGTAAAATAAGTTGGAAGGTTTCTAGTCAAGAATGGAAATTTTCACATTTTTGGATGTATAAATGCCTTCACAAAATTTTGTTAATTTAAAAGAGTTTTTTTTTGAATTTCAACAATTCTATCAAACAAAAATTATGTGTTAAAACTACCAAAATACATACATATGTAGAAAAGTTGTCATTTCCAACCAATCATTTGAAACTATGTGCAACTAGTTGTTGTTTATGACTATATTGGATGTTCTTGCAACTACAAAGTCATAATCATATAATTTCTAATATATATGGTCGTCTATGCAATTCATTTGCAATTAGTTATGTGAAAAAATGACATGGATGATTTTTCATCATTTTTCATCCAAATATACTATTTTGGACCCATTTAATTGCATACATGATTAGACCTCATGGTTGTGTATGCAATTAATATGCAATTAATGGTTTATAGTAGTATGTGGGGTAACTTGCATGCCTATTTACCTACCTAGGTAGGTTATGTCAAATTACTTAAATACCTAGTTAACTTATGTTAAACTACCTACCTAAGTTACATACATACCTACCTACCTAGGTTATGATAGGTTATTTGCCTACATAAGCTAAATTAGTTATCTACCTATTTCATACCCTCTCACCTATGTAGATTATAATACATTACTTACATACCTACCTATTTATTCCCTACCCTCCCACCTACCTAGGCTAAGGTAGGCTACTCACACACATATGTTAAATTACTTACTTATTTATTGTCTACCTTCCTACGTACCTAAGTAAAGTAGGCTACCTACATACTTGGGTTAGAATACCTACCTACCTATTTTGTACCCCCTACCTACTTAACCTAGGGTAGGCTATAACCTACATACTTAAGTTAAGTTACCTACCTACCTATTTTGTACCCTCCTACCTACTTAAATTAAAGTACCATACCTAGACTAAGGTATGTTACCTACATACATTAGTTAAGTTGCTTATTTCTTGCATTCCTAGCTACCTACATACCTAATTCATATACCCACCTATTTGTTTAATGTAAGATATGTCATTACCTACCTACCTACCTAATTAGTGTACCTCCCTTTTTAACTACCTAAGGGTAGTATTGTATGGGATAAAAAGTTAATGTTGTATGGGATATGGGAATCTTGCATTTAAATCTCATATCTTTTGTCATTGATTTTATATCTATAAATTAAGTAAATAAATGCATTAAATCATTCAAAAATTGTTTAAAATAATAATAATAAATTCCCATCAAACTAATCAAAGATATTTGACCCTAAAGGCTAAACCCAGACTAAAATAAGATTTTAAAAAAATGAAATAGGGTTTTTTCCTAATTAAGTGCCATGTGGCCTAAATCTAAACCTAGCCTAGGTTTAGCATAGGTGTCACATAAGCTATTGGAGCCCAAGGCTAATATAAATGCCATGTGGCCTAAATCTAAACCTAGCCTAGGTTTAACATAGGTGTCACATAAGCTATTGGAGCCCAAGGCTAATATAAATGCCATGTGGCCTAGTATAGCCTAAGGTAATTTCTAGCCTTGAGCTAACCTTAGGTGCCATGCATACATTGATGATTCATTTACATAATAAGGGTAGGTAGAAAAGTAAGTAGTTTAACCTGGGTAGGTTAAAATAGGTAGGTAAGTATGTTTCAATTGTTGTTAGGTGTTCATGAATGATTTGTACATGTTTTGCAAATATGAATGCTAAAATAATTAGCACATTTGTTGCAAAAACAACCACCATACATACCACATGACAATGAATGATCCCGTATAATAAAGTAGGAAATATGTTATGTCACTTGTACTTGGTAGTCATTTGCGACTTGTCATTTGGTACTAAAGGGATATTTAGTTGTAAATTTCATTTGCAGCAAAAGATAGTTGGAAAAGCTAGTTGTTAATTCACGATTTTCTTCTGATGATAAGATAATAGTGAAGGCGTCAATGTATAAACATGATCACAACTACTATTAACTACCTATCTTTCACAAATGTGTATACAAGGCCATTACTAGTAGCTATCTTTATTTTAAGTACCTTTTTTCAAAGATGGACAACCAAGTGTTTTCATTACAAACACATTTTAGATGCCATCATATTAGTGTCAAAATTTATATGAACTTGGAAAGTGCAAGTTGCAATGGTCTTTTCCTTTGTTTTTTGATATAAAAGATTCATATCAAGTTTTTTTCCAAACAATCTTTCAACTGTGCAATGTTTTTGTTTCCCTTGTTGGTTAAATCACAAAACCAAAAAAAAGTAGTTGAAATATCCAATTTAAAACATGCCATTATGATGGCAATGGTAGATCATATGTTTAGGAATACAAATTGTGATAATGGATTTTGTTTTGAGGTTGGAAATTAAAAACATCTCAAGTGTTACAACAAAAAATCCACAAAGCAATGGAATAAATTTTTGTAAGTCTTAATTTTGATCTACAAAATCTGATTCATTTTTTATGCATGGAAGATTACAAAATCTCTTGCATAACTTCACATTTTCCTAGTTGATGATGACCACCACTCAATCACAATTAAAATGTAATAAGAAAAAACCACATTGAAATAAACCAACTTTATGGTTATGTTGTTGCCTTCATTTGCTTTTACTATACTTTATTAATTGAACTAAGTTGCTTTGCTTTGCTCTTCCTCTTTAACTAAGCTATTCCACTTTTGCATTGAAAAAGTGATGTTAAAAAAAACCATGAAGTAAGCAAATGATCTTCAAGACATATTCTTTGTGAATTGGCTTTGCAAGTGTGATGTTGGGCCTTTAATCAACTTGTAAGTTGATTGATTTGACACCTAAATTTTGTATGTAGTTTTTGAGATAACCTTTTTTGTGAAAATTTATATATGTATAATATTACTTGAAATTTGATTGAAAATTGTTATTGTGTGCCATGTAGTACATACCAAAGATTTTTTTAGATTAATGCATTGTTGGAATGAGGGAGTTGGAACATAAATATATGTTAGAAGTTAGCAATAATAAACTTTAATGGAAAATATTGATGTTGATGATGAAATGTTTGAGTCAAGGGTGAGGTGAAACTTTTATTGTTTGCATAGGTTGAGGTTGAAAATATTTTATGGAAAATAATGGGCTTGAAATTGGAGATAAATTTCTTTTCATTTTCATGTGCACAAACCAGTTCTTGATTAAGCTCTTCCATTTATACACTAATTAAAAGAAGGGGTTAATGTGTCTTCCTCTAAAAATAGTCATTAAACATTGAAGCAATAAGTGTGGAACGACAAATAATTATTCATGAATGCTCAAAAATTGTTAATGGTTACCATGAAGCATAATAACATGTAGATGATGCCAAAGCTTTTATATTTGAATTTTCTTGATAATAATAGTGATGAACATGATACATGTATGGACTTTCTTCATAGTTGTAGTGACAAACACAATGCATATCAAGACTTTCTTAACAAACAATGATGACAAACATGATACATATTTAGATTTTGTTGATACACTACACCAAAGCATGGATTTGATGACTAGATCAACTTGTGATTATTGTTTTAATGTAATCATGTAGTTGCATTTTGTTTCAAGTTGCAACCACATTTGTGACTATGGTCAAAATTACAATTATAATACTAGAAATATAACTATAAATAATTATGACAATAATTGTGACTAATTGATTAGTAGACATGTTCATTTGGAGTTGACCTTGTTTGTGGTCACCTTTATAAAAATTAACATATCTTTATGCATGTGTCATCAATTTACTTGAGGTCCTACATTCTTTTGGATTTTAAAAATCTAAATGAGGTCTTGGATTATTTTGGAATTTTTTGAACTAGTTGTGTAAATATGCTTATCAAACTTTTTGCCCAATGTAAATAAATATAGCCTAGTTTAACCTAAGTAATTTAATTTACCCTAGTGTAACCTATTTTAGTTTAATTTAGCCAAACCTTGAGTTTAGTTTCACTTAGTTTCAACTAATTTAGCCTAGTTTCACATAGTTTAGTTTAAGTACCTTACTTTAACTTAGTTTCGCCTAATTTAGCCTAAATAATTTAGTTTAGCTTAATTTAACCATGTTTAACTTAATTTAATTTAGTTTCATCTATTTTAATTTATGTAGCCTAGTTTAACCTAATGTAATTTGTTCAACATAATGTAACTAGTTTAACCTAATCTAAATTAGTCTAACTTAATTTCACATAACTAATTTATTTTATTTTATTTAACCTAATTTAACTTCAATACCTTAGTACAATGAAAGTTAGTTTAAGTTAGCCTAAATAACTTAGTTTAGCCTAATTTAATTTAATTTAACTTAACTTATTTTGTGTAGTTTAGTTTAGTTTATTTTTAATTTAATCTAGTTTAGCTTAATTTAACTTAGTTTAACCCAATTTAGTTTAAATAACCTAGTTCAATGTAATTAGTTTTAATTTAGCCTAATATTATATAATATAATAGAACTTAGTATAACTTAATTTAACCTATTATAACTTAGTTTAACTTAATTCAACCAAAGTAATTTATTTTGACTTAATTTAATTTAAATAACATTGTTTAACATAATCTAATTTAGTTTACTTTAATTTAA
>Ga0116229_10012574_pt1 | contig 12162 bp, 11 predicted proteins | sample S1TSphgellanicum_3_FD_87313 | JGI IMG/M metagenome (GOLD analysis project Ga0116229, IMG submission 87313) | Host-associated microbial communities from peat moss isolated from Minnesota, USA - S1T2_Fc - Sphagnum magellanicum MG | ecosystem: Host-associated > Plants > Peat moss > Unclassified...
CTTGGGTCACAGCCTGAAGTCGCCGCCGTGCGTTCGGGCTCTTTCCCCGTGGTCGCGCTGGGTGCTTCCGCTGGGGGCTTGGAGGCCTGCAGCAAGCTGCTGGGGGCGCTTCCAGCCGATATCGGCATGGCCTTTATCCTCGTGCAACATCTCGATCCCACCCATGAAAGCATGATGGTGGATCTGCTGCGCAGCCATACGTCGATGCTGGTCTGTCAGGCCGTTGACGGCATGACGATCGAACCGGAGCATCTCTATATCATCCCGCCCGGCGCAGCCCTGTCGATCGTCACGGGTACGCTGCATGTATCCAAACCGACCTCACGCCACGGCACGCGCCTGCCGTTTGATTTTCTGCTGGACTCGCTGGCGCGGGACTATGGCGCGCGGGCGGTCGCGATCATCCTGTCTGGAACCGGCGCCGACGGCAGCCAGGGGATCTTGGCGGTGCGCGACAAAGGCGGGCTCGTTATCGCGCAGGATCCGGCCGAGGCGAGCTATGGCGGCATGCCTCAGAACGCCATTGCGACCGGGGCGGTGCGGTTGACATTGCCGATCGCCGGCATCGCTGACGCGCTGATCGCGCATCAAAGCAAGGGCCCTGTATCGGATGCGAGCGCTGCCGAGCGGGATGGTGAGGAGCCGGGGATGCGCGAGATTATCGCGCTCATCCACGCCAAGACGGGCTTCGATTTCGCCCTTTATAAGACCGGTACCCTGCGTCGCCGGATGGATCGGCGCATGGCGATGGCGTCGATTAATCAGCCGGATCTCGCGGCCTATCTGGCGTTATTGCGTCAGGACGGCGCAGAACTCGCCACCCTCAGCAAGGATCTTCTGATCAACGTCACCAGCTTTTTCCGCGACCCCGCGGTATTCGAACTGCTCTCTGCCAAAATTCTGCCAGAGTTGGTCCGCAATCACGTCTCCGATAGCCCGATCCGGATCTGGAGCGCCGGATGCAGCACCGGTGAGGAGACCTATTCCCTCGCCATGCTGTTCGTGGAGCAGATCGCGGCGGCACAACGCAATATCAAGCTCCAGGTATTCGCCTCTGATCTCGATCCCGATGCGGTGGCACGGGCGCGTGAAGGCGTCTATCCGCACACGATCGCCAGTGATATCGCCCCAGCGCGGCTGGCGCGGTTTTTCACCAAGGAGGAACAGTGCTACCGGATCAAGCCCGATTTGCGGGCGATGGTCGTGTTCACGGTCCAGGACGTACTCGCCGATCCGCCCTTTTCGCGGCTTGATTTTATCTCCTGCCGCAACCTTCTGATCTATTTGAAGCCTGATGCCCAGGCCAGGATCATCACGTTGTTTCACTTCGCGCTGTGTGAGGGCGGCTATTTGCTGCTCGGCAGCTCTGAGACATTGAGTTCTGGGGAAGACCGGTTCGAAATCGTCTCTAAGCCGGACCGCCTTTATCGCCATATCGCGCGCTCACGGCCGGGTGAACTGGCCAAAGCGCTCAATGCTGGCGGGATGTTTCGGGCATCGGCGCGGCCGGGTCAGGAGCCGCCATCCCGTCAATCGGCGATGGCGGAGCTCTGTCGGCAGCGTGTGCTCGATGAACACGCGCCGGCCGCAATCCTGATCAATCGCAAGCGTGAGTGCCAATATTTCCTGGGGCCGATCCAACGGTTTCTGCGCACCGCGCCGGGTTATCCATCGTATGACATTCTCGTGATGGCGCATCCCGATTTTCGGACCAAGCTGCGCTCGGCGATTGAACAGAGCGATCAGGAGAATCGTCGTGTCGTGATCCCGGCCGCCAGAACAGTCTATGAGGGGAAACCGATCCGGTTTGCGATCGAGGCTCAGCCGGAGCTGCTCGATGGCGAGCGGATGATGCTAGTCTGCTTCCTCGACGATCCCGCCATCGACCTCGACCCGGCGCGCCCGCCATCAATGGCGGATATGCCGCGTGTTGTTGAGTTGGAGCACGAATTGTCGGCGGTCAAGACTGAGCTGCAAGGCGCCATCCGCAGCCTGGAACGGGCGAATGAGGAGCAGGCCGCGATCAACGAAGAGGCGCTGTCCGTACAGGAAGAATATCAGTCTACGAACGAGGAGCTGCTTACCTCCAAAGAGGAATTGCAGTCGCTCAACGAAGAGCTGACGGCACTCAACGGCCAGCTTCAAGAAACGCTGGAGCATCAGCGCCAGACGGCGAACGACCTGGAGAATATTCTCTACAGTACAGATGTCGCTACATTATTTCTGGACGAGGCACTCAATATCCGGTTCTTTACACCAAGCACGAAATCTTTATTCAATGTGATCGCAAGCGATATCGGGCGGCCGCTGGATGATCTCAAATCGCTGGGCAATGACGATACGCTGGGCGCCGATGCGCGGCTGGTCATTCAGAACTCGCAGCCGATCGACCGCGAGTTCGAGACGGAGAGCGGTGTCTGTTATATTCGCCGCGTGATGCCCTATCGGACGCCGAACGACGGGGTTGCTGGTGTCGTCATCACCTTCACCGACAATACGGAGCGCAAGCGGATCGCCAAGGCACTGGAGGCGGCAAAGTTACAGGCCGAACGGGCCAATAACGCCAAGTCGCGCTTTCTTGCGGCAGCGAGCCATGATTTACGCCAGCCGTTGCAAACGCTGGCACTCCTCCAAGGGCTGCTCGCCAAGTTGGTTGACGGCGAGAAGGCGGAACGGCTGGTGGCATTGCTGGATCCGACCTTGAGCGCGATGTCCGGCATGCTGAACACGCTGCTCGACATTAACCAGATCGATTCCGGCACGGTGAAGCCCGAGCTGCTGCGGTTCGGCATGGATGAGCTGTTTCACCGGCTGAGCGAGGAGTTTGCCTATCACGCTCAGGCTCAGGGCATTATTTTGAGGGTCGTGCGGTGCAGCGTCATCATTGAAACCGATCCGCGCCTGCTTGAGCAGATGATCCGCAACTTGCTGTCGAACGCGTTGAAATATACCAAGTCCGGCAAGGTGTTGCTGGGGTGCCGACGGCGCAGCTTCGGTGTCGAGATCCAGGTCTGGGACACCGGTATCGGGATCGTCGCATCGGAACTGAACGCGATTTTCGATGAATATCACCAGGTCGATAATCCCGCACGCGAACGCGGCCGCGGATTGGGGCTGGGCCTGGCGATCGTCCAGCGGTTAGGCCTGTTGCTGGGTTATCCGGTGAAAGTCCGGTCCCGTCCGGATAAGGGGTCAGTTTTCAGTATCGAGGTCACCCAGGCGACGAAACAGGATTCGGCACCGCATATCGCGGCATTGCTGCCGGTGCTAGATATGAAACAGACGCCGCTCCGGCGGACCGGAATGATCCTGGTGGTCGAAGATGATGCCGATATGCGGCAACTCATCAATCTTCTGTTGCTGGGCGAAGGGCATCAAACCGCCATTGTTGCCGACGGAACCGAAGCGCTGGCGCTGATCGCGCGCGGCGGGGTGACGCCCGATCTGATCCTGGCGGATTATAATTTGCCGAATGGATTGGACGGGCTGGCCTTGGTCGGGCACCTGCGCTCCATCCTGCGCTGGCAGGTGCCGGCGATCATTCTGACCGGCGATATTTCAACGGCGACCCTCCGGGATGTGTCGCTGCATCAGTGCGTTCAGCTGAGCAAACCGATCAAATTGCCGGCGCTGATCCAAACCATTGCCGGCCTGTTGCCCGCGAGCCGTCCAGAGCCGCCGCCTGTGGCGACCGAAACGGAGGCGCCGGTCATTTTCATTATCGACGATGATCGCCGTGTCCGCGACGGAATCCGATCGGTCTTGGAACAGGATGGCCGTATCGTCGAGGATTTCGCCTCGGGCGAGGCATTTCTCGATACATACCGACCCCGTCGCCAGGCCTGCCTGCTGGTCGATGCGTATTTGCCTGGCATGACGGGTGTCGAATTGCTGATGAAGCTCGACCAGTCGGGCCGGCGCCTGCCTTCGGTCATGATCACCGGCAGCAGTGACGTGCATATCGCGGTCGAAGCGATGAAAGCGGGGGCGTCGGATTTTCTCGAAAAGCCGGTCAGCCCCAATGATCTGCTGACCGTGGTCGACCGTGCGCTGGAACTGGCGGCCGATAGCTCCAAACTCATCCAGTGGCGGGAAGCCGCCACGCAGCATGTGGCCAGCCTGACGCCGCGGCAGCGCCAGATCATGGACCTGGTGCTGGCCGGCCATCCGAGCAAAAACATCGCCGCCGATCTCGGTGTCAGCCGCCGAACCGTCGAGAATCACCGGGCGGCAATCATGAAGAAGACCGGTGTGAAGTCCCTGCCGGCACTCGCCCGCCTGGCACTGGCCGCAACATCGAATGCCATTTCGGATGCATAAACCCCCCTTTCCCTCCCCCTTGTGGGGAGGGTGGCGCGGAGCGCCGGGTGGGGGATGTTGCCGCGAGGGTTAAAGCGCCGGACTGGACCTGCACGAAAAGCGGCCGCGGCACCACCCCACCCGTCGCTGGCGTGCCACCCTCCCCATCAAGGGGAGGGAAAGAGGCGTTGCCGATACTCAAAAATGGCTCATCCCTTAGCGTCGCCGAGATATGTACACTCCCCTATTGCAAATCGGGGGAGAATCTCAGCCTCAATTCATACCGCGCACTCCCCACAAGGGGGGAAAGGCCCAATGCAACGTTTTTCCCCTGACCGACGTTGTCATTAGGAACGCTGGATTTCGTCAGGGGAGTATCATGTACGCGATCTCGGTCGACCAGCCCCAGGATGGGCGCCTTCGGTTTCTGTTTGACGATGCGGTAGTGTCGGTGGATCTCGCACCGAATGCCACGTTCGCGGATATCGCGCTGGCGCTCGATCATGTGAAGCAAACGCATCACGGCCATCCCGTGGCGATCGATGTCATGTTGGCCGTGTCGCCCGGCCGAGGGCCCGTGCAGCAGCACGCACATTGAGCCGGTGCGTCTGAGTAGTTTCCGAAGCTGCGCCGTGTAAGACAAAGTGGCTTAAGCTGGTGCGTGAGCCATAAGGAGCCGGCCCTGCAGAAACTGGGGCGCGTGCGGGGACTCCGTCTCCTGACCGGCGCATCGGAGGGTGATCCGTGCGGCATTTTTGAGGAACCGACCATGACAGAAGATCAAGCCATGGACCGGCACGTGCTGCGCCAAACGACACAAGCATATGAAGGCGCCGTACTCAGGCGCAGCCTGATGCAGCTGGCCAATTCCGTCGTGCCCTTCTTCGTGCTGTCGGCGACGATGTACTGGATGCTGCCGCATTCATATTTGCTGACTCTGCTGCTCGGCATCCTGGCCGGCGGATTCGTCGTCCGTATCTTTATCATCCAGCATGATTGCGGCCATGGCTCGTTCTTCAAATCACGGCGCGCCAATGATGCGGTCGGCATGTTCTGCAGCCTGATCACGCTGACGCCCTATGCGATGTGGCGACGGCACCACGGCCTGCATCATGGCAATTGGAACAATCTCGATCACCGGGAATCCGGTGTCGATATTTATTCCGGCTGTTTGACGGTCGCTGAGTATCAGGCTTTGAGCGGCTGGCAGCGCTGGCGCTATCGGGTCACCCAGCATCCGCTGGTTGCCTGGGTCCTGCTGCCGCCGATCGTGTTTCTGCTGCTCTATCGTGTGCCGTTCGATACGCCGGCCAACTGGCAGCGTGAACGGCGCGGGGTCTATCTGACCGATCTGGTGTTGCTCGGGCTGTTTTTGGGGGCAGGCAGCCTGCTCGGCTTTGAACATGTTTTGCTGGTCCAGATCCCGGTCATCATCGTCGCGGCGGTGGTCGGGGTGTGGCTGTTTTCGATCCAGCACCGGTTTGAGCAGTCGCTCTGGGCGCGCAAATCAAACTGGCACGTAACGTCGGCGGCGCTTCAAGGCAGTTCGTATCTTGAGCTGCCCGCCCTGCTGCAATGGTTCACCGGCAATATCGGGTTCCACCATATCCATCATCTGAACGCGCGGATCCCGAACTATCAGCTGCAGCCCTGCCACAGATCCAGTGCGGCGCTCCGTACCGCCTATGTCATGAAGCCCTGGCATGGCTTGCGGGCGTGGCGGGCGGCGCTGTGGGACGAGCAGAGTCTCTCTATGGTTCCCTTTAAAAACATCGCGATCGATAAATAAACTGAAAATCCTTGTAAAATCTGGATATTCAATCATATAATCGTCTTCAGTAAAATCGATTGTCCGAAAAATCACAATTTCCGACTCTTATCGCGTTTTATTGGCTAAAATTTTCCGCTGGCGGGTTACAGCGGGGCGGTACGGCAGCGTGTCTGCCAATTGAGAGGATATATCATGGCAACGGGAACCGTTAAGTGGTTCAATTCGCAAAAAGGTTTTGGATTTATCGCGCCGGATGGCGGCGGTACCGATGCCTTCGTCCATATCAGCGCGGTTGAGCGTGCGGGTCTCGGCGATTTGCGGGAAGGTCAGAAGATCGGGTTCGAACTGGTTGCCGACCGCAAGAGCGGCAAGATGTCGGCCGACCATCTGAAGGCGTTGGATTAAGCCGGATAAGGATGGCTGATCATGGCCAAAGGACAAAAGCGCAGCAGCCGCGAAGTAAAAAAGCCGAAGGCTAAGAAAGCCCCGGCCGCCGCGGCGGCGGCGAACACGACCAAGGGCATTCTGGCCAACCCGGTAACGGCAAAGAAGTGAGGTGAGTCGCGTGGAACGGACGACCGAATCGACAGTGACGTTCCGACGCCCATTCGATCTTGAAGCCTGCGATCACGTCCAACCCGCTGGGACCTACCGGGTGATCACCGAGGAGGAGCAAGTGGCGGGGATTTCTTTTGTTGCGTTCCGGCGCACCGCCACTTTGCTCTATACGCGGGATCAGGTCGTTCCGGTCGACCCGGTCGAGTTACAAGCAGCTTTGGACGCAGATCGACGTAACGTCGAGCAGGATGGAATTATATGATGCGCTATCTCGGCGGACTCTCGGGCGATGGTATGTTGAGCTGCAACGGCCACGATGTCGCCCGAGCATCCTATGCCTTTGATGGATATTATAAAAAGCCGATGGGCGTGACATGCTCTGGCGAGATTCGGGCCACGGCGTCGGCGCTGAAAACTGTGATTGGTCGTAAGGATGTCCAGCTCCTGACCGACGATGGCCGGTTGCTCAATCTCACATTCTCCGACCGCAAGCTCGGCCGCGCCGGCAACAGCGCGCATGTCGACGTAACCGGTCAATTGCCCGATCCCGCTCTGCGCTGGCCGCACTGATAGGCAATTTTCTTTTCCCTCGCCATAAAGGGAGGGAAAGAGGAGAGCAGGGGCGCCTGGGACGAGAAGCTCTCGCCCAGAATATAGCGGCACGTCGGGCTTAAATCGAACCGGATCGGCAGGGACGGCAGCGTCATAGGTCATGCGAGGTCGCTGTGATCTCGCGGACGATAGAAGAGCAACCGCGCGAAGGCCCGTGTGGTTCCCGGCCTCGATCAGCCGCCGGTCGCGAAGCCCGGATAGAGTGTCATGCCGCCATCGACGAACAAGGTCGTGCCGACGACATAATCCGACTGGTCGGAGGCAAGCCACACGGCGGCGCGGGCGATATCCTCCGGCTCGCCGATCCTGCCATAGGGGACGAGAGTCATGAGCTTGTCATAGGCGTCCTTGGTCCCCCAGGCAGACCGGTTGATCGGCGTGCGCACCGCGCCGGGGGCAATGCCGTTGACCCGGATCCGCTGCGGCGCCAGCTCCTGCGCCATGCTTTCCATTAATAAATGGATGCCGCCCTTGGACGCCGCATAATTGGCGTGGCCGCCCCAGGGGATCACCTGATGCACCGAACTCATGCATATAATCTTGCCGGCCGCCGCCGAGACCGACGGCACGACGCCCCGGCGGATGAATTCACGCACGGCTGCGCGAGCGCACAGAAACTGGCCGGTGAGATTGACGGAGATGACCTCATTCCACTGCGCCAGCGTCATCGTGTGAAACGGGGCATCACGCTGGAGGCCGGCATTATTGACCAGGATATCGATCGTGCCGAACTGCTCGACCATCTGGCCGAACATGGCCTCAACTTGATCTTCGGCGGCGACATCGGCGCAATAGGCAGCGGCCGCGCTGCCCGCCTGTTTAATGTCATCAACCACCGTTTGGGCGGCTTCATCGCCGCTGACATAATTGACCATCACATCGGCACCAGCCTGCCCCAGCGCCAGCGCGACGGCGCGGCCGATCCCGGAATTGGCCCCGGTGACCAACGCCTTCTGGCCGCTTAACAGCTTGGGGATCGCAAGCGGGGGAGCCTCAGAAACGGGATGCACGAGGGTCATCGGTCACTCTCCACATGAACCAGCCTCCGAGCCAACGCAGGGGATGGGGGTGTGTTCCAAGGGCGCGGGCTATCTGGTTCTTTGCTACGCGAGGTCTGTCAGGATTTACATTTATTGCAAAAAAGGTATATTTCGGTATGGATTGGTCGGTCGAATTTTTGAGTGCGGAAGTCCGCGGTGAACTTGAGCGGCTGCCTGTAGATATCCGTGCAAGCTTTGAACGAATCGTTCGGCTCGTCCAGGCTTTCGGGCTTGATCGTGTGCATGAGCCGTACATCAAGCATCTCGACGGTCCGCTTTGGGAAATGCGGCTGAAGGGCAAGGATGGTATCGCTCGCGCCCTCTATGTGACGGCGATCGGTAAGCGGGTCGTGGTCCTGCGGGTGTTTGTAAAAAAGACCCAGAAGACCCCGCACCGCGAAATCAAATTGGCGCTCAAACGCGCGAAGGAAGCTCAATGATTAAGAATGGAATTCCGGTCGAAGCGGCCTTTCGGGAATGGCACAAAGACCCCGCCTATCGGGCCGTTTATGACGGTCTTGAGGAAGAATTTGCGCGTGCAGCAATGCTCATTGAAGCGCGTGCGAAGGCTGGACTTACGCAGCAGCAGCTTGCCGAGCGGATGCACACGACCCAGGCGGTTATCGCGCGGCTGGAAAGCGGCCGAGTGAAGCCCTCGACCCGCACATTGGAGCGTATCGCCGCCGCGACTGGCATGAGGCTGCGGATCAGCTTCGAAGCGATATAACGGAGAAAGCAGACAAGGGCATCCGCTTTGAATCGCTGCGTGCTTCCCAACCGCGCGATTTATCCTATGGTGGGGCGACCTTCCGCCGCTGGACCAGTGAGCCTAATGCCCGAATCCGACTTGCCCGGCGGTAATGTCGCCCGCCTCGATCACGTCATCGCCGGGTACGGTGGGGAGCCGGTGTTGCAGGATCTCTCGCTGTCGCTATCGCCGGGCGAGATCTATGTCCTGATGGGGCCAAACGGGGCGGGCAAGAGCACGCTGATCCGGGTGCTGACCGGGGTCCTGAAGCCAAGCTCCGGGTCGGTCAGCTTGCCGACGTCCGGCCCCTCGATTCGCTGGGTGCCGCAAGAGATCGCGCTCTATCCCTGGCTGAGCGCGCGGGAGAATTGTGTCGCGTTTGCCCGGATCGGCGGGGCAGGGCGCGCGGCGGCGCGCGATCTCGCCGAGCGGGCGCTGATGCTGGCCGATTGCACGAATATCGCCGATCTTCCGGTCAGTCGCCTGTCCGGCGGCTATAAGCGGCGGGTGAATATCGCCGCCGCGCTGATCGGTGAGCCGACATTGCTGATTCTCGATGAGCCGACGGTCGGGATCGACCGCGATGCCAAGCAGGCGATTGCGCGCACGATCCTGTCGCTGAAAGCATCGCTCGATGCCGCGATCCTGATCGTCACCCATGATTTCGACGATGCCGACGCGCTGGCCGACCGGGCCGGGTTTCTGTTTGGCGGGCGCCTGATTGCCAGCGGTCGTCCGTCCGATCTGATCCGTGACGCGTTTGGCGCGCAAAAGCGCATCGAACTCACCCTGAAGCGGTCGCCGGATGAGGGGCAGCGAACGGCCTTGATCGGGCTTGGCGCGGTGCCGACCTTGATTGATACCGGATGGGTGCTATTTCGAGCGTTCGATGATTGGGCGATGGCGGATTCGATCGCGCCGATCCAAGCATTGGGGCTGGACATTGCCGAGGTGAAAATGCGCAATCCGGGGCTTGAGGCGCTCTACACAAGACTGGGCGAGCCGGCGGCATGATCCTGGTCTCGGCCTGGATCATGCTCTTGGCGACGCTGCGCGACCGGGCGGCGCTGGTCATGTCGTTCATCCTGCCGCCGCTGCTGTTTGCGGTGTTCGCCGCGATTTTCTCAGGCACGTCCGGCACCGAACTCAAGATCAAGGTCGGCATCGTCGATCAGGGGCACAGCGCGACCAACCAGCGCCTGATCGAGGCGCTGCAAACCGATCATAATTTCCGCTTCATCATCGCACCGTCCGGCGATGCTACCACGCTCGCCGATACGGTCCGGCGCGGCATGGTCGATGTCGGGCTGTTGCTGCGCGGCGATCTCGCGGCGCCGGTTGCGGGTGCGGCACCGCCGATCCTGATCGTCGAGAACAGCGCCCGGCCGTTGGCGGCCTCGATTGCCGGCGGTCTGGTGCAGCGGACCTTGAGCGAGAAGCTGCCGGATGTGGTGCTCGGCCGTGTGCTCACCGATATCGAAGCGTCTGGCGCCCTCACGGACGACCAAATCGGTGCCATCGCCCAGAAATTTCACCCGCGGCCGGATGATGGCCTGGGGTTGGAGTCGATGATCCAGCGTCAGATCGCCGAGGGCGACGGCGCGGCGCATAACGGCAACGTGCTCTATTATGCCGGCGCGGTCGTCGCGGTGTTTCTGCTGTTCGCGGCGGTTCATGGGGCGATGAGCCTGCTCGACGAGCTCAATACCGGGATTATCGAGCGGCTTCGGCTGGGTGCGTCGGGACTTGCGGCCCTGCTGACCGGCAAGTTCTGTTATCTTACGCTGCAAGGCCTCATACAGGCGATCATTGTCTATCTCAGCGCCTATCTGCTCTATGGCGCCGCGTTTGCGCCGTCGCGGGTTGGAGTTTGGCTCGTCAGCTGTGTACTGGCAGCCGCCGCGGCTGCTGCGTCGGCGCTGTTCCTCTGCGCGCTGTGTCGCAGCCGCAAGCAGGCGGAGACGCTGACCACCTTCGTCGTGCTGCTGATGTCGGCGATCGGCGGCAGCATGGTGCCGCGCTATCTCATGCCGCCCTGGTTTCAGGAGATCGGCTGGTTCACGCCGAATGCCTGGATGATCCAAGGCTTCGATCTGGCGGTCCAGCCATCGGCGCGTTTCGTCGACCTGCTGCTGCCCTGGGGTATTCTGGCCGGGATCGTGCTTGTCACGGGCGTCGCATCCTGGCGCACCGTGCGCCGCGCGGCGCTTTAGCGGGATGCGATTAATTCTCTTTCCCTCCCCCTTGTGGGGAGGGTGGCGCGCAGCGACGGGTGGGGGGGGTGCCGCACCGGATTCAGGCGCCGGACTGGACTTCAACGAACGTCGGCTGCGGCACCACCCCACCCGTCGCTGGCGCGCCACCCTCCCCATCAAGGGGAGGGAAAGAGGGGGTGGTAATGCACTTAAAAATTTATCCCGCCGCAGGGGTAGCTTTTATTGCCGGCCTATCCCTGCTAGCCTTTTATTGACCGGATATTTGCATGGGCAATCGCTTAATGAGTAAAACCCTCGGCACCAAGCCTATCCGTGCGTCCAATCCTTCCGCCAACCATATTTCGATCATCGGCGCCGGCCCCGGCGGGTTGGCCGCGGCGATGTTGCTGGCCAAGGAAGGCTTGAAGGTCACGCTGTTCGAACGCGATCAGCAGGTCGGCGGCCGGACGAAAATCTTCACGGCCGGCGCCTATCGGTTCGATACGGGCCCGACCTTCTTTCTCTACCCGCAAATCCTGGCGGATGTGTTTCAGCGCTGCGGGCTGGAGATGCGGAATTACATCTCGCTGCAACGGGTCGACCCCAGCTATCGCCTCGCCTTCGAGGGCGGTCCCGATATCCATATCAGCAGCGACGTCGACGCGCTGGAGCGCGAAATCGCCCGGCTTGATCCGGTCGATGCGAAGCAAATCAGGCGCTTCATCCTCGCCAATCGCCGGAAATTCACCGATATCACGCCGGTCCTCGGCCGCCCCTTCACCAGCCTCTTGGGCTATCTGGCGCCGTCCGTGCTGAAAGCCCTGAAACATGTCGTGCCGCGCGCCTCGGTCGATCAGGAGCTGAGCCGGTTTTTCCGCGATCCGCGCGTTCGGCTGGCCTTTTCGTTCCAGACCAAGTATCTCGGCATGTCGCCGTTCA
>Ga0116229_10012575_pt1 | contig 12161 bp, 10 predicted proteins | sample S1TSphgellanicum_3_FD_87313 | JGI IMG/M metagenome (GOLD analysis project Ga0116229, IMG submission 87313) | Host-associated microbial communities from peat moss isolated from Minnesota, USA - S1T2_Fc - Sphagnum magellanicum MG | ecosystem: Host-associated > Plants > Peat moss > Unclassified...
ACTAGAGCGGCTTCAGCCTGACTGGAAACGGCCCAGTGTCCGTCAGGCCGCTCTAGATCTTTGTTTTTGGCGGGCATTTTATCAGCCTTTGGCCATTTTGGACCGGCGTGGCAATTCCAGTCAGGCTGATAATGCCCTAGGAGTGTCCGAGAATGTAGTCGGGCAACGATTTCGTACGTAAGCCTTGCGCTACATAGTCGGGCTTTTCGCGGGCGTGGCCTATCGGGTTTACGGATGCAGTCGGCTGGTCAGTTTCGGCCGGGGGCAGCGGATTGAATGGCTGGGCGCCGGCCACAAGCTGCGCGGCGCGGTAGGTGATGCCATCCCAGGTTTCATCTGTTGCAGGACTCGAAAACGGACAGCGAGTCAGGAAGCGATGGGTAGCGCTTCGAGGCTGGGCAAGACTTCTCCTGCACCGGCCATCCGACGCGGGTTTTTCATGTCGGAGACATGTTCTCGCATGATGCTCCGGTGCTCACGGCCCAAAGAGGCCGCTCCGCTCATCGCGTTCGCTGCTTGAACCGGTGGCGCAGGCTCCGCGATCTCCAAGACCCATGTCCGCCGGCGCCAGGAGGCGCCTCTGGCTCGGTGCAGGGAATTCTTGCCCAGCCTCTGCGCTCGCCCCATCCTACCCCTATTTATCCGCCAATTTATCCTTCAAGAACGCCGCTCGTATCTCGTCCACCCGCGCGCGCAGCACTGGATCGCTCAATTGGTGTGTGCCGGGCAACAGTACCAGCTGATAGGGCTTGCCCGCCGTGATCAGCGCCTGGGTGAATTTTACCGTATTTTCGAAATACACATTGTCGTCGGTCAGACCATGCAAAATCAGCAATGGACGCTGCAATAAGCTGGCATAGGTCAGAACATTGCTCAGCCGATACGCATCGGGCGCTGCCTGCGGCGTCCCTAGATACCGCTCGGTATATGCTGTGTCGTAATCGGCGAAATCCACCACCGGTGCGCCGGCCACGCCGGCGGCAAAAACATCGCCACGCCGCACCATCGCCATGCTGGTGAAATATCCGCCGAACGACCAGCCCTCCACGCCCACGTGGCGCAGATCCATCTCCGGCACCACGCTCGCCAAACCACGCAGCCCGTCGATCTGGTCGGCCAATGGCGCATCGATCAGATCGCCCTTGATCGCGCGTTCGAAATCATGATCGCGCCCGGGCGTGCCTCGGCCATCCAGCGTCACTACGATAAAGCCGTGATCCGCCAAGCATTGGTCTTCCAGCGCGCCGCGTGGCGCTTGTTCCACATTTTTCACGTCGGGGCCGGCATAGACCGACAGGACCACGGGGTATTTGCGCCCTTTCACAAATCCGGTCGGGCGGATCACCAGCGCATCGAACCCCTTGGTTCCCGCGGTCAGATACTGCACATGCGGGATCGCGGGCGGCGTCTCCGCTTTGCTTGGCACCATGCCGATCAGCCCGCCATCTTCATGCCGCAGCGCCACCCCGGCCGACCCGTCAGCCAGCGAAAACCGATCCGCGAACACGCCATGCTGCCCCGTTGCAAACACCGCATCATGCACGCCAGGGGAGGCCGCCAGCTTCACCGGCACTCCTCCGGCGATTGGGAGGCGGTAGATTCCAAACGAGGTCCGCTCCGGGCTCGCCGTCACCACCACGCTTTTCGTGGCAAAATCCACATCGTCCAGTGCATCGAACCGGAAGCCTTTCGGGGTAATCGCATGGTCCAGCGATCCATCGGCATGGCGCAATTCCAGTTGCCAGAAGCCCCCGCGCTCGGCTGCCCACAGGAAGCCCGATCCATCCGGCAGCCAATGCGGCAGATCGAGCGTGTTGAAACTTGGTCCGTGCATCGGCGCGATGTTCACCCAGGCGGGATCGTTCTCGGTGAGCAACTCGGTTGTCTTGCCGGTGGCCGGATCGACAGCCAACACCTTTTCTTCGGTCTCGGCGCGGTTCAGCACCACCAGCGTCAGTTTGCCGCCTTTCGGCCAAATCACGCGCGCGACGTAGGGCAGCGCCGCGTGGTTCCAATCGATCCAGGTGGTCGCCCCGCCAGCACGCCCGATAATGCCCAGCCGCAATTGGGCATTCGCCGTGCCCGCGCGCGGATAGCGAAATTCCACCGGCGCCCGCTCCGGATGCCCAGGATCGGCAATGAAGTGCTTTTCGACGCCGCTGGTATCGGCTTCCTCATAGACAAGCTGGCTGGAGTCGGGCGACCACCATGCGCCATCCGCCCGATCCAGCTCCTCTGCCGCGGCGAACTCCGCCAGGCCGCGCGTGAGCGTTTCGCTGGCCCCGTGGGTCAGGGCGGTATCGGCACCGCTCGCCAGGTCGATGACGTGCAGATCATTGTCGCGAACCACTGCCACGCTATGCCCATCCGGCGAAAGGCGGGGCGCGATCCAGCCATCGCCCGGCACCGCCGAAACCGTGCCGGATGGCAATTTTACCTGGATCAGATGCGCCCCCTGGGTTGCCAGCACAATGCTGCCATCATCTGACAGGGCAAAATCCGTGATCCCCGAGAGGCTCATGCGCGCGCGCTCCCGCCGCGCCTTCTCCTCAACGCTCAGTGCCTCCGGCGCCGCTGCCGGCTTGGCCAGCTCCCGTTCCGTGCCGGTGGCTGAATCGAATTCATAGAACCGCAAATTGGTGTCTCGTGGTCCGCTGCGCAGGAACAGCGCGTGCCGCCCATCCGGCTCCGGCACCACGTGGCGAGGCATGCCAAGGGAGAAATTGCGCGTTTGCGCCAGGAGCTCGAAGCACCCATCGGCCGCCCAGGCCGCCGGTTGGGCGAGGCAGGCTACCATCACCAGGGCCACCGGTATCGTGCGCTTGCCTCTTGCCATCCTGTCCCCGCCTAAACACAGTTCGTCCATGGACCTGCGCATACAACAAGCTGGCGACGTTCAACATGGACTCGCCGCAACGGGACGACAGTATGGGCTGGCACGGCCTGCATTCCGGTGATGACCGCGCCGACGGGCGGCACGTTCCAGTCGCAAAGGCTGCGCCTGGCCTATCTGGATTGGGGCAACCCAGGCGCGCCGCCGCTGGTGCTGGTGCATGGCGGCCGTGACCACGCCCATGCCTGGGATGACGTGGCCCGCGCCCTGGCTTGCGATTGGCACGTGATTGCGCCGGATTTGCGCGGCCATGGCGACAGCCAATGGGCGGATGCGGGCGGCTACACCATGCCTGGCTTCATGTACGACCTCACCGAACTGATGTGCCAACTGGGTCTGGAGCACGTGACGCTGGTGGGCCATTCGCTGGGTGGCAACATCGCCACCCGGGTTGCCGGCCTCTATCCCGAGCGCGTGCGCAAGCTGGTGAGCATCGAGGGCCTAGGCCCATCTCCGGCTATGGCGCAGGAAATCGCCGCCAAGCCGATTGAAAGCCGGCTGCGCGGCTGGATCGAGGAACAACGCCAGCTGGCTGGCCGGCCGCATCGTAGTTACGCCACGCTGGATGCTGCAACCGCCCGCATGCAGGCGCAGAATCCGCATCTCTCCCCCGCTCAGGCGCTTCATCTGACCAAACACGGCACACGCCGAACCGAAGACGGCGGCTATATCTGGAAATTCGATCCCTATCTGCGCTCCTGGCCCCCTGTCGACCTGACCCGCGATGACATACGCAGCCTATGGGCCAGCATCACCTGCCCGGTGCAATTGATCTATGGCGCGACCAGCTGGGCCTCCAACCCCGCCACCGATGGTCGCGCCGCCCAGTTCCGCAACGCGACCGTTACGCTGATCGAAGGCGCGGGCCACTGGGTGCATCATGACCGTCTTGAAAATTTCATGGAGGTTTTGCGCGCTTTTCTTGGCTGACTCCGCCGAAAGCCAGGCGCCGCGCACCATTGCAAACGCGGCCAAATCCAAGCACATCGCGGATCTTTCCCGCGCGCTGTCTCGGCGGCGAACTCGACTGGGAGCAGCCTTATGGCCGGCAGGACCCGCGCCCTCGTGCTTATCTTTGTGCTGCCCGCCGCGGCCCTCGCTCAACCGGCCCCCCCGCCCGACCCCGCCGACGGCCCGGATGAGGTTTGGGCCATTCACGGCCAGGCCACCCTGACCGAACAATACCACCCCGCCTTCCGCGCCGAATACACCGGCCCCCAAAGTCTGGACCCCGGCAGCCGCGGTGACGAAACCTTCGATGCCGGCCTCTATGCCGGCCTGCGCCCGTGGTCTGGCGCCGAGATCTGGGTGAACCCCGAAATCGATCAGGGTTTTGGCTTGAGCAACACGCTTGGCGTGGCGGCGTTCCCAAGTGCTGAAGCCTATAAGGTGGGCGAGCCCGATCCCTATGTCCGCGTGCCGCGGCTGTTCTTCCGCCAGACCGTCGATCTGGGCGGCGCCAGACAAAAAACCGATCCTGACCTCGCCACGCTGGGCGCCACGACAACCGCCAACCGGATGGTCTTCACCCTCGGCAAATTCGGCGTGGGTGACGTGTTCGACACCAATGCCTATGCCCACGATCCACGCCAGGATTTCCTCAACTGGGCGATGGTCGATACCGGCAGTTTCGATTACGCCGCCGACGCCTGGGGTTTTTCCTACGGTGCCGCCGTGGAATGGTACCAGCGCTTTTGGACTCTACGGGCTGGCGTATTTACTCTTTCTACCGTTCCCAACAGCAAAGCCCTCGATACCAATTTCGATCAGGTGCAGTACATCGCCGAAGCGGAGGAGAGGCACAGGCTGTGGGGCCAGGATGGCAAGCTGAAGCTTCTGGGCTTTCTCAGCCGCGCCCGCATGGGCGATTTCAACGATGCGATTGCCCTGGCGGAACAGACTGGCACGGCGGCCGACATCGCCGCAGTGAGAAAATATCGCAGCCGCGCCGGTATTGCGCTGAATCTGGAGCAGGCCATTAGCGACCAGATTGGCATCTTCGTCCGTGCTGGCGATTCAGAAGGTGGCCGGGAGGCCTACGAGTTCACCGATATCGACAAAAGCTTTGCGATCGGTTTGTCCTGGCAAGGGAAAGACTGGGGCCGGCCGGATGACACTTTCGGCCTGGCCGGGGTGATCGACGATATCTCACGGCGCGACAAGAACTTTCTGAATGACGGCGGCTTGGGCATATTGGTTGGTGATGGAAAATTGCTCAACTCGGCGCCTGAGCAGGTGGTGGAAACCTATTATAGTTTCGCGGTGAGAAAATATCTGCATATCAGCGCCGATTATCAGTTCATCAATAACCCCGCCTATAACCGCGACCGCGGCCCGGTGTCAGTGCTCGGTGCTCGGGTGCATTTGCAGTATTAAGGGCCCGTTCGACATTAACCGAATCAGGTTACGGGGTCGAACGGGCCCTAAGCTTTTTTTGAAGCGGCATCTTTGTCGGCGTGCCGACGCAGTTATGTGCCGACGATGCCTAAGGGCCCGTTCGACATTAACCGAATCGGGTCACGGGGTCGAACGGGCCCTTAGCCTTTATTTGAGGCGGCATCTTTGTCGGCGTGCCGACGCACTTATGGGCCGACGATGCCTAACCTACCCATTCTGCCAACGAAAGCTGGAAGCGAAAGCCTCCAGCTTTCCGGTTTGGCAGATGCCCTGTCAAGTCAATGTCCGCCGATGCTCTCGCCGTGGAGGACCGTATCGAGGCCCTCCATTTCCTCGTCGGAACTCACTGTCAGGCCGATGGTGAATTTGAGCAGGAACAGCAGGACCAGAGAGACGAAGCTGCTCCAGATCAATGTGACGGCTACCGCTTTGCACTGGATGATGAACTGCGCCAGGCTGCCATCGGTGCCACCTACAGTGGCGGATGCGAACACGCCGGTGAGCAGGGCGCCGACGATACCGCCAATGCCGTGCACGCCGAACGTATCCAGGCTGTCATCGTAGTTCAGCAAATGCTTCAGATAGGATGCCGACAGGAAGCAGATGACGCCGGCGGCAACGCCGATGACGATCGCACCGCCCGGCAGCACGAAGCCGGAGGCCGGGGTGATCGCCACTAGCCCAGCCACCGCGCCGGAGATGATGCCGAGCACGCTAGGTTTGCCCTTGATCGCCCATTCCACGAACATCCAGGCCAAAGCAGCCGCAGCAGTGGCAATCTGGGTGACGGCCATCGCCATGCCGGCGCGGCCAGTGGCGCCAACGGCGGAGCCGGCGTTGAACCCGAACCAGCCGACCCAGAGAAGCGAGGCGCCGATCACCGCATAGGTGAGGTTGTAGGGCGACATGTTGTCGTGCCCATAGCCGCGGCGCTTGCCCATCACCAGGCAGCACATCAGCCCGGCGATGCCCGCATTGATGTGCACCACGGTGCCGCCGGCATAATCCAGGGTGCCGGCGGTGGAGAGCCAGCCGGTGGGCGCCCATACCCAGTGGGCGATTGCTGAGTAGGAGAGGATGGACCAGGCGACCATGAAGATGCACATGGCGGAGAACCTCATCCGCTCGGCGAACGCCCCGGCGATCAGCGCCGGAGTGATGATCGCAAAAGTCATCTGGAACATCATGTACACGGTCTCAGGGATCTTGTAGGTCGCCGCACCGGGCGCTCCGTTGCCAAGAATAAACCCGGTATCGTCCTGACTCGCAAAATTGTCGGCGATGCCGTGCAGCATGAAGCGCGACCAATCGCCTATATAGGGTGCCAGGCTGCCAGTGCCGTTGGTGAAGGCCAGCGAATAGCCGCAGACTGTCCAGACGATGGTAACCAGGCAGCAGATCGCGAAGCTTTGCATCACGGTGGCGAGCACGTTCTTGCGGCGGACCATGCCGGCATAGAACAGGGCCAGGCCGGGGATGGTCATCATCAGCACCAAGGCGGTGGAGGTGAGCATCCAGGCGGTGTCGCCATGGTCATAGGCGGGGGGTTTCGCCGGGCCGGTGGCGGCTGGTGCCGGGGCAGCCGCCACCGGTGCTGCCGCGGCTGGCGGGGTTGCCGGCGCGGGCGCGGAGGTCGCCGGGGAAGCGGCGGCGGGCGGCGTGGATTCTGGGGTGGCCGTTTGTCCGAACGCCGGGGCGAAAGAGAGCGCCAGCGGCAAGGCGATCGCCAACGCGGCCAGGCGCGCCTTCACTTTAACGAAGTTCATTTTTTGTCCTCTCACAGCGCCGCTTCATCGAGTTCGCCGGTTCGGATTCGAACCGCGCGCTGGATGTCCAGCACAAATATCTTGCCGTCGCCGATCTTGCCGGTTTGGGCGGAGCGCATGATCGCATCCACCACGGCGTCGACCTGGCTGGATGGAACGGCCACCTCGATCTTCACTTTTGGCAGGAAGCTGACGTGGTATTCCGCGCCGCGGTAGATTTCCGTTTGCCCTTTTTGCCGGCCAAAACCCTTTACTTCGGTAACCGTAAGCCCTTGTACTCCGAGCGGCGTCAGCGCCTCGCGGACATCGTCGAGCTTGAAGGGTTTGACGATAGCCATCACCAACTTCATTTCAGCGGCCCTCTCTCCGCGGCGCCAATACGGGGCTGCGGCGCGCCAAGGGCTTACAAGAAACGTGCCGTTAGAGAGATGAAAACGCTGCCCGGCCGCCGCGCTTTGGAAATGCCTAGGATTCGGGCAGGTGCGGCGGGGGCAAGGCATTCAAGGGAGGGCAGAGATTGATGCTTGATGTCTGTATTGTGGGCGCCGGGCCAGTGGGCGGGGTGCTGGCGTGCCGGCTGGCGCAGGCCGGGATGTCGGTGGCAGTGATCGATCGGGCGGCGTTGCCGCCAATGGAGCATCCAGGTTTTGATGGGCGCGCCTATGCGATTGCGGCGGGGTCACGGCCATTGCTGGATGCGGCGGGGATCTGGGACAAGCTGCCGTTGAAAGCCGGGCCGATCGAGCAGATACGCGTCTCGGATGGGCGGGTTGGGCGGCCCGCCTCGCCGCTGTTTCTGCATTTCGACCACCAGGATTTGGGTGGGCGGCCGCTCGGCTGGATGGTGGAGGCAAGAAGCCTGCGGGTGGCGCTGAATGCCCGGCTGAATGCGGGGGCGGGGTTGAGCGTGTATGCTCCGGCGCGCGCCGAGGTGTCGCGCGGGCGGCAGAGCGCCGAGGTTTTGTTGGATGACGGCACGCTGCTCAAGGCGCGGCTGGTGATTGCGGCGGAGGGGCGCGATTCGCCGTTGCGCCGCCAGGCCGGGCTGACCGCCGCGCGCTGGGCTTACCCGCAATCGGGCATTGTGTGCGCCATTGCCCATGAGCGGCCGCACCGGAATATCGCCCTGGAGCATTTTCTGCCGGCGGGACCGTTCGCCCAATTGCCGATGGCGGCCGGCGAGGCGGGGGAGAACCTTTCGGCGATCGTCTGGACCGAGAGCAACGCCATGGCGCCGCGGCTGATGGCGCTGGATGACGAGGCGTTTGGGGCGGCGCTTGCTGTCAGGCTTGGCGGCCATCTGGGGGCAATCCGGCCGGTGGGGCGGCGCTGGATCTACCCGCTATCGGCGATGTATGTGCACCGGATGGTGGCGGAGCGGCTGGCTGTGGTGGGCGACGCCGCGCATGGCATACACCCGATCGCTGGCCAGGGGCTGAACCTTGGGCTGCGCGACGGGCTTGCCCTGGCTGGGCTGCTGATTGAGGCCCATGCGGCCGGCGAGGATGTTGGCAGCGCAGCTCTTCTGGCGCGTTACCAGCGTGGCCGGCGGCTGGATCATGTTTCCATGCTGCTGGCGACCGATGGGCTGGACCGGCTGTTCAGCACGAATAATCCGTTGGTGCGCGCTGCCCGGGACATTGGCCTTGGGGGGGTGCAGCGCCTGCCCCGGCTGAAGCGGTTCTTTATGCAACGGGCCATGGGGCAGGCGGCCGATCAGGGTGGAAACATGCCTGTGGTGGCGGTATCTTAAATTTTTGAGAGCGCGGGCCCATCTTCGCGCAAAGTGCTTTGGGAGGCTGGGGCCATGTCTCAACTGGGGTTATGCGGTGAGCGGCGCGCGACGGAGATCGCGCGCGATGTCTGGCATAGCGTGCGCGAGGAGGCGGTGGCCGCCATCGAGCATGACCGGGTGATGGGCGATGGCATCCGCGACACGGTTTTGCAGCACGACAATTTTGGCGATGCGCTGGCGCACCGGCTGGCGCGGAAGCTGGCGGATTATGCGATCAGCATAGAGATGCTGGAGGGCATGCTGTGCGAGGCCCTTTCGGCCGACCCCGGCATAGAGGAAGCGGCGCTGACCGATCTGACGGCGGTGCGCGATCGGGACCCGGCTTGCCCGGACCTGCTGACGCCGTTTTTGTTCTTCAAGGGCTACCAGGCGCTGCAGGCCTATCGGTTCAGCCATTGGCTGTGGAAGCGCGGGCGGATTCACCTGGCGAGCCATATCCAGAGCCGGTCTTCAGAAGTGTTTGCGGTGGATATTCACCCAGCGGCGCGGCTGGGGCAGGGGCTGCTGCTGGACCATGGGACGGGGCTGGTGGTGGGCGAGACGGCGGTGATCGACGACGATGTTTCGATGCTGCAGGGGGTGACGCTTGGCGGCACCGGCAAGCAATGCGGCGACCGGCATCCGAAGATCAGGCGCGGCGTGCTGATCGGGGCGGGGGCGAAGATTCTGGGCGGGATCACTGTGGGGGAAGGAGCGAAGGTGGGCGCGGGGAGCATCGTTCTGGATAATGTGCCTGCCTATACGACCGTGGTGGGCAACCCGGCCCGGCAGGTGGGTCTGCGGCACACGGGGATGCCGGCGCTGACGATGGACCAGAGCCTGCCGGCGCTGGATTATGCGATTTAGCGTTTTGTGGGTGATGAAACTGGCGACCAGTTGCGAGCGGCTTTCGCCGGCGGCTAGATCGGCGGTATGACTGGTAAAACCGCCGGGATCGGGCATACGGCCGAGGAGGTTCTGGTAGAGATCGGTTACGAAACTCGCATTGCTCGGTGTTCCGTATTTGGCGGCATATTCCGAACCTGCGAGCGACCGCGCGATGCGGGCGTGATGGCGGGGCTGGTGACGATGGATGTGCCCGAGGCGGTACCAGCAGAGGAGGTGATATATAGTCAGTTGGTGAAGATCGCATCCGCGTAGTTATCGTTCCATGGAGAGCAGACCTCGTGTTCCGGCAGCAGAACCATAGCGTTCGCGACGCCGAGGGCCTCTAATTGGTGGGGGACGCCGTGGCGGTGTTCCAGGTGGCCGGCGCCCATCAGGGCGACGATGAGGCGGTTGGGGGCTTGGGCGTGTTGGGTGGCGATGGCTTCGGCCATGGCGCGGTCCCAGACGAGTTGGGCGTCGATGAAATGGCTTAGGCGTTCAGGTGTCATTGGTGGGCCGCCATGGCCGGACATGGCTTCGGCGAGGCTGGCGCGGTAGGCGGGGCTGGGTGGGGAAGGGGTGCTGAGGCCTTCACGGTCGGCCGTTTTTGTGGCGGCCCAGCCTTTTTCCGCGACCAGATGCACGATGCGGTGCGAGACGTTCAGGGCCAGCATCGGGATATGGTGGTCGCGGGCGAAGCGGAAAATCGGCAGATAGAGTTCTGGCGGGAAACCCCAGGCATGGGCCCAGTCGGATCGGGCGAGGAATTCGGGTTCGGAAAGTTTGCCGGCGACCCACAGGTTGAGCACTGGCTGGGCGGCGCGGGGGAACATCTCGAAGCCGAGAACCAGGGATGGATCGGCGGCATAGAGGCGTTCGATGGTCGAAAGCTGCCAGTGATGATCCGCTTCGCTGTCATGTTGCTCGCCGAGGAGGATCACCTTGTGTCCGGCCGCTTCTGGGGCAGGGATGGTGCGTAAAGTTGTGGGATTGATCCAATGGCCGGGCGGCGCGCAGCCGGGTGGGGCGGTGGTACAGGCGGCGAGGCAGAGGGCTGGCAGCAGGGCGGCGATATGGCGCATCTGTGGGAGATTGGCCTTCGCGTGGGATTCGCCAGTCAGGGCAATGGCGCTTGGGCGGCTTTCACGAAGGCGGCGTAGAAGCGGGTGAGATCGACGCCGAGGACGAGGGTGACGAGGCGCTCGCCTTGTTGGGGGGCGTAGGCCTTGGGCCAGACATGGGTGCGGCCGTAATGCATGCCGTGGTCGATATCCACGTCTATCAACGCATCCACCTTGCTGGTGATCAGGGTAGGATCGACGGCGACTTCGGCTGCCATCTCGTCCCAGAGCGGCAAATGCGAAGCGTATTTGGCGAGATATTCGGTGATCGGGGTTTTCACCTGCAGAAGGCGGGCGGCGAGGGCGGGCGTCATTTTCGTCTGATTGGTGACCGCGCCGAGCCCGATGATTTTTGGCCAAGGGGCGGTGAGCACGATATGGGCGGCTTCGGGATCGAAGATGAAATTGAAGTCGCTGTAATTATCGGCATCTTCCGTCACCTGCGAGAGATTGCCGTCGATCATGCCGCCCATGAAAATAAGCTCCTTGGCGAGGCCGGCAAATTCCGGATCGATGCGGATGGCCAGTGCCAGATTGGTCATTGGGCCCGCCTCCAGAATGGTGATCTGATGCGGATAACGATGCACCTGATCGATCAGGAAGCTGACGGCGCTGCCAGGTGCGGGCCTGGTGCTGGGATTGCCGGCGGGGTTATTGGGGATCAGGCCGGGCTGGGAGACGTGCGGCGTGTAATCGGGCTTCTTGCTGTCGCTCCAGGCGCCTTTCCAGGGAATGAAGCCGTAGAGTTGTTCCCATGCGTGCATGCGAGCAGGGGTGTTTACCAGCGGGAAGACCGCGCCCTTATAGACGGGGATGTCGGTGCGTTTGGCAATTTCGAGAAAACGCAGCAGATAGGCGGCTTCTTCGTCGCACCAGGCATCGCCGCTGGCGACGGTGAAGCCGAGCACGCGGATGGACGGATTAGTAAGCAGCGGCAGGGTGCTTTGGATATCCGAACCGCCTGGGCCGAGGAAATCATTATCCTCGATGAACAGGCGTGGGGCGGCTGCGGCTGGGAGGGCAGCGATGATCAAGAGACATGCGAGTATGCGTAAGAACATGCAAACAGCTTTCAGCCGCGTTGGATAAGTAGATCGATGCGCAGGTTGCGCTTCGGCGTGAGGTGCAATGCCAAAGCGCACCGCTCTAGTTCTTTGTTTTGGCGAGCATGTTCATCCGGCAGCTGACCGCATAGTGCCGGATCATGCTCTAGGGCTAGAATTTGTAGCGTGCGTCGACGCCGATGATTCTCGGGTCGTTCACGAAGCCGGTGAGGTTATCGAAGTCAATGGCGCCGGTAATGCGTATCTGGTTGAGCAGAT
>Ga0116229_10012576_pt1 | contig 12161 bp, 9 predicted proteins | sample S1TSphgellanicum_3_FD_87313 | JGI IMG/M metagenome (GOLD analysis project Ga0116229, IMG submission 87313) | Host-associated microbial communities from peat moss isolated from Minnesota, USA - S1T2_Fc - Sphagnum magellanicum MG | ecosystem: Host-associated > Plants > Peat moss > Unclassified...
GCCACCGCTCGCCCGCTCGCTCGCTCGCGCGTCTTTCCTGCCTTTCACGTTTCTCCGCGCGCGAGGCCGCCGTTCGCGCAGCACTCGACTTCGCAAGACATCATCTCGACTGATCGGTCGGAACAGAAACTGTAGCGTGTGCGCGCGTCGATGGAAGCTGGATTTTTTTGGTCTCAGGGCCTTCGCTCTCTTTCGAACCGTTTTTAGTCTTGGAGAAGCTGTGTTGCGGGCCGCGCGAGGACGTGTTTCGGACGTACTGGTTTGAACTTGCATGTTACTGTATCAGTATGTTGTTCCATACATGTGCTCTCTCTCTCTCTCTCTCTCTCTCTCTCTCTCTGTGCTGCTTTGCGTACGGGACCGCATTTGTAAGTTCGGCTTGTTTTCGCTTTGACAGTTTGTTTAAGTCCATTCATGCTGGCTGCAGACGAAGTTGAGAAGCATTTGCGGTTTTGTTTTGTTTGCTTGTGTTGTTTCTGGTTCGTATCTGTAATTTATAGAACGAGAATTAAGAGAAAATTTCTCGTGATCTTGATAATTAGCTCGATCGATTGATCGCTCGCGGGTGTAATGAGTCCCGCGGGAGTACGTAATATGTTTCTGAGAGATCAGGATTGCACGGGACACTGAAGCAAGTGCACAGATCAATGTACCAGAGCAGGCATTCATGGCAGCATTCGTGATCTAATTCTTTTTTCCACCTTCTTGTTGCAGTAGAAAGGAACAAGAAAAAAGCAGCGCGGCGGCCAGCAATAGCTCTGCAGCCTGCTGCCTGAAGCGCGTCAGGAACACGGCTGAGCAGACGACATGGCTTCACTTTGCGAACAGCGCCTGGCTTTCAAATACTCTATGAATGTTGAGAAGGCGAAGCTGCAGCAGATCAATGAGGAGCCGGTAAAAGCAGCCGCCGAGCATGACTTGGATTCTAAGTTGCTGCAAACAAACGCGCCAGCCGAACAAGAAGGCCGCGCTCCTCATGTTATCTCGGCTCCTGTAGTGGTCGACAAGCTGCACGAGGCCGTGCAGGAGGATGCAGGTACTACTACAGCTGATTACGAGCACGTTGTTGAGCTCCTTGACCTGCACGCAACTCCAGCGAGCAATGGCAGTGTAAAAGACGTCGTCGTTGCAGGCGTTAGTTTGTCACGGCCAAGCTCTAGTCCCGAGGAATTGGCGCAGCAGCTCCCGGGCGCTACGTCGTCGTCGTCTCATGACCTACTGCTGCATGCAACTCCAGGAGCCAATGGCAGTGTAAAAGACGTCGTTGTCGCAGGCGGTAGACCGCAGAGCTCTATCCAATTGCCGCAGCTCTCTACGACGTCGTCTCTTGAGCCACAGCAACAGCAGATCAAGGACGACGTCGTCGTCGTCGTCGGCATAGATAGCGTGAAGAGAAAGATTGTCATCGAGGCGGGTAAGCTGATGGTTAGAGTGCTAGAACTTGTTCAAGATCTGCAGACAGAAGGTCCAAGCACCTGCAGCAGAATGCTGGAAAACTCCAAAGCTGCTGCTGCTGCACATGTTGTCGATGTTGTTGCTGCAGCTGATGAACAAAAACAAGAAGGAGAAGAAGAAGATCGTGAACAGTTGCAACGCCATGAAGGCGCGCCTATAAGCTCCTGTAATGCAGTGATGAAATCGATGCATGAACGTGCGAATCGTGACGACGACGTCGCTGCCGCTGCCGTCGCTGTAGAGAACTTGAAATTATCTCTTGCGCAGGCGATGAGATTCTGCGACTCCGAGTTCTCGCAACTTCAAACATACTCATGCAATCGGACTAGTCCTAAGAGGCCGTCGGCCGAAGTCTCTGCATCAGGTCGACTGATTCATGCTTTAAGCTCCTTGCACCGCGAACTGCAAGGTAACGCCAGTCCAGGAATCGAGAAATTCTAGTACCTAACGATTCTCTGCATGTCGCGCATTCCAGACGAGTCCAGTGCAACCGATCGATGTTGTTATTGCCAGACTAATCTTGTGAAAGGGCAATTGGTTGCAGAGATTAACATGAGAACAGCTGCCTTCTTGGAGCCTTCATCAAGCGACCTTCCTGCAGCAACAACAGCACCTGAGCTTCATCCTCTTTCTGCAATCTTCAATACAGCAGGATCAGGTCTTAATCCTGCAACACCTGGAGCTGTAAAGCTTGATCCTCTTTCTGCAATCGGCAATTCAGGACCAGGGCTGCCTGCAACACTAGCAGCAGCTGCACATCTTGATCCTCTTCCTGCAATCTGCAATACAGGATCAGGCCTTAATCCTGCGACACTCCAAGGAGCTGCACAGCTTGATCCTCTTTTGGCAATTAGCAATACAGCAGAATCAGGCCTTCTTCCTGCAATAATTACACTTCCAGGAGCCGCACAGCTTATTGACAATCCTGATTCTGCAACCTGCAATACAGGAGCAGTAATGGTGCAGCAGCAGCCTTGCAAGCAACCAGTTCACATTGCAACAGTCCCCTTGAGATTCAAGTGCTCTGCCACAAGACCCCCAAGAGCTCAGGGAAGTTCCACATTTCAGGTATGTAATAACATTCATGATACCAGCTGCGATCCTAGATGATGCAGATGAAAAATGCATCTAGCAACAGAATGAGATCCTTGAGGTCTACCTGCAATCCTAGATGCAGCAGATGCAAAATGCATAGTGCAGCAGAAAGAGATCCAGGAGACCTGCAGCAAACCCTAGATGCAAAATGCATAGCAGCAGAAGTGCTCATGCTTTAGTGACACCCACAATCCTAGATCATGCAGATGTAAAATTGTGCATAGCAGCAGAAAAAGAGAGATCTAACTGTGATCACCATGCCACATGCATAAAACAAAAGAGTTCACATGCATGATCTTCTCTTTGTTTCAAAGGAGAAGCTGGAACCCATCCTCCAGCATGCCAAACCAAGGACAATGATGCATGATCAAAACAAGAACTTGTGGAAATTAGAAACCCAAAACCTAGCCTTAATCAGAGATTGCCAGCTGCAGAAGAAAACCAAAAGGATACAGATTGAATCCTTCTTGTCTTAATTAAGCTAAAATTATTAGCTGGATTAAGCCCACCAGCTGCCAAGCATCACATCTGCACATGATCATGTAAATTGATCATTGCAGCCCCAAGGGTTTGAGCATTAGGTATATTATGAGCTCCATGACACTCTTGTTCCACATAGCAGGTTCTAATGAGAAAGAGACGAGGATTAGCAGGATCTACAAAACAATCATGCAGCAGGAGATCCAGATGGGGAAAGAATATATGTCAATCCAAGCTCATTTTTTTCCTTGAATCTCATGAGAAAAACTAAATTGGCAATACCCACAAATGGATTTCAGATCTGAACTTGTGACTTGACATGAGCAACATCATCAGGTTGAGAATTTATTGTGCAAAATGTGATGTGGATGCCAATGCAGATACAGAAAACTTCAGTCAAAGTTGCAGCTACAGGAAACACAAGCTGCACAGCAGCAAATGATGGTCTGTTGTCAGAGCAGCTGAAAATTGATGTACCCATTCTTCTCTCCAGCTCTGACGATGAGGAAGAAGAAGAAGAAGAAGAGGTAAACCTTGTGGATTTGTTGTACTTTGAATGTCATTTCAACCAAAATTCAACCAGAGTCCATGGGTAAGAAACAGATTGTTTGTTACCAGAGCTTTCTTTGCACAAGAGTCAAAAGACCATAGAGCTCACCATCAAAATTAGTTAACTTAGGTCTACATGGCATTCATGAAACTCTGATTGCCTTGCCAGACCGCAGTGGTGGTTGCTAGCTTGCCAATGAAGCAAGCTACAGGAAGGCGTAGAGGAATGAGCTCTCGAGGCATGGCAAACAACTTGGCTAAGATCAATGGTGTGCAACAGGCAATTTCTGAATCTCTATCACGTAAGTCAGTCAATCAATAATCAAAGTGATTTCAACTCAGTTGTAGAGAGACTGTTCCATTATGAAACCCATAGAACTAGCTATTCTGGGAACTTTACACGAGTCAGCAAAGAGAAATCTCACAATCAAAAGACGATTCAGGGTCTCCCTGTGCTAATGATTTGATTCATCATGTCACCAGAGTATTGACATAATTGCTGATGGTTTGAAACTGCAGCCACAAGAATGAGAACAGGAGGGGCTGTACCTGCCCGACAAAGAGTGGAGAAACGCTTACAGGTGGTTGAGAAAGCTCCAACCAACAACCTGCCTCAGCAACATCGTGAAAACATGTTGAGGATTGGTAGTGGCTCAGATAGACTTCATGATCTGCTTGTCTCTCCCAACATCCAGCCTGCAACCATCCAACGGCGCAGCTCTCCAGTAGGTGGGGCATTCCAGCTCTAAACAAAACTTGAAGACAGCCAAGCATACATGTGTGTTGATGATCATGTCAAATTCGTCCATGTAAGTGACATCCTTGTTGTGCTTTTGGCAGCTCGAAAAAAGAGATCAAGGACACCTTCTTCAGACTACTGTATAAATCGTCTCACTCTTGATCCCACGTCAGAGGAGTCATCAGAGGAGTCAGACGATTCAGAAGATAGTGCCAACACAGATTCAGAAGATAGTACTGACATGGATTCTGACTCCAAATCCTCCTCTCAGGGGATGTCTGGTAGGTTTAAGCCACAGCATGCAGGTAAGAAGCTCCTGAAGTTGCCACCGTTGAAATCCTTGTCAAGCTTTTTGTTTCCCAGAATTTAACAGTTCACAAGGATCTGGAACTTTGAACAACCATGTAAAGCAACAGCTGAATTTCTTCTTCACGTAATTGCTCTTGCTTATCTCTGACTCTATTGCACTTAGGCCTAAGTAAATTGGCAAGGGATTTGAAATTGCCTGCACAACAACTGCAGGAGCAAGGGCCAGCAAGAGGCAGCGGTCAAGACATGCCCTGGAAGCAACAGAAGCTGATCATCCTCACACTCTAACAAGCCTTCGTACTGCAAGAGAATCCCAGGTAGAAGTTGTACTGCCACTTTCATTTGATGCAACAGCTAATCCACAGACTGCAACACCTTCCAGAACCCATGCAAATCAGCATGATGTCTTACATGCAGCAAAAACCTCTACCAGGATGGGAAGACATGCCTGCAGAAAATCCTGTGTGGACACCTCATATTATACATCAGCCGTGCCAATATCAGAATCAGCAAGATATCAACCTGCTCTCTACCCATCTGTGAGGGAGCCAACAATCCCGCCCTTACAACGGCCTGCATCAGGAGCACGTCGCAGGTCAAAGAATCCAAGTCCACATTTCCAAGACTGACATCAAAGAACTCAGTCGTATCTATTTCCACCAGATTGTCCAAGATCAGCATTCCAGTATGGTTTTTGCTACATTTTTTCCCCTTTTCCTACATTTTTGTTGTGGCCAGAGAGAAATCCCTAAGTTAATATGCTCTTCATCTTACTTTCTGCTGCTCAAATGCAAAGCAAAACCTCAGACTTCTTAAGTTGATGATGCTGATTTTCCCATTCCAACACTATGGAGTAGCCAATCCAAGATCCCACAGTTGTAGATCTGCAGTAGAAGATCTAGCAGACATGAGACAACATTGGTTGGTATTTCTCTCTCTCTCTCAAATCTAGGTCTTGATCACCAGAGGCTATGGCCTTGTACAAAACTCCACAATCTCAAGCATCACTATGGAGAACATTAGACATGAGCTTCTCCTCTTCTCTTCTAGTTCTACAGTCTCTTCTACTTCTTCAATTATTTTGAGACACTCCACGAGGACCAAAAGATACAGACAGTTGTTTAGAGCTCCTCCTCTTTTTTGTGAGAGCTGAATGTGCAGAACAGAGAAAAAACCATCACCCACAAAACTTGAGTTGTGCACCTGGTGTTTCTCTTCCGAACATGGGCTACATCTGGAACCCAAACATGCCCAAACCATTCCGATATCAACCCAGAACCTACAATCAACATGCAATCTGCTGGTTACCTTGTGGGCAGATCACTGTAGATATGTGCTGCTCCAGCTCAAAACAAAGGCCTTCTTATTTGATCCTTGCAAATTGCTGCTGCATCAAAGTTTTTGTAGCACTCAGGACAAACTCCTTCCACTGCTGTGATGGCCAATTGTTTGCAAACCTCAATTGCAGAGTAGCAAAATGTGCAAATTGATTTACAACTCCCTTCTACGACTGCTGCCAAGCAAATGTTTTGCAACCACAATTGCAGAGGAGCAAAATGTGCAAGTGATTGTGCAAACTCATTCCACTCTGAAACAAAAAGTTTGCAACCACAATTTGCAGAGTAGCAAATGCGGCAGATGATGTTGGCATGGAGATGGGTAGGTCTGCCTGTTGTTGCAATCTGAGGACTAGGTATTCATTAACTTGAGCCTCGCTACCTGCTGTAGCGTAGCCCATGTACCTACCCGAGGTGCAAGAGTGCCCACACTAGGTTGATACAGCCTGCAGTAGTCATGCAAAACATTGCAAATACCATACTGTACAAGCTGATGACCACAGGACCTCCCACTATTGTGAAACATTGTCAGTGTTCACATCCAGGAGCTGCCTTCTTGCCTCCCTCTGCTGCAACAGATTGCACCTCAGTTGAGGCTCCTCTTATCTGTTCCTGAAATCTCAGGATCTCCTGCTGCTTGCACAAGAAGCTCCAAGAAAGTGCTAGAGGTCTGGCAGAGAATTATGAACTGGAGGAAAGAAAGAAGAAAGAGGAGGAAGAACAAGAACTCAGGTACAGAAATGAACAGTTGTTCTTCCAATTATGGCATTGATGTTTTGGATCTGCAAGGGCTTGAAGGATCAAAAAGGGGGAACAAAAATGCAATACATCATGCTTGTGCTCCTCAGACTATGAAGTTGCAGTTTCTGAAGGAAAAGAAAAAAAGAAACATATTTTCCTGCAATACATACAATCCATGAAAACACAAGGAAAAGAATTTAGGTTTATGAAAGCTAGAAATGGAGTAGTTCACAACATTGAGGCATCTTCTTGAATATAAAATTTTCTCACAGATTCAGGCAGTGCTGACTTCCACATTACTTCACACATTGCTTCCACAAGTTGCTCGAGCTCCTCATGAAATCACATAAACTTGTTTTCCTTGGCCTGCAACCTTGAACTTGTGTACACAACTATCTGCAAACAGCACTTCAAACCTGCTGAAGAAGATCAGCCACTATCAGCTAAGCAACAATGTGGATCAACAGGGGTTACTTTGGCAGACTCACCTCCGTACTTCAGGACTGGTTGAGCCTAAAACCTTGCAACACCCCAAGCACCTTTGATTTGATGAGTAACATGCAACAGTGGTTCAATTGGCACCATAGATGGACATCAAACATGTTCAAAGACTCAGATCCAAAGGACACAAGCATCATCAGCACAGACAGAGACATATGGACATGGGGTTGTTTATGAAGATAGAACAATTTCACAACTTGGCACCAAAGGCCACTCTTTAGAATGTTCTTCTGAGCACATGGCAATCTCCCTGAATCCACTGCTTTAGGGTTTGAACTATAAACACACAAAATACTAGTAATTATCTTGAGACCCAGGTCATCTTCTCTCCAGCAAAAAAATTGTAACCTAGCTGGTGCTACAAGGTTGATCCTTACTGAGCAGATTCAAAGCTCATTCCCCAACTTGAGTGAAAAGAGGACCAAATCCAACAGGGTCAACACTAAGGCACTGTTTGACCCAACCTACAAAGTTGCTAAAAACAAGGGCAACACATTGCCAACATCATTCTATCTCTGCTTTTTGGAGCCAAAGCACAACACAAATATGCCTGAGGCTGAATGCCTCAGCCATGGCCAATGATTTCTATTCACAAAACACATCTAGGCACCGATTCCTCCACGGCAGCAAAAAACTTGTTTGATTGTTCAGTGCTCATTTCCAATTCCATCACCTTAGAATAGAAGATGAGGAGGTCAATCAGACAGCCTCAACTCCATTTGACACCCCTCCCATGATGGACTGTTGAAAAGGTAAACTGATTACTGGAGTACATGATGCAAACAAGATAAGCACGGGCAGTTTTAACAAGCCTTTGTCCCTTCCATTGCTACAACCCTCTGACCGCTTCAAATTGTTGACACAATAGCCCTCCACTTCCACATGCCAGATGGGGTCTTCCAAATCATCCTATTAATACCCATCTTACTGCAGGCCATCAGAGCTAGTGTTACCACTAGAACTCTGGAGAAAGTTGTTTGTGAAGAGTCCATGGAGCATTGCTGTATGATTATATGTGGATGTTGGTGGGGATGTATCATTATCTGAAATCCCACTGCCACCTAACTGCAATCCCATCTCACCAGTGCCACTCCTTAGACCCATTTCCAAACCATTCTCTGTGGCTCTAGAAGAGCCACCAGCAGAACCAAAAGTACCACCACTAGCCCCTGAGCCAGACATAAACCCAGCACCAGTGTCATTCCCAACACTGAATTCAGCATCCATTGGGCCATTACCCTCCTCCATCTCATCCATTGGTGTAGCAGGAGTGTGCCCTCTGAACAAACCAATGTGTCCAAACAGCTTGTCCTTCCTTGAAAAAGTGGTCCCACATGAACACTGCCATTTATCACGCCCACAATGCTTCTCATGAGTTTTCAAATCTGCAACAACAGAAAACTTCTTCAGGTTGCACTTGGTGCACATCAGCATCTTGGGGCAATGACTGCGGCGGTAGTGATTCTTTACACACAGCATTGTTTTCAGAGGGAGGAACTTGCGATGCTTCTTGTTTCTCTTGCAACCCGGATAAGGACAGGAATACCGTCGGGGCCGAATCACTACGGTGCCCTGAGAAGCCTTTTCAGGCTTTGCAAGGGCTGCTGCAGTTTTGTACTCATCACCATGGCCACGCATATGCATTCTCAAGTTTGCATCCCTCTTGAAGCCCTTTCCACAAATTTCACAGAAGTGAGTGTGCTCTGCCAGAATTTCCCTGGCATCCATCTCAACCAAATCATATGAGCCTGGAGGTAGGTTTTCAACTACTCCATCATCCTCTTCTGCACCCAAAGAAGGATCGTGCTCCTCCAGCCTTGCATTCATGCCACTAGATTCATGAACCCCAACAGAATTGGACACCCCATCACCAACCAAGGAGTTGGCTGCCTCATTGGATGTGTCACCTCCTCCAACACCAAATCCACTGCCATGAGGCTTTTCAAATAGAGTTTCCAACTGGACTCGGAGTGTCCCCTTTGACAATCCATCCTGCCCCACTTGTTGCCCTCCTAGCTGCTTCTGCTGTGCAAGTTCTGACCCAACTCCATGTCCAGAACCAATAACTCCTCCATTGGAAAACCCAGGACCAGCATTCTGCAGCCCACTTCCTCCTGATCCTCCTGCTGCTGCTCCTTCTCTCCCACTACCAGAACCACCTCTCCCAATACCTTCTGGACTTGAGAAATTATTCGCGAGGAGATTGTTTCCAAGCAACTCCCCCAATGAGGTCCCCAGACTTGTTCCTAATGGACAATCAAATCCAGATTGTTGAAACTGGTTCAAGCTTTGGTTGCCTCCCACATTCAGAAGCTGGCTTAACTCCAAATTCGGTGCCTGATTCTGGTCAACCACTGGAACCTGCTGTGAAAGCATTCCTGTGGCTGCTGCTGCAAGCTGGGCCAAAATATTGGACACTGCAGCAGATGCTGCTTGCTGCTGTGCAATGACCACTGTAGCATTTGACTGGCCCTGGACGGACTGAGTCAAGAGGGGCACCAAGGCCTGCAATTGCTGGATCTTTTGCTGAAGCATAGCAAGGCCATTCATAAGCACTTGCACTGGCACCCCACCCCCTACCAAGTGGTTGGTTGTGTTACTGTCTTGCAAACCTTGGTCTGCCATCTGTCCACTGAACTGTTGCTGCTGTTGTTGATTGAAGCCCTGACCAACATTGGACACTTGTTGCAAGGTTTGAAACACTCCTGATCCCCCTCCATTTAGAGATTGTGACTGCTGCTGTTGTGAATGTGCATGAGATTGCTGCTGATTGTGCACAGATCATAGAGTCACAAAGCCAAACAGTACCCTCTTTTAGACCACCCTGACAAATTAAGGACATCTTTCCATTGGGCTGCTATGATCACAGATTCTGTGAACACAATAGCTTTCCATTATGTTTTATCAACTAGCTGTGCTCACGGTCATCTCACAGCTCTACCAATCAAGCATTGACCAATTACAGGAGTTGTGAGAGCTATGAGTCAAACTGTGACTCACCATACAGTGACATCTGTCCCTTTTTTTCATGAGAACATGTTTTCCCAAAGTTCCTAACATAACTGATTACATATTTCCAACACACTTGCAGCTTTCCAACAGAAAGCCACTATTATTGCAGCAAGAAACAAAGTCCTATGTGAGTGGCTTTCCATTAGGCTGCCGTGATCACAGCAAACCATGTGTGACCGTGATCACAGCAGCCTAATGGAAAGAGATTCTTAGCACTCTCTGTTGTTGGTGTGAAAACAGATGCAGACTTAGTTGTGCAGAACAAAGCAACCATTGTGGTGCCCACGAGTTGTCAAACAAGCAAACATGAGAGGCAAGTAAATATTTTCCAGATTTGAAGTGAACTGATCGTGCAAAAGTGCAATCAACTACGAAGCAGGTACCTGAGAACTGCCACCAAGAGGAAACCCAATCGATGAAGCATTTGAAGAAGTCTGATTTTGGTGATGTTGTGAGGGTTGTGCGAAATTCTTCATCTGTTGACCAAGAAGAGAGAACGTGGCCATGTTGCTGGAAGTCCCACTACCGGAAGATGACTCCCGACTAGGACCAGAAGGGGTTCTGCAATCCGATTGACCACCACTGTGCAGCATCATATCTCAGCTGCGCCTTCATGTTCCCATTTGCCTCTACACTTGTTGACAAAGCAAAGCAAGCAAGCACGCTCGAAGTCTAATAGAAGTAACCTGAGTACACCGATACAAGTGCAACAAAAGAACCCCACACAAAAGTGCACCGATTCATTGCTACTTCCCGCAAAGGGTTAAGACCACCACCAAATTCTGTTCCCAGTTTCCCTTTGTCATGATACCACCTCTCTAAAACAAGTCTTTCAAACCCTTCCCTGCATTGAAGAAAAAACAAAACAGCACTTCAGGGATTTAGACTAGATTAGATTAGATTCACAGAAAACTCTTCACCAAACCCTAAAACTGACAGTACTTGAAGGCACAATAGTGTTGTCAAGCAAGCTCCACCAGAGATTCTACAAACTGTCTTAAGCTCCTCCTCGACAATAGATCTATCTGTCCGCGAAGACAACAGATCGATCCGCGGGCGACGGACGGGCGCGCATCCGCAATCACACGAGCGAGCGATTCCGACGCTCTTCGATGCATCGAAGTGCGTGTACGCGTTTTCTTCCTGTGGGTTCTTCTTTCTTTCTTTCTTTCCGTTGTCTTTTGCTTCTGTCCGTCATCATCATCATCTTCTTCTTCTTCTTTCCTGTTTTGTCTTGTTTTTCTTTTACTCTGTGGACCCCAAGAAGACTTTTGCCAAATTTCGCCAAAATAATGAGAAAATTAAATATACAATACAATATATTCTGTCACAATATATATTCCCAATTTTTTTGGAAAAAAAATCGCCAACTTTCAAGGGAAAAAAATAATTCTGAAATAATCGTTCTTCGGATACTAAGTAGTCAATGATGCAACATTCCAAATTTGGAAAAATAAAAATAAAAATTGACTCGGTGGGTGGGTGTGTGGGTGCGTGACACGACACCAAACCTATAATCAATATTTTTACATTCAATTAAAAAAATTTGTCACCATTTCACGCTAAATCCTTCCTAGGATGGGTCTCATCTGAAAAAATTTAATACAATTTTTTATTTATTTATTTTTTTTAAACTTACTCGGTGGAACCTACGATCTATATTTGGCATTCCGTTGAAAAACATGCCGAGGGCATTCAATACTAAATCCTTCAATCAATGACACACAACACGTGAAATTTGGCAAGAAAATCACTCGGTGGGGGGTGGGTGAGTGAGTGACGATGGAACTTACAATTTGGGGGTATTCGGACTTTTTCGGAAGACCCCAAAATGGTGGACTTTTTTGGAATTAAAAAAAAATTGTTGTGAACGAGCAATCTGCTCTTTGACGTGTAGTGAAGGTGCCAAATTTGGCACCAAACAAAAAAAAATTGGCCCCACA
>Ga0116229_10012577_pt1 | contig 12161 bp, 11 predicted proteins | sample S1TSphgellanicum_3_FD_87313 | JGI IMG/M metagenome (GOLD analysis project Ga0116229, IMG submission 87313) | Host-associated microbial communities from peat moss isolated from Minnesota, USA - S1T2_Fc - Sphagnum magellanicum MG | ecosystem: Host-associated > Plants > Peat moss > Unclassified...
AAGGAGGTTCAGACATAGCGTAGCCTCGCCTCGTCTCGCTCTACGGGGAAGCGGTCGCGGACGTCACCCCGGAGGACGCGGACGGTAACGGGGACGGCTGTGCCGCCAAGCTCTTGCGGTAGACCGCGATGGCGTGGGCGTCGTCGGGGTGCATCCGGTACCGCGGCATCGGTGGCGGCACCGTCGCCCCGTTGAGGTTGCCGGTCTGCAAGAACAGGGCGACGGCCTCGACATCGAGCCCCGGCAGCCCGGCGATGGCCGGCGCATACGGCGCGGCCGGATTGTGCCCAACGTGGCCTCCGGTCAGCGCCGCGCCGTGGCAATCGACGCACAGCGACACTTGCCGGACCAGATACCGGCCATGCTCGACTTCGTCCCCGCCGGCGCGAGCCGGCTGCCCGCCAGCCGACACGGCAGCCAAGACCGCGGTCACGAGCATGGCCAGATAGGTGATCTGTTTGCGATTTCGCTTCAATTCCAGCTGTCTCGTTCGCCCTTGATATACAACTTGCGTTCAGCGTCCGTCGTACCGAAGACGCCGCTCAATATTCCCGCATAGCTCTCGCGCATCCGCCTGATAACGATTTCGTCGGGCCGACCGGAGCTGAGCGCGAAGGTCAGACGCTGGCCCGCTCGTAGCCCGAACGCGTCAACGATCTCCCGCGGAATCTTAAGCTGATTTCGTTTTCCAACTGTGATCTCAACTTCAATTGCCTTCACTTTGAACGTTCCCCGCAATAAAATTTTCGCTGAGCGACAGGTCTTCCACGCTTACGCTATATCTGCGCGTTGTTGGCGGGCTGCCCCTATTCAGAGGCCGGGTCGGGCTGTTCGAAAAGTTCAGCGACGGCGATCGCGACGCCGAGAATCGTAATGGTGTCGCCTTCGTGAAGAACGCGGCCGTGCGCGAGTTCCAGATCGGCGAGCGTTTCGTAGCATTCGACCTGCCGGAGCGGGATGTTGACGATCCATGAAGGCACGCCGGCCTTCACGTAGAGCGGGATCTTGTATCCGCGGTCGAGCGCGTAGGTCGTATGCGAAACTTCGATGAAGGCGAATGCGTCCGCCGAAGTTGGCCCGGGTCGGTACTTTTTGGCTGCGATCACCGCGACGTCGATCTCGGGAGCATCCTTTCCGTGCCAGCCGGGCACGGCCACCGCGTCTTGGACCTGCACCTCGTAGGAAGAACCGTATAAAGCGTGGACCAAAGCGCCGCAGAGCCTGCGGACCGCGAAGCGATGCGGCTCGTTGCGGGGCGACACGTCGTACACCACTCCTGCGAGCAGCTCGGTTCGGGTCTCGGTATCGAGCGACATGTACTCGGCGACGGTGAACGCATGCGGCGTTTCGGTCTCGATCAGTTGCACGATCGTTACTCCTTTGGCGGCTCAGGGATCATTCGCGACGAGGCAGCGTTTTCCCAAGACCCGAACCTGCATTCCCGCTCGCGCGTTCGGCGAACATCGCGTCGCCGAAGGAATAGAACCGGAAGCGTTCCGCGATCGCGTGACGGTATGCGGCGAGCGTCCGGTCGTAGCCGGCGAAGGCGGCCACCAGCACGAGCAACGTTGATGCGGGCAGATGGAAATTCGTCAGCAGCGCGTCCGCGCCGGCGAAGCAGAAGCCCGGCGTGACGAAGAGGTCCGTTTCCGCTTCCCCCGCCGCGATGTGGCCGCCGTTCGCGAGCGCCGACGCTTCGAGGGCGCGCAACACGGTCGTGCCGGCCGCGATCACGCGACGGCCGTCGGCCTTCGCGGAATTGACCGCCCGTGCGGTTTCCGGTGAAATCGCATATCGTTCGGCGTGCATGTGATGGTCGTCGATCGTCTCGCCCTCCATCGGGCGAAACGTTCCGAGCCCAACGTCGAGCACGAGCGGCACGATTTCGACGCCGCGCGCGCGCAGCGCCGCCACGACGCGCGGCGTGAAGTGCAACGATGCCGTCGGCGCCGCGACGCTGCCGGGAACGCGCGCGAACATCGTCTGATAGCGCGCGCTCCGCGCGGCATCGCCGGGTCCGACGTAGGGCGGGAGCGGCAACTCGCCGTGGCGCTCGAGCACCTCTTCAAACGGAATGCGCGCTTCGAAGCGTATGCGACGCACGCCGTCGGGCAAGATCGCGGTCACCTCCGCGACTGCGTCGTCGCCGAAGCGCACGCGCGCGCCGGTCCGCAAACGTCGTCCTGGTCGCGCGAGCGCGTCCCACGATGGCGCTCCGGGATCGAATGCTCCGCCGCCGCTGGGCCGCAGCAGCAGAATCTCCGCGGCCCCGCCGCCCGGCTCGCGCGTGCCGCGCAGGCGTGCGCGGATCACCCGCGTTTCGTTGACGACCAGCACGTCGCCCGCGTGCAGCAACGACGAAAACTCGGCGAACGGCAACTCCCGCAGCGGGCCGTCGTCCACGACGAGTAACCGCGAGGCATCGGCCGGCTCGGCCGGCGCGCGCGCGATCAGTTCCGGCGGCAGTTCGTAGCGATACGCATCGACACGGCGCCCGGCCGCATCGTCAGGCACGCCCGAGCGCGGTACCGGGGAGGTAGAACGAAACGATGTCGGCGGCCGCCGCGCCTTGGCCACCCATTACGCGCGCGCCCCACTGACACAACCCGACCCCGTGCCCGTGGCCCGTTCCTCTGACGGCAAGGGACGTGCCGCCCGCTTCGACGGCGACCTGGCGTACGAAAGCGCTGCGGATGAGGCTGGAGCCGACGGCCGTTCGGAAGACCGCGGGCGTCGTCTCGAACGTCGACGCCGTGCCGACGAAGGCGATCGCGCGCGGACGCGCTGCCGGATCGTCGACGCGCACGTCGACCGAGCGAAGCGCGCCGATGCCTGCGAGTTGCGCACCGAAGGCGCCCGCCACGGTGCCGAACGGAAGCTCGACTTGCCACGCGAAGCCAGGCGTGCCGGCGCAATGCGGATCCGCGATGCTGGTAAGGTACGGAACCGGCGTTTTCCAGACGTCGGCGGCATCCGCCGTGCGCCCACCGCAACACGCGCTATATGCGACGTGCGCCGGCAAGCCGCCGAAGGTCACGATCGTTCCGGCGGTGGCGTCGACCGAGGCGCGCCCCTCGACGGTTTCGCTTTCGATTCCGCCGTAAATCTGGTCGCCCTGGCCCGCCACGACGTCGTAGGTCCCCTCCGGACGCAGTTTCGAGAGCACGTACGTCCGCGCGACGATCGCTTGCGCCTGTTGCGCGCCCGGGGCCCACGAAGCGGCGACTTCCTTACTGAGCACTCCGTACAAGTATGCGTCGAGCGGCAGCGTGTTGACGAGGCCCGGACGGCCGTCCGGCAACACGACGATACCGAACGAACCGCGAAACGTGCGCCCGCTCCACGCGAAGCGCCACGAGTCGACGGGCTGCGGCGCCTCGAATGCGCCGCTCGCCAGCAGCACGCGCACAGTGTGCTGCGACTCCGGCGCCGCGATATCGAGACCGCCCGTTGCGCACGCAACGCGCGGAAACCCGACTAGCGCGGCACCCGCAAGGGTGACGAACGCTCGTCGTTCCATTGCCGAACCAGTTCGCCCGAGGCCACCGAGTTTCCGGCTCGCGCTTACGTGCCGGCCTGGTTCGCTTGCGAAGCGGGCCGATGCAATTGCGAGGCGTGTTGCGTTCGCGTCCGAGGCGGCCGATGCAATTGCGGGCAAGGCGCCGAGATTAGAGCAGCCGTGGCTGGATGCCGCCCGTGTCGGCCGGAACGGCGAGATCGAGGTGCGCGTACGCCTCGGGCGTCACCTTGCGGCCGCTGGCGGTGCGCACAACGTAGCCGATCTTGAGCAAGTAGGGCTCGACCACGTCCTCGAGTGTTTCCGCGTCCTCGGTCAAGGTCGCGGCGATCGCGCCGATGCCAGCCGGGCCGCCGCGGTACTGCTCGGCGATCGTGCGCAAGTACGCCCGGTCCAAGCGGTCGAGCCCGCGCTCGTCGACGCCCTCGCGTCGCAGTGCTTCGTCCGCGACGGCTTTGGTGATCGTTCCGTCCGCCCGGACTTCGGCGTAGTCGCGCACGCGGCGAAGCAATCGGTTTGCGATGCGCGGCGTGCCACGACTGCGTCGCGCGATCGTGCGCGCGCCCTCGTCTTCGATCGGAATCCCAAGCACCCCCGCGCTACGCGTGACGATCTGCCGCAACTCTTCGTCGCTGTAGTAATCCAGATGGTACGTCAACCCGAAGCGCTCGCGCAGCGGCGCGGAAAGCATGCCCGCGCGCGTCGTCGCGCCGACGAGCGTGAAGCGTTCGACCGGAATCTTATAGGTTTTCGCGTACGCGCCGCTATCCATCACGATGTCGACGCGGAAATCCTCCATCGCGGAATACAGAAACTCTTCGACCACGCCGCCCAAGCGATGGATCTCGTCGATGAAAAGCACGTCGCCGGCCTGCAGCGAGGTCAGAATGCCGACGAGGTCCTTGGGTTTGTCGAGCGTCGGACCGGACGTCGGCCGTAGCGCGCGCGCCATGTCCTTGGCGATCAGCGAGGCCAAGGTCGTCTTCCCGAGCCCCGGCGGCCCGTACAGCAGCACGTGGTCGAGCGGCTCGCCTCGCGCCTTGGCCGCATCGATTGCGATCTTGAGGTTATCGACCAAGGTCGTCTGCCCGACGTACTCGTCGAACGAGCGCGGCCGCAGCGTCGCGCCGATGAACTCCTCTTCGACGGTCTCCTCGGGCGAAACGGCGCGCGCGGTATCCGGCGAGACGGCGCGCGCGGCGTCCGGTGAGGCGGCACGCGCGGCGTCTTGGGGGCCGAGCACGATCTTCCGCTTTTGCTCGCTCATGAGGCCTCGGCGCGACGGTTCTTCACGCGATAGACTTCGGCGAGCAGCGACTCGGCATCTTTGATCCCGGGTGAAGCCGCCAGCGTTTCCGCGATCATCGCCTCCGCCTCGCCCCGCCGGTATTCGAGCTGCAGCAGCACGTGCAGCGCCTCCTCGGCGTAATCGGGAATCGTTTCGGGCGGGCGCGGCTCCGCATCTTGGATCAGCAAGAACCGGGTCACCTTCCCCTGCAACTTAGCGACGATGTCGCGGGCCTTCTGCTGACCGATGCCGGGCAGTTTCACGAGGGCCGCGTGATCGCCTGCGTCGATCGCGCGCGCGATGCGCGCCATCGGCAGCGAAAACGCGCGCGCGGCCGTCTTGGGCCCGATGCTGGCGACCGAGATCAGCGCTTCGAAGAACTCGCGCTCGACGGCGTTGGTGAACCCGAAGAACGTGAAGCGGCCGCTATTGCCTTCGAGCGTGAACGTCGGATGGATCTCGAGCGTTACCGCGTCCCCTGGATTCGCCGGGACTTTCTCCGCCACGCAAGGCGGCAGCAACACCTCGTATGCCAAGCCGCCGACGTCGACCAGCACCTCATTTTCGCCGCGCTCGACGATCCGGCCGGAGATTCGGGTGAACACGCGCGCGCTACGCGATGCCGAGGCGCGCGAGCCGCGTTTCCGTGCGTTCGATGTTCGCCAGCGCCAAGGCCAATGCCAACGCGTCGGAGACGTCGTTCGGCGCGGGCTCGGTCACCAGCGACAGCTGCAGCATGACCATCCGTTTGACTTGTTCCTTGCGGGCCGCGCCGGACCCGGTGAGCGCGCGTTTTACCAGCGAATGCACTAGGTGCCGCACGCGCACGCCGTGCGCGTCGGCAGCCAAGCACAACACGCCGCGCGCGTGCCCCATCAGCACGGCCGTGGTCGGATTCTTGTAGCCGCTCCACAACTCTTCGATCACCATGACGTCGGGCTGCGTGTTTTTCAGCACCGCGCAGAGTTCCGCGTGTAGCTCGCCCAAACGTCGCTCGAGCGGTGCGCGCACGGACGGCGTGATGATGCCGGCCTCGACAAGACGCGGGCCGCCCGGCGTCGCGTCGATCGCGCCATATCCCGTGACGCGCAAACCGGGATCGACGCCGAGGATGCGCAATTTACCGTACCGTCCCGCAAATGACTTCGCACTCGCCCGGCGCCGCCATTACGGGTTCTCCGCGGAGGTGCCGTTGACGTAGAGCATCACGGTTTCGCCGGGACGCAAGGTCGAGCCCGTCGCCGGTTCCGTGCGCGCGACCGTGCCGTCCGCGCCTTCTTGCACGTACGCCGTGTTGCCGATCTTGTAGCCGGCGTTTTGCAGGATCGTCTGCGCCTGCGCGGGCGTCTTACCGGCCACGTCCGGCACGACGCCCGGCACCGCGACGTCCAGCGTCACCGCGTCGCCTTTCTTCATTTCCGTACCTTTTTCCGGATCTTGCTTGAGGACCGTACCGATCGCGGAGTTCGCGTCGACGACGTATTCGATCGTGCCTTGCAACCCGGCGGCCTGGAGCGCGCGCGTCGCATCGCTAACGACGAGGCCCTCGAGTTGCGGAGCTGCGAGTTGCGCCGGGCCGCTGCTAACGACCACGCTGACGCTCGTACCGGGCGGGACCTCCGTTCCGGGCGACGGGTTCTCAGACGTGACGACGCCGGCGGGGATGAGGTCGCTCGGTTGACGCGCGGAGACGACGACAGCCAGCCGCCGCTCGTCGAAGGCTTTGCGCGCGTCGTCAAGCGTCTCGGAGACCACGTCGGGAACGCCGACGGGCTGCAGACCTTTGGAGACCACCAGTTCGACGACCGAGCGGATCCGCACGGTCGCGCCCGCCCCGGGGCGCTGCGCGAGGACGGTGCCGGCCGGCGACTTATCGTAAATCCCCGATAGCTTCGGCACGAGCTTGGCGTTTCGCAAATAGCGCTGCGCGTCGTCGCTCGAATACTGCCGCACGTCGAGTAGTTGCACGGTCGGCAGCCCGGTACTGACGTAGAGCTCCACGACCGAATCGCCGGCGACAGCGGCCTTGGGTAACGGATCCTGACGCACGACGCGGTCGGCGGCGACCGATTCACTCGGAACCGCGACGACGTCGGCCCGCAGTCCAAGAGCCGCGAGCCGCTGGCGCGCATCGTCGGCGCTCTGTCCCACGACGTTCGGCGCTACGACGGTCGCCGGGCCTCCGAACGGGCCGCCTGGGCGGCTGGTCACGAAGTAGCCAATCCCGATCGCGATGACCAGCGCGAGCACCGCGATAAGGAGGCGACCGACGACGGGCGGGACGATCGGCTCCTCGCGCACGTCCGTCGCATCGGCCGTCGGCTCCGAACGATCCGGGTAGCGTGACGGTCGCGGCTTGGGGTTGGGAATCGTGCGCGGAGCACCGCGTGGAGCCGCGCGCTCGCCCGTCGCCACTTCGAACGGCTGCGTGAGGAGCGGCTCCTCCCGTGCCTGCCGCAACGCCTTCGCGACTTCGGTCGCCGAACCAAACCGGTCGGCTGGATCCTTTTGCATCAACTTGCGAACGATCGCCGCCAGCGCCGGACTGATCGTCGCGTCGTCCGCGTCGACCGAGGGTACGGGATTCGAAACGTGCTTGAGCGCGACCGTGATCGGCGATTCACCGGTGTACGGCAGGCGGCCGCTGAGCATCTGATACAGCACGACGCCTAAACTATAGAGATCGCTCGTCTCGTGGAGGTCGTGGCCCTGCGCTTGTTCGGGCGAGATGTAGTAGACGCTGCCCATCACCATGCCGGGCTGCGTCATCGTCATCGTCTGCGTGGTGACCGCGCGCGCGATCCCGAAATCGGAGAGCTTCACGACGTCGTCGCGCGTGACTAGCACGTTGGCGGGCTTGATGTCGCGGTGCAGCAGGCCTTGGCGGTGCGCGTAGGCGAGGCCGTTGCAGATCTGCGCCGCGAAGTCGATCGCGACGTTCTCCGGTAAGCGGCCGTCGCTTTCGATCATCTCGGCCAGGGTCGCGCCGTCGACGAGTTCCATGACGATGAAGTAGCTCTCGCCTTCCCGCCCTACATCGTAGATGTTGACGATGTTGGGATGCGAAAGTTTCGCCGCGTGCTGCGCCTCCGTGTAAAAACGCTGCACGAAATCGGCGTCGGCAGCGAGTTCGGGACGCAGCACCTTGATGGCGACGCGACGGCGCAACACGGTGTCCATGCCGCTGAAGACCACGGCCATGCCGCCCTGGCCGACCCGTCCCTCGAGCCGGTAGCGGTCTGAGAGGTTGCGCTCGATCATCTCAGCTTCGCACCCGGGAGAGTGCGACCGCGAGGACGCGCCGCGCGATCGGCGCCGCCACGGCGCCGCCGTACCCCGCATTCTCCACGAGAATCGCAACCGCGACCTTCGCGGACCCGGCCGGTGCGAATGCAACGAACCATGCATGCGATCTTCCCGCCGGATTGGTCGCGGTCCCCGTCTTACCCGCCACCGTGACGCCGGGCAGCGCGGCGGCGGTTCCCGTCCCCCGCTCGACCACCGCGACCATCATCTCGCGAACCTGCGCCGCAACGGTGGGAGGGATCGGAGAACCCAGCTCCGTCGGAAATCCGCGGGTGTAGTCCCGGCCTTGCGCCCGCACCCGGCTGACGAGGTACGGGCGCGGGGCCGTGCCGTCGTCGGCGATCGCGGAGGCGACCAGGGCCATCCGCATCGGCGTCATTAACAGGTCGGCCTGGCCGAAGCCGAGCTGCGCGAGGATGCTCGGCGTCACCGACGCCGGCGCGGGCAAATGGTCGCGCGCCACGGGTAGCGTGAAGCCGATCGGTTCGCCCAAACCCCAGGCCTGGGCCGCTTCGAACCAACGGTCGGCGCCCAGTGACAACGCGATCTGCGCGAAATCGACGTTGCTCGAGAGCGCGAACGCTCCGGTCAGATCCTGGGTGCCGGTCGCCTCGCCCTCGTCGTCGTGCACGCTGAAGTCGCCGACTCGAAAGTATCCCGGGTCGTCAAAGGTCGAGTCGGTCGTCACGACGCCCGCCTCCAGCGCCGCCGCGGCCGTGAATATCTTGAAGGTGGATCCCGGCGGATAGAGGCCGTCGGTCGCCCGGTCCAGGAGCGGGCTCGCCGGCTCGGCCGAAATTTCGGCGAAGGTCGCGTCGATCGCGCTAGGATCGAAGCTCGGCACGCTCGCGAGGGCCAGGACTTCTCCGGTGCGCGGGTCGAGGACGACGCCGGCGGCCCGCGGGTAGGCGCGCAGCTCCTCGAATAAGGCCGACTGCACGACGGGATCGAGGGTCGTGATGACATTCGCACCGTGCAAGGCCGGCGCCGACGGAACGTTTCCGAGCAGTTGTTCGAGCTGCACGAATGGATCGTTCGAAATCGGGCGCGCCGATAGATCCCGGTCGAAGGCGGCCTCGAGCCCCGAGCTGCCGTACCGCGCCGAAGCGTACCCGACGACCTGGGCCAACGCCGGGCCGAACGGGTAGACCCGGCCGCCGGGAGCCGAACGTGCCAGCACCGTGCCGTCGCGCGCGAGGATCGCGCCGCGATAGGGCGCGAGCAACGCCGTTCGCGGGTTGTGCGGATTACCGGCAAGCTGCGGCCCTTCGATCGTTTGGACGAAGAGCTGTCGAGCGAACAGGAGCGCGTAAGCGGCCACGAAGAGGAGCGCGAGCCGGCCGATGGCCCGATTGACGTTCATCCTCGCGGCAGCGTCCGGGCCGGTTACGGCGTGACTGGCGGGGCCGGGCGTTCGCGCAATAAGGTCAGACCCTCATCGGTTCGCACGGCCATGTACGCGCCGTCCTTGGTGTCGCTGATGCCGATGTTGATCAACGTGCGCATCCGGTCTTCCGGCAACCCCGCGACGGCCAAGACGGGCTCGACGTCGAGTTCGACCAGCAAGCCGGGCGCGACGTACGCGGCCCGCGGCAACGTTTCGAAGAAGCGCTCTTCGTACGGCTCCTCGCGCCATGGTCCGCGCTTTCCGAACACGGTCGCGTGGAAATCCCAAGCGCACAGCTGGCGTTCGTTCCACACGAAGTGGTCGCGCACGCACATGCGCCGGCAGACCGCGCACTGCGTCAGGGTTTCAGGCGCGTGCTCGACGCCGTCGAGCACGTCTTCGGGAATGTCCTCGGGGTTGACCAGCATCGACTCGGTCAGCCGCTCCGGCACTTCCGCGTGCCAGCCGACGCGCAGCAGCATCTCGAGATCGCGCACCGGCGTGACGAACGAGCGATCGTCTTCGGGCGGAAACGTCTGATCGACCCAGCCGCCCAAGTTGTCGGCCGCGAGGCTGACCCGCTGCCACCCTTCGCCGAGAGTCACGCCGACCGGAGTCCACGCCAGCGGCACGAGCCACGCCGTCACTTGGCCCTTCTCCGGCCGCAGCGACGACACGAACGCAAGCGTTCCCGCGTTTCCGCCCAGGACGTAGGCGCGTCCTTCGCGAGCGGGTGCCGAATTTTGCTTTTGCGTTCGATCCATGTCGTCGTCTCGTTACGGCACGGTCGTGAGTCGGCCTCCGTCGCGGACCGGCCGCCACACGGCGCGACGCCGGGGTCGGGAAATTTACGTCGTAAGCGCTTGGGCGGCCGCGCGATAATCCTGTAACGAACGCGGCGGCCCGGCTGTCGCACCGAGCGCTTCGACCAGCGCGCGAGCCGTATCCAGACTCGTCAGGCAGGCGACGCTCGTCTCGACGGCGGCGCGGCGAATACGGTACCCGTCGCTCAGTTCGCGCGGCCCAGCTGCGTCGTTGATCACCAAGTCGACCGAACGCGAGAAGATCGCGTCGAGCACGTGCGGCGACCCGTCGGCGATCTTGTTGACGCGCTCGGCCGGGATTCCATGCTCGACGAGCAACGCGTGCGTACCGGCCGTCGCGAGCAACGCGAACCCGAGTTCGGCGTAGCGGCGCAATACCTCGACCGCGTCGCGCTGCTCTTCGCGGGAAATCGAAACGAGGATGCGGCCGCGCTGACCTTGCAACGGATCGGGCAAGCGGATGCCGGCCGCGATGAATCCCTTGCGTAGCGCGCCACCGAAGGAATCGTCGATTCCCAGGACTTCGCCCGTCGACTTCATCTCCGGGCCGAGGATCGTTTCGACGCCGCGCATTTTCGCAAACGAGAACACCGGGACTTTGACGACCACGAACGGCGCGTCGGGTAGCAATCCCGTTCCGTACGGCAAGTTCGCGAGCATCTCGCCCAGCGCCACGCGGGTGGCGGCCGCGACCAGGTTGATGCCCGTCGCTTTGGAGATGATCGGAACCGTGCGGCTCGCACGTGGATTGGCTTCGATGATGTAGAGTTCGCCTTTATGAATGACGAACTGGATGTTGATCAGCCCGCGCGTTTGCAATTCGTGCGCGATCGCGCGGGTGACCTCGACGATGCGCGCCTGCATCGCCGCGTCGACCGTCTGCGGCGGATACACGGAGATCGAATCGCCCGAGTGGATTCCGGCCCGCTCGATATGTTCGAAGATTCCGGGAATCAGGATATCGACGCCATCGTAGACGGCGTCGACCTCGACTTCGAGCCCGCGCAAATACTTATCGACCAGCAGCGGCGCGCCGGGCGAAATCGGCGGCGCGGTCTCGACGTAGCTGGCCAGTTGGCCCTCGTTATAGACGATCTCCATGCCGCGGCCGCCGAGCACGTACGACGGACGAACGAGGACCGGAAAGCCTAATTCACGCGCGATCGTGCGCGCTTGCCGGAACGACGCGGCGGCCCGGCCTTCCGGGCGCGCGACGCCAAGGCGCTGGAGCGCGGCCTCGAACTTTTCGCGATCCTCGGCCATGTCGAGGCTGCGCCGGTCGCTGCCGATGATCTTGACGCCGCGCCTCGCGAGCTCGCCCGCGAGGTTGATCGCGGTCTGGCCGCCGAAGGCGAGCATCACGCCGACGGCGCCCGTCGCATCGTAGGCCGCCTGAACTTCATCGGCGCCCGGCGGTTCGAAGACCAGCGCGTCGGAAATGTCGAAATCCGTCGAGACCGTTTCGGGGTTGTTGTTGACGACGACCGCGGCGCGCCCCGCGTCGCGCAACGCCCAGGCCGCGTGCACGCAGCTGTAGTCGAATTCGATCCCCTGCCCGATGCGGATCGGGCCGCTACCGACGACGACGATCGGCGGATTGACCGGCTTGCGCATCTCGTCGTGTTCGTAACGCGAGAGGTAATAATACGGCGAACGCGCGGGAAACTCGGCGGCGGCGGTATCGACCATCCGGAAAGCGGTCGAGGCCGCGCGCTCCGTCTCGCGCTCGGTGACGGCGGCCTGATTCCAGAGCGACACGTTGGCGTTCGAGTCCGTCAGCTTCGCGATGCTCGCGCGCGAATAGCCGAGCTCCGTTGCGCGTTGCAAGTCTTCAGCTAG
>Ga0116229_10012578_pt1 | contig 12159 bp, 11 predicted proteins | sample S1TSphgellanicum_3_FD_87313 | JGI IMG/M metagenome (GOLD analysis project Ga0116229, IMG submission 87313) | Host-associated microbial communities from peat moss isolated from Minnesota, USA - S1T2_Fc - Sphagnum magellanicum MG | ecosystem: Host-associated > Plants > Peat moss > Unclassified...
CTATCAGAAGCAAGGCGTTGCGATCACGGCGTATGACCTGCCGATGGACCACATCGGCACACAGTTCGGACCCCCGGCGCACTTGAATGAGCACGGTGCGACCATCAGCGACATCCCGCCCACCGTGGCGCTGCGCCCGCTGGTGGTCGTCAACGTCGCGCCCAAGGTGGCTGCGGATCCGGGCTACCAGGCGACGGTCGCCGATATCCAGGCCTGGGAGCACCGCCACGGACCGATTCCCGAAGGATCCGTGGTCATGATCCGCTCTGACTGGTCCAAGAAGTGGAATGACCCGAAGCGGTTCACGACGCAGCCGTTCCCCGGAGTCAGCCTGGCGGCGCTAAAGTACCTATACTTGGATCGGCATGTGCTGATCCATGGACACGAACCGTTGGACACTGACAATACCGCACCCGAATTCGTCGGCGAGACCTGGCTGTTGGCGCACAACTTCGCGCAGGCCGAGGGCGTCGCGAATCTCGACCAGGTGCCCGAGAGCGGCGCGCTCGTCGCGATCGGGTTCGCCAAGTTCGAGGGCGGCACCGGCGGCTTCGCCCGGTACGTGGCGATCGCTCCGGCGAGCTGGCCGTTCGGCGTCACCATCAATCAGCAATCCGGCGCACCCCTGCCGACGCACGTCCACCCGCTGCGCCGCGGCGCCGACGGCGTGCTGCGCGAGTCGCGATGAGCGCGCCGAAGAACTCTCCCACCGTCGCGCATCGCAAGGGTTTCTACCACGAGATCAAGGCGGGGCAGCGCTATCTGTGGTGCAGTTGCGGCCGGTCGAAGACTCAGCCGTTTTGCGACGGCTCGCACGTGGGCAGCGGCTTCCTGCCGGTGGCATTCAAGGCCGGGCGCGACGAGGACGTGATCTTCTGCGGCTGCAAGCACACGGCCACGCCGCCGTTCTGCGACGGCGCCCACAGCAACCTGCCGGGCGGCTACCTCGCCGACGATCCCGACAGCCCCGAGAATCGGCGCGTCGCGGCGGTCGCCGCCGGCGAGTCGCCCGTGGTGCGGCTCGATGGGCAGTGCTACGTGTTTTCCACGGCGCGCGCGCGGCTCGACACACGCGGTGCGATGCGCTACTGCGCCGTGGTGAGCCCGGCGCTGGGGGCGCTGTTTCAATCGCAGTTCTACGCGGAAATCGGCCCCGGCAGCTCGCCGGTGATTTCCGCGGACGGTCGGCACACCGTGCTGTTCGTGACCGAGGGCAGCGGTGAGATCGAGATCAGCGGTCGACGTTTCGAGGTCGGCGCGCTCAGCGGTATCTATGTGCGGCCGGAGGAAGCCTATCGCGTGCACAACGGCTCCTCCGCCCCGATGAAAATTTTCATCTCCAACGGACCGGGCAGCGCGGCGTTGGAGTGGCGGGACGACATGCCGGCGAACTTCGATACCCGGCATCCGCATCGCAGCGCATCGATCGACCCGTCGCAACGCCACAAGATGGCGGAGCGCTACTATCAGATGCTCATCAATCGCGAGCACGGTTCGACCGAGGTGACGCAGTTCATCGGCAACATCCCGTTCTCCAAGGCGGAGCCGCACCGGCATCTGTACGAAGAGGCGCTGATATTCTTGAATGGCTCGGGCATGGTATGGACCGAGAATGTGAAAACGCCGGTCGGCGCCGGAGATGTGTTGTTCCTGCCGCGCAAAGCACTACACTCGGTGCAGTGCACTATCGTCGGCGGCTTCGATGTCGTCGGGGTCATCTATCCCGGGGACAACCCGTCGATTAATTACTGAACCTGTGTCCTCATATCGCCATACTCCTTGCGCTACTATTGTGCGGGGTGGGACCTTGAGCGCCCGGGAACATGGCGATGCTGACTCAAGGATCGCGTGCAGGGCGGTAAGCCCGCAGATTCCCATCTTGGCACGATTGTTGCTTCGAATGAGCTTATCCAGTAATCATGCTGGAGGAGACTACTGACCGCACCTCAAGTGCAAGTTTGGTTGACATATGCGCTTGCCGTCGCTCAAGTTTCTGAAGACCTTCCAGGTCGCGGCCAAGCTGCAAAGCTTCAAGGCAGCGGCCGAGGAATTGTTCGTCACGCCTTCCGCGGTGAGCCACCAGATCAAGGCGCTCGAGGAACAGTTGGGTGTTGCCTTGTTCGAACGCGGCGTGCGCACGCTCACGTTGACGGACGCCGGTGCGCATTATCTCGAGCACATCAACGACATATTCGCGAAGCTGGAGTCCGTCACCGAGCGGCTGCAAGAGCGATACGGCCGCACCATCATCCGGCTGAACGTCCCGCCGTTCTTCGCCAACGAACTGTTGCTGCCCCGGCTGGCGTCCTTCTCCCAGGCGCGCGAAGAGACGGACATCCGCATCGAGACGACGTTCTCGGCGCCGAAGACCCACCCGCCGGAGGCGGATCTGTCCATCGTGGTGGGGTCGGGTCCGTGGGACGGTCTCACGGTTCACGAGCTGTTCGCGCAAAGTTTCATTGCCGCGTGTTCGCCGTCCTTCCTGCTGGAAAATCCGATCAATTCCTACGCGGACCTTCACGGCAAGACACTCCTGCTGCACGAGGAGCGGCGCGAGGCGTGGGAGCGTTGGGCGGCCGGACTCGGGATCGAACCCATCAAGCCCGCCCGCTTGGTTCGTCTCGACACCATGTCGGCGGTGGTTCTTGCAGCCGAACAAGGCGTCGGTGTCGCTTTGGTGCCTTCGCGCTTGAGCGCCGACCGCTTCGTCGCCGGTGGGTTGGTGAAACTGTTCGAAGCGGAATTGACCACCAACGAGAGCTACGTCCTGCTGCATCGGCCCGAGGATCGCGCGCGCGAGGATCTGCAGGAACTGACGCAGTGGATCTTGCGAAAATGCCGCGTCGCTTGAACGCCGCGCGCGCGCACAAAAATGCCGCGTCGTTTTGAATGCTGCGTGCCGAATGCCGAACGCCGAATGCCGAATGCCGAATGCCGAATGCCGAATGCCGATGCGTGAGCGAAAGTACGGCTGCGACGGAAATTTCTCGTTTGTGCGGGCAGGCAGGCGCCGTTAGTGTGATCTTAAGGGGTGTTGGTATTTTTACCTCGAAGGAATACCATCATGTCGCATCGACGTTTTGTCCTGGCCGCCGCAGTGCTCGCCGCATCGGTCCCCACATTCTGTTTGGCCTCGCCTGAAAGAGCCGCGCTCAGTTCCTGCGTGCAAGCCTTTGCCGCAAGCCTCGCCTCGCCGGGTGCGGGCGCCCCGGCTTTCAAAGTCAACTATAAGAGCGGTGCGCTCGGCGGATCCATGCTCGAGTTTTATACCCGCGAGTACACGTTCGACCTCTACGCCAATGATCCGAAGACCGGGTTGCCGATCGGCCGCGCCAGTTGCGCAACCGACTATCGCGGCGCCGTGACTGCCTTGGCGCCGCTGCCGATGCAGGCCGCAGCGCTGACCGCCGCACGGAACTGACCGCCGCGCATTTCGGCGGCCGCGTGGAATAAAGCGGCCGCGAAAGCCTGCGCTGTCGCCGGTGGAAGCGGGTTGGTATGCTGCCGTCACATGCGGCAAGCTGTCGAATTGGTGGTTGCAGTGGCGGAGAACGACGTGATCGGGCGCGGCAACCAGGTGCCCTGGCATCTGCGCTCGGACTTGCGGCATTTCAGATCGCTGACTCTCGGCAAGCCGGTGCTGATGGGCCGCAAAACCTATGCGTCGATCGGCAAGGCGTTGCCGGGGCGCACGAACATCGTGCTCAGCCGCTCGGCGGAGTTCCGGGCGGACGATGCCACCGTGGTGGCGACGGTCGACGCGGCACTCGAGGCCGCGGGCGCGGAGCACCCGATCATGGTGATCGGCGGAGCGGAGATCTATCGGCAATGCATGCCGTTCGCCGACCGTATCCATCTCACCTTGGTGCATGCGCAAATCGCGGACGGCGATACGCGATTTGCGGATTGGCGGGGCGCGCAATGGAAAGAATCGTCGCGCGAACGCCATGAGGCGGACGGCGAGAACGAGTACGCCTACAGTTTCATCACCCTCGAGCGGGTTCCTGAAGCGGCGCTATTCCGACCCTAAACCTGAGAAGCCGGCGAGAGACTGGTCCGCACCCGCAGAAGTAAGTTAAATGGACAACTGCTTGTCGGTAGGAGAGTTTCCGGCCGATGTACCCGCCGTGTGGCGAACTGGCGTTGTCCTCTGAAAGTGTGCAACAGTCTCGTTCCGCAACACCGATGGGGATCGACCTTGACCGACTACACCTCGCCCGGCATCAAGTACGACAAGATCGACACCAGCGGGCTCTACGAGATCACCGCGGATGGCGCGCAGGGCGGCTACTCAGAGTTGGGTGGCGCCGGCGGCGCCGGCGCTGTGGTCAGCGGGGATGTCTTTCTGCAAGCCGGAACGGAGCTCGAGATCGTCGTCGGCGGCGAGGGCGAAACCGGATCCTACGGTGGCGGCGGCGGTGGCAGTTTTGTGATCGAGGTGACCGGCGCCACCTTCGCACAAGACATCCTCCTGGCCGTTGCCGGTGGTGGCGGTGGTGGCGGCGATGGAGCCGGTGGCGGTGGTGGCACTACGGCGACGGGCGGGAGTGGCGGCGGGACCGGCGGCGGCGGCGGCGGGAAGAACGGAGCTGCGGGTCACGGCGGTGCCTCTGGAGGGGGCGGCGGCGGCTTCACCGGCGGCGCCGGCGCCTCATTGCGCGGCACGGGCTCTACCGGCCACCGTGCCGGGAATACGTTCACCGGCGGCGCCGGAAGCGGCCAAGGCGGCGCCGGAGGTGTCGGTGGAGGTGGTGGCGGCGGTGTATCTGGCGGCGGTGGCGGCGGCGGTTACGGCGGTGGCGGTGGCGGTGGCGGCGGGGTCGATGGCGGCGTGTCCGATGTGGTCAGACCCCCGGGAAGTGGCGGCGGCGGCAGAGACCCCGTCCGCCCCGGCGGCGGCGGCGGGTCCTACCTGAACACATCCATCGTGACAGAAGTCTCCGAGGACGCCGGCAAGGTCTTCGGCAACGGGTCGGTGACGATCCAGGCCGTTTGCTACGTGTCGGGCACGCGCCTCTTGACCGATCGCGGCGAGGTCGCGGTCGAAAAGCTCGAGGTCGGCGATGTGCTCGTGACGGCCTCCGGCGCGCATCGACGGGTGCTCTGGCTGGGATCCCGGCGGGTGGATTGCGCGCGTCATCCGGAGCCGGCGGCGGTATGGCCGGTGCGCATCCAAGCTGGCGCCTTCGCCACCGAGGTGCCGAAGCGCGCACTCTGGATTAGTCCCGGGCATTCGGTTTTCGTCGAGGGCGTGCTGATCCAGGCGGAAAAGCTCGTGAACGGCGCCACCATCACGCAAGTGCCGATGGCGAGCGTCGAGTACTTTCACGTGGAGCTCGACAGCCACGATGTCATCCTCGCCGAAGGACTGGCGGCTGAGAGTTACTTGGATACCGGTAACCGCGCCGCTTTCTTTCACAATGGCAGCTCCCATCTGGAAGCGCACCCAGACTTGAAGCCCAAGCACTGGGCCGAGACCTGCATGCCGCTGGTGTTCGAGGGAACCCTCGTGCAGAAGGTGCGGGCTGATCTACGCGACCGTGCGCTCACGCTAGGGTTTACGTTGACGGCGGACCCCGATGTGCATGTCATGGCCGATGGCAAGCGCGTCGAGCCGCTGCGTTTGAGCGCCGAACGTGTTGCCTTCCTGTTGCCCGAGGGCGGCTCCGGGATGGAATTACGCTCGCGCACATTCATTCCTGCGCAGGTCACTGCCGACAACACCGACCCCCGCAGTCTCGGGCTGTGCGTGTTCCGCCTGCAGATCGACGGCGAGGTGGCGCTCGATGACGAGGCGAAGTTCCGCAGCGGCTGGCACCGATTGGAGTGCTGCACGAATGGCCGGTTGCGCCGTTGGTCGCGCGATCGCATACCGCTGCCCGCCGGCACCCGACTCTTGGTCATCGATATGCATCGTCAGAATCCGGTGTATTGGCTCAATCCCGCCGTGGCCGCGGTGGCAGAGGCGCAGCGAATTGCTCGCGCAGCCGCGCGCTCCCAAGGACTATGATCAGTTGAATTGGTGGCGGGGGCGCGTCACATCCAAGCAAGTTCGACATGTCGAATGATCGCGCTCAATGACACGCACTCGCGCTCGAGGCTCCTCTGATCAATCAGGACCACGGGCTCAGAAGTTTTACCGATGTTCCCTTGAAGTACCCCACATTGCGGGTCGCGAGTATGTAATCGTGCTCCATCGCAATTGCGCCAATTGCGGCATCTGCGAAATCCATCGGATTACCCGCCCCATTTGCGGCAGTAACAACCTGTGCGTAAGCCTCGGCGGACCGCTCGCCAAACGGGAGAATCCGATTTGCGAACAAATATACGAGCTCCTTGTCGATCACCCTGCGTAGCTCGGTGCGCCGTTTTCCCGCAGGCAATGCCGACACACCGGCCAACAGTTCGGCTTGGCTGATCGTTGTGACATAGAGCGTCGCAGGACTTTGGAGATCAAGCCATCTCAGTACCGTGACGTCCGGGCTGGGCTTCAAAGGCTCCGAGATCACGTTGGTATCCAGAATGATCAAGATTCAAAGCTCGCCGCTCGCGCCGGACTGCGCTTACGACGGCGTGATAGGTCAACGCCGCCGACGCGCTTGCCGAGCGCAGCTAGCGCGGTGCCGATACCTACGGGCGGGTGCACTGAAGCGTTCAAGATTTCACGCACCTCCGCCTCGGTACTGCGTCCGGAGCGGGCTGCACGCGCCTTGAGTGCCCGCGCTGTTGCTTCCGGAAGGTTTCTCACGGTGATGACGGCCACTGACTACACTCAAGTGATTTGACAGCGTAATGATAGCAAAACTGTCGAATGACAGCAACCTGCCTGCGCTTCTCACGAATCGATCCGGGCAAATTCGGCGGCCATCTGGAACGCATTTGGCCGTGCTGCGAGTATATGCGGCCTATCACGGACTTTCGGGCACGTGATTGGCAGCTCTGCGCCCCGGCAGATTCGTTAGCCGGCCAGTGAAGCTAAAAAAGCGGCGCGAGTCTGGCGCCGATCGCCTGCTCGGCGCGCGCGAAATCGACGTCGTCGAGAGTTGCGGCCGATCCGGCGGTGAGCTGCTGCAGCAATTCCGTCTGCACCGTGCCGCGCTCGAGCGCGGTCCGATAGGGGATCTCGTGGTGAAACATCACCATGGAATAGCGTGGAATGAAGCGCTGCGGGAACCGGCGCTCGAGTTCCAGCGACAGGGCCTGCTGCAGCTGAAAGCGATGATCGGCGACGCGCTCGCGCATTTCCATGTAGTTGTCGAGCGCCATGGCGGCGATCGCATCGGTATTGGGCTTGCGCAGGGCGGCGAATTCGGCGAACACCGCCTCCCAGGACGAGTGACGCGCCATGCAGGCATCGAACTCCGCGCAGTCCTCGAAACAGGCGTTCATGCCCTGACCATGAAACGGCACGATGGCATGGGCCGAATCTCCGATAAGCAGCGTCATCCCGCGGTGGTGCCAGGGGTGGGCGGACACGGTGCCGAGAAATCCCACGGGGTGTTGCTGGAATTCCGCCACGCGGTCCGGCATCAATCGGCAGGCGTCGGGAAAACTCCGCGACAGGAAATCCTCGATGGCGGCGGATTCCGTCAAGCTCTCGAAACTCACCGTGCCTCGTTTGGCGAGAAACAAAGTGGCTGTGAAGCTGCCGTCCTCGTTCGGCAGCGCGATCAGCATGTAGTCGCCGCGCGGCCAGATGTGCAGCGCGTCGCTCGCCATCGCATGGCGGCCGTCAGGCGCCGGCGGTATGGATAACTCCTTGTAGCCGTGCATCAGATCGGTCTCGCTCGCGGTGATCAATTGCTGCGCGCTCATGCAGCGGCGCAGGCGCGAGCCGGCACCGTCGGCGGCCAGCAGCGGCTGCATGGGGACCTCGATCAGGCGATCCTGGGCGATGTCGCGGATCCGGGCCACGCCGCGCTCGAAGTCGGCCGTCTCGAGCCGGTGCTGAAAATGAACGTTCACGCCGGGCTGCCGGGCGGCGACATCGAGCAGGCAAACGTTGAGCCGGTGCCGCGAGATGGAGTAGATGACCTCGTTGGGCCGCTGCCCGTAAGGCTGCAGCGAGGTGCCACCGTGGGCGTCGTGAATCAGGCGTCCGCGCATGGGGAGCATCGAGCGCTCGATGTCCTTGAACACGCCGGCCATTTGCAGCGCGTGGATGCCGCGATCGGCCAGCGCCAGATTGATGGAGCGGCCGGATTGCGCACCGCTCTGCCGCGGATCGGCAAGGCTTTCGTACAACTCGACGGGATGCCCGCGCCGCTGCAGCAAAATGGCGAGCAGCACGCCGGTGGGGCCGGCGCCGACAATTCGCACCACTTCACGGCGCGTGTTCAACGGCTCATCGCCCATGCCGGGGCTTCACGGCGCGTCCTCAAAGGCGCACCCGCCACGCCTAGCGCTTCACCGCCCGTGTTCAAAGGCCCACCGCCCCTGCCACGGTTTCACGCCCCGTGCTCAACGGCCCACCGCCGATGCCAGGGCGTCCACGGCCGCGTGCACATCGCTGAAGGAGTTGTACAAGGGTATGGGCGCGAGGCGCAGCACGTCGGGCTCCCGCCAATCGCCGACCACCCCGGCATCGCTCAGGCGCTCGTGGCATTGCTTGGCGGCCACCGGCGGCCGGGCGATCCGAAGGCTCAGTTGACAACCGCGTTCCGGGACCGAAGGCGGCGTGATGACTTCCACCTCGCCGTGCAGTCGCTCGGCAATGAGTCTTTGAAGAAATCCGGTGAGCGCCACCGATTTGTCCCGCAGGCGCCGGATGTCCGCACGCTCAAAAATTTCCAGCGACGCCAACAGCGGGGCTGCGGACAGCACCGGGGGATTGCTGAGCTGCCAGCCCGGTGCGCCGGCCATGGGAACGAATTCAGGACCCATTTGAAAGCGGCTTTGCGCATCGTGCCCCCACCAGCCGGCAAAGCGCGGCAGATCGGCGCTCCGCCCGTGCCGCTCGTGGACGAAACAGCCGCCGATGGCGCCGGGACCGGCATTCAGGTACTTGTAGCTGCACCACACCGCGAAATCCACGTTCCAGTCGTGCAGCGTCATGAGCGTATTGCCGATACCGTGCGCGAGATCCAAGCCCACCGTCGCGCCGGCGCGGCGCGCGGCATCGATGATGGGCGAGAGATCCAATGCCTGTCCGGTCAGATATTGCACACTGGGCAGGAGCACCAGGGCCAGCGTTGCGCGCTCCTGCTGGATGCGCTCCACGATGTCCTCGGTCCGCAGGTGACGCTCGCCGGGTCGCGGCTCCATTTCAACGAGATGCTGCGCGGCGTTCAAACCGTGAAAGGCGAGCTGGGAGACGACCGCATAGCGATCGGAGGGAAACGCCGATTTTTCGATCAGGATTTTGGTGCGCGGCGCCTGCGGCCGGAAAAAACTCACCATCATCAGATGCAGGTTCACGGTCAGCGAATTCATGGCGACCACCTCGCCGGCGTGGGCGCCGACCAGGGCGGCGAGGGGAGCGGCGGCGCGCTCGTGATACTGGATCCAGGGGCGCCCGGCCACGTGGTGTCCGAGCACTCCCAAGCGCCGCCAATCGTCGAGCTCCTGCTCGACGTAGCCGGCCGCCGACTTGGGCTGCAGTCCGAGCGAATGACCGCAGAGGTATACGAGTTTGCGCCCGCTGCCGTCGAAGGGGTGATGGAATTCCGCGGCGAACTTCGCGAGCGGATCGCGTGCGTCCAGGGCGAGCGCGTCCTCCGCAGCCGGCGTCATGTGTTCGGCGCCTGCATGACGGCGCCGCGGACGCTGCCTATGCGATGCGTCATGTGTCGGGAGCCTGCATGACGGTGCCGCACACGCTGCAGGTGCGCTGCTCGAGGCTCGAGTAGAATTTCGAGAAAATCGCGGGCAGCTGGGTTTCGATGTTGCCCACCGCGACGCGTTCCATGTGCAGGCGATGCCCGCAATTCTCGCAGTACCACGAGAACCCGTCGAGTTCGTGCGCAGCGCGCCGACGCTCGACCACGATCCCGACGCTGCCGGCCGGGCGCCGCGGCGAGTGCGGCACCTCCGCCGGCAGCAGGAACACCTGCCCCTGCCGGATCGGCACGTCGGTCACCCGGCCGTCCTGCACGGTCTTGAGCAGCATGTCGCCTTCGATTTGGAAAAAAAACTCCTCGCCGGGGTCGTGGTGAAAGTCCTTCCGGGAATTGGGGCCGCCGACGGCCATCACGACGAACTCGCTGTCCTGGAACAGCAGCTTGTTGCCGACGGGAGGCTTGAGCGCTGCACGATTTTTAGCGATCCAACTGTGGAGATCGAAGGGGGGAGTCAGTGGCATGGCGTCATTATAGCCGCGCCATGCCTCGCGGCGCCGAGGCCTCCCTGCGCAGCGTCGGCGCCTGCGGGCGCCGCGCGGTTGGGCGCGCGCGCCTGCACGGGCCGCGTCGCGTCACCCAGCCGCTGCGCCGGTGGGCGCCGGCGCTCGCTAGTACCCGCCCGGCTGGGCGCACGGCACCTGCACGGGCCGCGACTCGGGGTCGTCCAGCCGCAGCGCCGTCAGGCTGCCGCCCCAGACACATCCGGTGTCGAGGCTGGTGACGTCGGCCGTGCGCAGGTATCCCAAGGTGGACCAATGGCCGAACACCACGCGCGGCCCGCGCCAGCGCGCCGCCGGCGCGTCGAACCACGGGATCAGTGACTTGCTCTGCGCCTTCTTGGGGGCTCCCTTGGCGCGCAACATCAGCCGGCCGTCGGCGTCGACGTAGCGCAGACGCGTGAAGCAATTGGCGATGAATCGCAGGCGTTCCGCGCCTTGCAGTCCGTCGTCCCAGCGGTCGGGCTGATCGCCGTACAGACGGCTGAACAACTTCTTGGCATCGCGCTGCAAGGCATTCTCGAATTCCCGGGCGCATTGCCGCGCCAATGCCGGATCCCATAGCGGCGCGAGGCCCGCGTGCACCATACAGAGGTTGAGCGCCGGGTCTTCGTGCAGCAACGGCCGGGTCGCCAACCAACCGAGCAACGCCTCCCGATCCGGTGCGGCCAGCACCTCGCTCAAGGTGTCGTCGCTGCGAGCCGGGGCGCATCCGTGGGCCAGGGCCAATAGATGTAGATCGTGATTCCCCAGCACCACGGTTGCCGCATCCTTGAGCGAGCGGATCCTGCGCAGCACCGCGAGCGACCCGGGTCCGCGGTTCACCAGATCGCCGACCAACCACAGCCGGTCCCGATCCGCGGAGAACTTCAAGGCGGAGAGCAACGCGCCGAGTTCGCTGTCGCAGCCCTGCACGTCGCCGATCGCGTAGAGCGCCATCAGCCTAGCCTAGGAGCCTGTCCTAAAAAACGACCTAATGCAGCACTCCCGGCATCGCCAGGCGAAACGGCGCGATCGGCGCGTCGAATTGCCGGCCGTCGTCCGCCACCATCTGGTAGCTGCCCTGCATGGTGCCGACCGGAGTTTCGATCACGGCGCCGCTCGAGTAGCGAAACCCCTGGCCGGGTTTCAAGTAGGGCTGCTCGCCCACCACACCGTCGCCGCGCGTCTCCTTCACGTTGCCGTTGGCATCCGTGATGATCCAGTGACGCGTCAGCAGGCGCGCCGGCATCTGACCTTCATTGCGTATGGTGATGGTGTACGAGAAGACGAAGCGTTTGTCGCGCGGATCCGACTGCTCCTCGACATAGGAGGTTTCGACCTCGACCCTGATTTTCGGGCTCGTCGGTTCCGAAGTCATGCGCGGCATCGCATGAACGGGGGCCGCCCCATCAACAACAGTCGTGTTCGCGCCATTCGATTCAAGTATAGCCGACCAATGGAGAGGAATGGATGGCGTCAGGCCGAATTGCACGGGCGCCTCGTACGCGCCGTTCGATTCAAGTATAGCCGGCCAATTGAGAGTAATGGGTGGCGAGCAGGCCGAATTGCGCGGGCGCCAGCGTTTCCGGGCGCAATTGCGGATCGATGCCGCAGGATTCGATGTCGCGCACGGTGAGCAGCCCTTTCAAGGAATTGCGCAGCGTCTTGCGGCGGTGGGAGAACGCGGCGGTGACGAGGGTGCGCAGCACCCCGTCGCGGCCCACGGCAAAGCGCGGTTGCTCGGCGGGACGCAGTCGCACGATCGCGGACCAAACCTTGGGCCGCGGTTGGAACGCGCCGGGAGCGACGTCGAACAGCGCATCCACCTGCGCAACGGCGGC
>Ga0116229_10012581_pt1 | contig 12158 bp, 8 predicted proteins | sample S1TSphgellanicum_3_FD_87313 | JGI IMG/M metagenome (GOLD analysis project Ga0116229, IMG submission 87313) | Host-associated microbial communities from peat moss isolated from Minnesota, USA - S1T2_Fc - Sphagnum magellanicum MG | ecosystem: Host-associated > Plants > Peat moss > Unclassified...
AAACTTTAGTATTTTATATTACTTTATATACTGAAGTTTCTGACTAGTAGGGTCAGCAGATTTGATCAAACAGGCGGAAAACTATAAACAAGATTAATCATTCGTTTGGTTCGCGTAAATTATGACTCTGTTGGCGAATTGCGTTGGCGCAGCCCGCCGCAGGCATCGCCATCCCAAAACCCTTGAAATATCGTAGGCACTCACGCCAGAAATTGGCGCTACATGAATTCGCCAACAGAGTCAAATTATACGCGAACCACTCTTTTTTGTCCAAAGTCCAATTTAAAGCGATCGCTCCAGCAACTCAAAGACCAACTCCCCAACCCAAAAGACGAAGAAGCATACAAACAATGGTGGCTGGAAAACGGTGAAGCTTGGACTGAACAGCTTAGATCTGTAATGATTGAACATCGCAACATTGGTGATGATAGGCATCTCACCGCCTCTCAAAAGAGACTCTTGCAGCAACTTAGGCTTTAGTTTGTATCAAAATTTTAGAGGCAGATTTTTGATATACCTCAAAGGATTTAGATTTTAAAGGTTTTTTCGAGACTTTATTTAATGTCAACAGTGAAATTACTAGTCTAAGATGTAATGTGTTATGAGAGAGAAGACTTGAAACCTAGACAGAGTAAGTCTTTTCAGACCATCTTGCATGATTTTACAAGCATCTCGGCTCAATGCCGGATACATTTGTTGCCCGTCAATCGACTTAAGTAAAAAAATAGGTGTAAAAGTAGGCAGCAAATACACTCTAAGAGGCAAATATAAGTGTCTACAAAGTTACAAGAATTTGGCAGCTTAACTGTATATGCTGAAAATAGAGCAGCCAATTGCCCATTGTGTTCTCATTAGAGATTATATGCAAATTTATCTAGATTACAGCGCTACTACTCCCACTCGTCCAGAAGCGATCGCCGTCATGCAAGCAGTCCTCGCCGAACAGTGGGGCAATCCTTCCAGTTTGCATGAATGGGGACAACAGGCAGCAACAGTTGTGGAACAAGCGAGAATGCAGGTTGCTAGTTTAATTAACGCCGACGATCCTGAATCGATCATTTTTACTTCTGGGGGCACTGAAGCAAATAATCTGGCAATTATGGGAGTTGCCCGTTTATACTCCAAACCCCAACACATGATTATTTCCAGCGTCGAACACTCAGCTGTTGCCGAACCAGCAAGGCTGCTGGAGTTGTGGGGTTGGCAAGTCACGAAATTGCGAGTGGATGCCAAAGGAAGAGTTAGTCCTTTGGATTTGAAGTTGGCGCTGCAGGATAACACCGTGTTGGTATCGGTGATTTACGGTCAAAGTGAAATCGGTACAATTCAACCGATTGAGGAATTGGGAAATATTGCTCGCTCACACAATGTTTTATTTCATACAGATGCTGTGCAAGTGGCAGGGCGCTTGCCTATAGATATGAAAACTATTCCCGTAGATTTACTGACAATCTCTGGTCACAAATTTTATGGGCCGCAAGGTGCTGGGGCGCTGTATGTGCGTCCTGGTGTAGAGTTAGTGCCCCTACTCAGTGGTGGGGGACAAGAAAGAGGACTGCGTTCTGGTACCCAAGCAGTACCTGCGATCGCCGGATTTGGCATAGCAGCAGAGTTAGTCAAGCAAGAAATGCCAACAGAAACACCCCGATTAATCAAATTACGCGATCGCCTGTTTGCCCAATTAACTAACATTCCTGGATTAATTCCCACAGGTGAACGCTTTCACCGCTTACCTCACCACGTGAGTTTCTGCCTGGAACACGCCGATGGCGAAAAACTCAGTGGTAAAACTCTGGTGCGCCAGTTAAATCTAGCTGGTATTGGCATCAGTGCTGGCGCAGCCTGTCATAGTGGTAAACTTAGCCCTAGCCCAATACTACTAGCAATGGGGTATTCAGAAAAGGCTGCCTTGGGAGCAATTCGGATGACACTGGGGCGTGACACCACTGAAGCTGATGTAGATTGGGTCGCAATGGTGTTGCGGCAAGTTTTGCAGCGACTAAAACCAGAGTTACCTTTAGTTAAGCTTTAAGCCACTAGTGCAAGAAGGCAAAAGTAAAAAGTAAAAACACCTATGTTGTCAGCTTTTTACCTATCTCAGATGGTAGCTTTATTTCCGCCTTGCGGTACTAGCCTTCATCCCTTAAACGCGGATGCATGCGGATGTAACAAAAATTATCTGCGTCCATCTGCGGTTAAAACCCAAAATCCAAAATCCAAAATCGTTTAAGATGGCTGAACTTCCAAAAACACTAGAAGACGCAATTGTCCAAGCCCAGGAAGCTACTCAAGCGGCACTTGCCGATGGATATACTCGGCTACAAGTTGAGTTGCTATTCCCAGAACTCAAACCGATGCCTGTAGCGCAGCAATTTCTGCCAATGTTTGAAAAATACGGTTCTCAGCTAAAGATTTTCTTTCCTGATGCTGGTGGTGCAGCCCTTGCCCAACGCGATTGGGCAGATGTACAATTTAAAATCTCTGATATTGGCGGCGGCAGAACTGCCACACAATCAAAAATTCACCCAGATGATGGAATTTTCTTATTTATTGCCCCGACTGCCGTGGAAGTAGTGCAATTAGAAAAGCTGTGTGAAGCAATCGGCGATCGCCCTTTAGTCATATTAAATCCTCGCATGGAAGAAGCTGGAGCAGTTGGCATTGGTTATACCGCACGACAAACCCGCCAGCGTTTCATTAGCACAATAGAATCCTGCTACTACCTACGTCCGATATTTGAAGAAGCAGCAGTATTTCGCTGCTATCCCGGAGTGTGGGAAGTGTGGGCGGAAACAAGCGGTGAGTATCAAAAAATTACCGAATTACCGAACAAACCATCAGGCGACGAACTAGATACGATCCTGATGAATGGACAACCGCAAACACCCGGAGAAGTTGCACCAACGAAAAAGCCCAATATTTTCAGAGGTTTGCAACGGTTCTTAAGGGCATTAAGCAATTAAGAATGGGGAGTGGGGAGTGGGGGGCAGAGGGGCAGAGGGGAAAAGAACTAATTGCCGATAAATTCTTGCTCTCCTGCTCCCCATCTCCCTCATCTTCCCTGCAGCGGGGCATTCAAGACTTTGCTAATGCGATCGCGTGTTTCTAGCAAGTGTGCCTGGGTGTATTCGTCGTCTGAACGTACCCGATCCAGCTTTTCATTGAGTTGTCGCAGTTTATACCATGCTAATGTGCGAGCATCTTCCGGGACAGATTGTTCCCGTAACACCATCCCTGTCAAGATGTCCAGGTATTGCTGCTGCAAGCCTCGACGCAGACTGGAAATTTTGATGGACTTGCTTTTTGGTTTTAGCACTTCTGTCCAGATCCCTGACTGCAAAGTGTCAAATAGTTCTGGCAGAGTCAGGGCTTGCCCGGAGGGACTTTTGAGTTCAATGTCCTCTAAGCGGGAGAGGCGATCTTTTGACAGCAAATCCCACAACACCAACTTTTGCACAAACAACACCAAGTCGTGAATTGGATAGTCCAACCGCCCAATCTTAGGATTACTACCCCAATGTCGCCAACGAGATGGTGCTAATTTATTCAGCAGTTCGGGCGAGAAGTTAAAAGCCTCCTCAGAAAACACATACTTTTGCAGCATGGCTAACGCCTGTCGTTCTTTTTCTACAGGCACTGGTTGAAATGGTAATCGTTCTTGGAAATCGCCAGCGTGAACTCGGTAAAAAGACTGACCGCCAATGTACTTCGTGGTATAATATATGTTGTGAAAATAATTACCTAATACTGTGCCAAACATTTCGCTCACATCGCTGTAACTCTCTCCAGAAGTTGGGTAACGGCGGTTGTTGAGATGATCCCACATCACACGCGAATTATCGAGCTGCCATTGGGAATATTGCAAGACATTGCTGCTATCATCCCAAGCATCAGCAGTTGGGTCGAGGTCATAGATATCCTCATCTGTGGAATAACTCAACTCCGGCTTGTAAGATTGTTGGGCAATTTTTTCTAAAAATGGTTTTTCAGCCACAGGAGTTTTTGCCTGACTAGGTGTGTAGCCGTACTGAATCGCCCAGTCATCATAAGATCCCACCATAATCGGAAAATAATCTCCCTGCTTAATGCCTTGAGGTGCGATGTTCGGTGGAATGTAATCCATAACCGACGAAACCATACCTTTGTTGTGGGTAATTTCAGTATTATTCATCTCCTCTGGTGACAACAGGGTACTACCACGGAAGTTATGTCTTAACCCTAGAGTATGTCCAACTTCATGAGCGATGATTAAGCGTAAATATTGATGGATATAGTTTTTGACTTGGGCACTATTGGGCGGTATGTTTTGCAGAAGTGACATTGCCGTTGTTCCAAAGGCAAACTGGTTAGCTGCTTCCATACCGTAACAAAGGTCGTACTCTCCTGCCAGTTTTGATAAATGGCTAGCAAACGGCGTTTGTTCTTGTTCCTGTTCTTGGTTATCCATAGCATCGCCTTTTGCTTCTAAACCATGTGCGCAAAGCAGGCGATTTTGCATGAACGCTGTTAAGGAAGTCTGGTTTTCTGTTTGGCTGGGTTGTACAATTGAGCGATAATCACTCTTAAGTAACCGCACAAAGCTGGCATCTACCAAAATAGTTGCGTTCAAGATTTCCCCAGTCAGGGGGTTAACGCGAGATGGTCCCATAGCAAAATATCCATCTACCGTATGAATCCAGCGAATTGTGTTGTAGCGGATATCCGCTGGGTCCCATGTAGCATTATCCGGCATCTGATACACTTGGATCGCATCTTTAAATCCAGCCTTTTCAAAGGCTTTGTTCCACATCAGGACGCCTTCTTTAATCGCATCGCGGTACTCTATGGGTACAGCGTTATCAATCCAGAAGACTATCGGTTTTTTAGGTGGAGAAATTGCGGCATTGGGATTCAGCTTTTCCAAATGCCAGCGATTGATGTAGCGGACAAATGGATCGCGGCGCTCATCATCAGATAAGTCTTGGTAGGCTGTGATAAAATAACCGATGCGATCATCAGCTAAACGCGGTTGGTAGTTATTTTCTGGAAGCGGAGAGAGACTGTAGTGAACACGCAGGGTAAAGCCACGACTGTCAGCTAGCGTAGTAAAATGCTGCGTTTGATTATTGTTGAGTTCAGCACCACTGCTAGAGAAATTCAAAACCGACTCAATCTCCATATTTTGGGGAAAGGCTTTCGCCGTACCGAAATAGGACTTATCTATGCTGCGGGACAGGGACAAACTTGAAGACAATCCAGCTAAGTCTGTCAGTAGTAGGTCGCCTAAGTCAATGAGAATAGTTTTGCGTTGGGGATGGATGCTTTTAACCGGGATGGTGTAAAGGACTGAGTCACTGAAAGACCTCAAGCGCGATCGCGTTTGGGGATCTCCTTCACTGGTACGGAAATTTACATTGCGAACAACAAATTGCAAGTTGTTATTCACCCGCCGGAAGTAAAACAAAAAATCTTGCAAAGGCATACCACTATAAATTCCAGCTTGACCAATGCCAGATTCTAACGTTGTCGTAGCGAGATAATTTTTATTCAGTTGCTCTGGCTTAATTTCTAGATAGATTTTGTTTTTTTCCTGATTCCGGTATAAAGTAAACAGTCCATCCAGCTTTTGGGTGCCTTTCACTACTTGATCAAACGACACTAAGTCGTCCTTTTTTGGTAACGGCGAGCTAGCATTGGGCTTTGGACTGAGCGGATCAGGCTGATATGGGTTTTTCCCAACTAGCAAAAATGGTTGCTGTTCAGTCTTGTTAGTATCTTTTACCACCCAAATGAAAGACTGGCGCTGCACCTGTTTGTTCTCATGAATCACCCACACTTTCGATGATAATTGGGAAGCCGCAGTGACTCTCAGAGGAGGCAACCAAGCTATTCGAGAGTTGCGGGGACTGCTGTTGGGCGACGTAGAGAGTTTTTCATTTATATTCCCGGTGTCCTGCAGATCAGACTTCTCCCTGTATCCCCTTGTCCCTGGGTCCTCGTTGAGGGCGTCTTTGCCTTTCCACCTTCCCATGTCCTCTTTCCCTTGATCTATAGGAGTATTTTCAACCGCTTTCGCTAATGAATTGGCACTGGCAGTTACTATTCCCAACAACAAACTATTTAGCAAAACAACATAAAAAGTAAATCTCTTCATCCAATCATTCCCCGGCAACAATTCCGTCTCCATTTTTTTTAGCTACTTTGTACTCTCCTCACCTGCAGATAGCACCTGAACACAATCTAGCTTGAAAATAGACACGGGGACGCACCAGAGGGGGAGACACACCAGACTGATATTTTCATGCTTGGTTGTGCCCAAACCGGGTGTGAATGGCTGACTTGAAGATAGGGCGCAGGGAGCAGAGAATATCCCTTTCTCATGCTTGGCGGTGAAACTTTTGTCATTAGCAAGAAAGGCAGAGGGCAGCTATGCTGCTATGCTGAAGGGATTTATCCGGGGCCCCTTATCCCCAAAGGGGACCCCACCTTCCCCAGAATGCCTGAAAGAAGCGATCTCGACTCCTTGAGAGCCAGGGGTTTAAGCCCAATACCCGTGAATGCAGAGCGCTTGTCTTTCTCAAATGCTCTCCATGATTTGATTTTGGGAATTTTAACCGAATTGTAGGCGATCGCCAAAACCTTGACGGGGCGATAGTATTTTGGGTTGGGAGTTATGTGGGTTAATCATTGCCGTTTGAACCTAAAACTTGTATCCCTTGCATCACCAAGGTTTCTAGATTCCGATCAATTTCATTCACGGGTATTGGGTTTAAGCCCCCCACCAAAATCTCTGATTTGGTGGCTCGCTTGGCTGTGTGGGTCAGAAGCCCACACTGTATTGCAACATAGCAGCATAGCTGCCTTCTTCACAACTGCCTTCTGCATTCTGTCCTCTACCTTTCTTCGATTATCGTTATTTTTCAGCCTTTTTGGACTGGATGTTACTGTAGTATTTTTCCCAAACATTGTGTCTGTCGCAAACTGTACGTATTATGTTGACATCAAACTAGCAAAGATGCGGAGAAGATGGTATAACTATTCAACAAAAACTACTTGTGTTTACGGAAAGGGTAAAAAACTTTTTTGACAGATTAGTATAAAGAAAAGAAAAAGAGGTAAACATGCCCATGAAATAAATTGTCGTAAATGATACTTTTTCTCTTGTGACTGACAACCCAATTATCAAGCAAAAATGAATCAGGCAGGCTCTAGTTCATCAGTAAGTGCATAGTATCAACGAACACAGTATGTCACAGTTACGTCAAGTCTGGAAGCTTTTGAAGACTTATATTAGAGGATCAAAGGTACAAGGGATGCCAAAGCAATATTCTCTGAAAGCCGAAGCAGTTTTGCCTTTAAGAAACATTGTGAAAGATTTAGACAAAAGTGTTGAGTTTTACAAAAAAAATTTGCAGGAATGTTTATTTCAGCAACGACTGCAAAAAAGCTTGGAAGAATGGACAAAATCTAGCTGTGGTTTGACATTCAATATCAGCGAAGAGCAGCTATATGAAGAGATTTACGATTTACTGGGCAATGGAACGCTGAAACCAGAAATTGTGGAAAAAGTCATGAACCGACTCATTGCTCATCAAGGATTTCGCCCATTGCTGCTGTTCCAGCGCTTAGACGATTTTTATCGCCGTTGGTGTCAGGGAGAATTTATTGATGCTGCACCTGCTGAGAACTTTCCTCAGAAAAAGATGCTAAAGATGCAATCACAAAACGTTGCTATCGGTTTAAGGCAGGTAGATATCAATACAGGACTGAATGTCATGATTTTGCTCTTGGAATTACACCGCTACGCTCAAGGGCAAAGTGATCATTCGCAAACAATTGTCTTCTACATATCTGGTCAACGGGATACAAACAATTTTTTCACCTCCCAACTGTTGCGTATTATTAACTACAGCGATGCCATAGAAATTGGCAATTTTAGTAGTGTGGTTGGGGAATTCCTGAAAGGGGGTAACTTTAGTGGTGCTTACTTAGGGGATGCAAACCTGACTGGTGCAAACTTTAGTGGTGCCAATCTCAGTGGTACTAACCTCGGAGATGCGAACCTAACTGGTGCGAACTTAACTGGTGCGAACCTCTGTGCGGCAAATCTCGGTGATGCCAACCTGAGCAGTGCCAACTTCAGTGGTGCGAATCTCAAGCGCACCGACCTCAGCAGTACTAACCTCGGTGGTGCGAACCTCAGCAGTACCGACCTCAGCAATGCCAACCTTAGCAGTGCCGATCTTAGCAATGCTGACCTCAGCAGTGCTAATCTCAAGGGCGCTAATCTGACTAACGCCAATCTCAAGGATGCAATCCTCTTCGGTGCCAATCTCAGTGATGCAATCCTCTTTGGTGCCAATCTCAGTGATGCCGATCTTCGTGACGTGGACCTCAGCTATGCCGATCTCTGCCGCGCCGACCTTAGTGGTGCCGACCTCAGTCAAGCTCTCCTCAAAGGCACCAACCTGAGTGACTCTATTCTCTTTAGTACCAAACTTAGGAATGCCATTCTCGTTGGCGCTGATCTCAGCTACGCCAAACTCAACGGAGCAAAGCTTAGTGGCGCAGATCTGAGCGGCGCCATTCTCTTAGGCGCAGACCTAAGCGGTGTAGAACTCAACGCGGTTACTCTCAGCGAAGCAGACCTGAGTGGGGTGCTTCTCAATGAAGCAGACCTGAGTGGTGCTGATCTCAGTGACGCCATACTCTTTGGATCTGACCTCAGCTACGCCAATCTCAGTAGCGCCAACCTCAGTGGCAGTAACCTTAAAGGTGCCATCCTCAGTGGTGCGGATCTGAGCTACACCAACCTCAGCTACGCGATTTTGAGTGGTGTTGACTTCAGCGACGCCAACCTGGAAAAAATGACTTGGAATGAAAATTTGGAGTGGGATGATGTAAGTGGGTTAGATAAGGCAGTTAATGTACCAGACGCTTTAAAGGAACGGTTAGGACTGAGGTAGAGAGAAAAAGGGGTGTGGGGTGTGGGGTGTAGTGATGTGAACAATCACCCTTAGGGGTTTAGTGCTGCCCACTTAATAAAAAGATGTCCGATCACTCTGGCACAGCGCTCTTAAATGGGCGCGTCATTGTTCCAATCCCACGTATGCAAGGCGTAGGTTCCTACACCCTACACCCTCTGAAACTTTAACTAGGGCAGACTATGGCGTTGAAAAAAGTTCCAAGTTGTCTTACTGGCGTTAAAGCCAAGCTTAGTATTTAGCTTATTTATGCCCACATCAGTTGAGGCACCGCCAGGCCAAAAATGCCCACCGCCAACTACAGATGCAAGTAAGACCTCTGAGCCACTTTTACAACTGGAGTAGCGAGCGATTTTGACTTTAAAGCGATCGCGTGATCTAGAGTCAGGGATCTGTCGGACTTGAGCTGATGAGGGACATCCATCATGTGTTCGCCAAAAGTTAACTGTTGCTGGGACAGAAATAAGTGCTCCTCGCTCGTGGGTGTCGTCATCACCCTGATAATGTACAGATTGATCCTTTGTACCATTGATCATCAGCATTGATACAGAAGTCCGAGGCTGGCAATTAGGTTTGAGTCGCACTGGAAGAGCGCCTGCTACTGATCCGAAAGCAGCAATTTTATCAGGTAGCTGACAAGCTAGAGCTTGGGCAAGAATTGCACCTTTGGAGAAGCCGGTGGCATATATTCTATGACTATCAATGTTTCTAATTTGTTGGAGATGATCAATTAAGGTGGTGACAAATGAAACATCATCCACATGTGTTTGGGAATTAGCTCTGAGGCTCCATTCCTGACCAATGCCATCTGGATAAGCGACAATAAATCCTTGTTGCTCAGCCAAATTGTTGAAGCGCGAAACATGAGCAATTGAACGACCGCTACCACCATGCCCATGAAACACTAAAACTAGCGGCATCGGACGATGTGAATGATAAGATTTTGGAGTGTAAAGATAGTAGCTGCGTGACCTTCCGTGGTCACTTAGCTGCCCATCACGAGCACCATAAGCAATTTTCTTGCCAGAAAGATAGTAGCTGCGTGACCTTCCGTGGTCACTTAGCTGTCCATCACGAGTAGCATAAGCAATTTTTTTGCCAGATATAATTTTTCCCTGTGCATGAGATAAGTTGCAGTCTGTTACCAAAATCGTTGAGAGTAGGCAGACAAGAATGTGCGGAAAAAGTGGGGGATTCAAATAGTTTTTCACGGTTAATGTAATTAATCCTGTCAATTTAGTTTTACCTTGTTAGGTATCAAAAACCGGGGAGAAAATCCTTTATAGTGGTAACTCCCTGTGAGGCTAGAAGCTGCTCTTGTGCTCTCAGGAGTCAAGAACTGTAGCTAAGAGTGTTCTAGGATTAACTTGCTGGTACAAGTTACGCCGATTGCCCAAAGTGATCATAGTGCGATTTGTGATCTAGGTCTAGTTAATGATGCGATCGCAGCAACAGCATTGTAGCTCAGGGCTAAGGAGGCTGCGCTGCCAGGGTTTATATTGGATTTGACAGAGGTTTGACAGTGAAGCACTGCGCAAAGAAACTCATTGCTTGGTACGACCATGATCATAGAGTGCTGCCTTGGCGCCAGACGAGAAATATCTATCATACCTGGGTGTGCGAGGTGATGAGTCAACAAACGACTCTGGCTGCTGTTGTGCCAAAATTTTCGGAATTTGTCAAGCAGATCCCGACTGTTGATGAACTTGCAACTTGTAATGAGGAGAAACTGCGCCAACTCTGGTCTGGGTTGGGTTATTATGCTCGTGCCCGTAATTTGAAGAAAGGCGCACAGTTTATTGTTGAGCAGCTTGATGGTTGTTTTCCTCAGTCCTACCGTGAGTGGCTGGAAATACCCGGCTGCGGTCCTTACACAGCGGCTGTCATTGCAAGCATTTGCTTGAATGAAAAAGTTGCCTGCGTTGATGGCAATGTGGTAAGGGTGGTGAGTCGTTTGCTTGCCTTATCCCAAGATGTGTGGAGTTCGTCTGGTCAATCAGCCATTCAAGCTTCTGTTGCACGCATGATTCCTGAAGAACGTCCTGGAGATTTCAACCAAGCGATGATGGAGTTGGGCGCAACTGTCTGTCGCAAAACAAAACCTCAGTGCCATATGTGTCCATTACAGGAACAATGTCTGGCTTTTGCAAATAATTGTATTGATATCTGTCCTCCCAAAAAACCTCGCCGTGATGGAGTGAAAGTAGAGTTGTTTGCTCTGCTTGTTTGGCGAAAGGCAACTGATACACTCGCCATTGTAGATAGAACAAAGGGGTTTTTGTCAAATACAATTGGGTTTCCGTTAATATCAGAAATTGAAGCACGGGAAGCCCAAATGGTTCTGAAATCTCTACAACAGCATCAAATTGTCGAACTACCAAGTAAGTTTTCCCATGCGATCACTCATCATCGTATTTCTGGAAAAATTCTTGTTGCACAAGAGCTTGAAAACCTCAGTATCACGGCTGGGATCGTTCCTTGGCAAACACTTGTCCCGCAACCTTTTCACTGGGTTGCAAGAAGTGATATTGCTTCAAAACTGTCTACTTCACTGGATAATAAGGTTTTCAAGCTTTTTCAGAACTACCAAGGTTGGCGTGAATAATTAAAGGTTTGTAGTAAGTGCTTTAGCGCTAAAGCGCTTACTACGATCCAATTCTACTGAGTCCACAAAAGTCGGATTCGTTTGGTGAAGCCACCCCGATCAATCCGTCGTCTTTTTTGCTCTGCCAGCAATAAATCGCGATTAATACCATATGTGTTCATAATTGTATCAATGACCTCATACAGGTCAGCCAATTCTTGCACCAGTTCTTGAGGTTCTGCTGTTGCAGCTTCTTGCGCCTCTTCAATAAGTTTTTCCCGCAATGCCTGACAATCTGGAGTTTGGACTAAAAGCTCAGACAAAAGCAAAGCACGGATAAAAGAAGAGATAAAAAAAAGATAGGGATACTGAGACGCAGACTGACTGTTGGAGAGGAAAGCAGTCAGGAGTTACACTGACTGCTGTAAAGTCAATGAATGTAAACAAAAGTTCATTGACTCAGATGATCCTGACACAATTAGAAGAATTCCGGCAAACAATCTACGATTGTCAATGGTATTGCTAAAGACGCAGTATTTGAGCTGATGGATGCAGTGAAGACCTGCCCAACGATTCAATCATTTGTCAGCCTATCCCAAAATAAGCGTGTT
>Ga0116229_10012582_pt1 | contig 12157 bp, 17 predicted proteins | sample S1TSphgellanicum_3_FD_87313 | JGI IMG/M metagenome (GOLD analysis project Ga0116229, IMG submission 87313) | Host-associated microbial communities from peat moss isolated from Minnesota, USA - S1T2_Fc - Sphagnum magellanicum MG | ecosystem: Host-associated > Plants > Peat moss > Unclassified...
AATATAGTTTTATTTTCTATAGGTCATTTTAGTAAAAAACATTATGTGGCCGCTCGGTTCTCCCCTCCTCAAGGAGAAAATAATCGAATGGTGGCTGGAATGTATTTTTTTACATTATATTCAAATCTCTTCTTCTAAAACAGAATAATCTTTTGAAGGAAGAGGGGAATTAGGTTGGGCACCTAAATCTCCTTCCTACCTAGGAAAAAAAGGAAAAAAAAAAAAAAAAAACAATGTTTGAACCTAGATTGTGAGGGATGACTTGGTGGCCACCAAATCTTTTTTTTTCTTTCTTAGAGATTTGGTGGCCACTAAGTCATTCCATGTTTAATTTCAAGGGATAATTTGGTGGCCATTAGATCATTTTTTTCATTCTTCCTCGTTTGGAAACCTGGTAGCCACCAAATTGTCCTTTGCTAAACTACAACGGATGATTTGGTGGCCATCAGATCATCCTTCGTAGACTAGGTCAAACAATTTACTAGCCATTAGATCTTTTTTTTTCTTCGCTTGGAAACTTGGTGGTCACTAGGTTGTTCCATGCTAAATTACAAAGGATGATATGGTGGTCACCAAATTTTCTTTATTTTTTATTTTTCTTCACTTGGAGATTTGGTGGCCACCAAATTGTCCTTCGCAATCCAATGTCGAATGACCTGGTGGCTATTAAGTCTCCAAGCAAGAAAAAAAATGACCTGGTGGCCACTAGGTTGTCCCTTGAAATCTAAATTTGAACACTATTTTTTTTTAAACCTAGGTAGTAAAGAGATTAAAGTGCCCAACCCAATTTTCTTCTTCCTAAGGAAATTCCTTTCTTTTAGAAAAGGAGACCCGAATCAAATGTAAAAAAACAAAAAATATATATATTTTATAATTGATCATGAGATGAACATTAGGGATTGTTTGATGTTTTATGTGTAAATTTGAAAAAAAATGATGCAATGGAAAGGATAGGAATTTACTTCTTTGAATGTAGATTGGGCACTTGATAATTTGTTATATAACTGTAGAAAACGAGCTCAAGTAATTTCGTCCACAACCTTTGTGAAAATTATGTAATGTTGTGCCTTCAAATAGTGATATTGTTGTTGTCACATTCTTGATTAAAACCATTCCACAATGGCCTCCATTATACGCCTCAAGAAATTGTTTGTATTTTATTCTGAAATTGTTACAAAAAACAAGAACATTTTGGTCAAATTCACCTTTTCCATTTACAATCAATAATTTTTCTTCACCTTTGCTATCCCCTATTCCCCTTACACCAATGATGATGAAAGCAATGTTAGCAGACCTCCAATTTTAAATAAAACTTCTGAATTCTGTAATGGAATTCACGTGAAAGAACATTGAAATTAATTTAATTTGGAATGCAGGAATTGACGACACAATGGTTGTTGACTCAATTGTGATGGCAACATGCATGTCACCTTTCTCAAAACCTCTTTTAGATTTTGATTCAATGCCAAAAAATTTCACCCTCACAAACATGCCTTTCTACAAATGTTATTCATGCAATTCTATATAAGGTGATTTCACCCTCAAAGTGATTGTGATTAGAGCTACCATGTCCAACAAATCACAATGCAAATATGCATAGCCTAGATCTTCCATGCTCTTATTTGCTTCAATCAAAGGTGCCAAACCTATTGAACACCTTTGCTTCAAATGCAACATCTCTAATTCTAAATTCCAAATCATACACTACAACAACTAATCTAACTTCCTTCATTGGAATGACAACCATTGTGTAAAAAAATGAAAAAAAAATTACCAAAATGAATTTGACAACAAACAAATGAAGTAGCACTTGGCAAAACTAAAGTTGTAAAAACACACGACAAAACATGGATTTGCAAAGGAAGTAACAAAATAGTCAACAAAACAATCCATAAAGTGTGAAAACTTAAACTAAACACATTGTTCTTATTGTGAAAAAAGAAAGACAAAAAACCTACAATGCTATATTTATATGGGACAAAAGACCTAATTTAAAACCCTAAACCTAATTCTAAACCTAACCCTAAACCTTTTTTTATTTTATATTGACTTTAAGTAATTTTGACTATGGTTGATTTCAACTTAACAATAAAAGGTTCATATCCATGGTTTGGTGGTTAAATTATGGTCTAATAATGAACAAAACATCAATACCCTTAACATTTTATAAATTATAGTTTGTTTTCAGTAATTTTGACTATGGTAGATATCTACCATTAACCATAGATATTGATGAACCATAGTTTGGTGGCTAGATTGTGGCCTAATAATGAAAAAAACATCAATGCCTTTGGCATCATATGAATTTGAATTATTCACCTCACTATTACACCCGAACTTGAAATATTACAACCTAGATTTGGAAGATATTAATACATAAATCTTAACTTTTCTCCACTATTTAACCATTATTTTTATTTCACTTAAATATATTATTATTATTATCAAATGTCAACTTTTTAACCATGTACATAAAAAGATTTAGACACACAAAAAAGTCAAAATTCATTTTTTTCCCTTTTTTGGTTAAATGTATTAAGTTTTCAATTTTAAAAAAAAAATCTAGTTCTTTTACTTAAAAATTTAAATGAAGTTTTTGTGTTGAAATTTTTCCATTCCCCAAAAAAAGATATTTTCTCAAGAAAAAATCTTCATTAAATCACCATATCACAAAAAATTAAAAATTAAAAAAAAAGAAAAAGAAAAATACCCATCCACTTTCTCCAAACACCCCATCCCACACCACCAAGAAAATAATTCCTTGGAAAATTAAAAAAATCCCACCTTCTTGCCTTGAAAAACAACCAAACTTCTCCCTCCCATGCCACCCAAGAAACAACGCTTTGGGTTAGTCCCCATCCCAAAACAAATTCACCTATCCCAATCCCTAAAAAAAACCTCCTTTGGAAAAGAGGGGAGTTACCCCATCCTCCTTTCTTCACCCAAAAAAAATCCTTTTGAAAAAGAAAAAATAATCCTAACCCCTTGTCCCCTTTTCTTAAAGCTCCATTTACAACTCATAATTCTTTTAATCTAATTGAATTATCCACTCCTTATACCTATTGAAACCCCATAATATAAAAAAATCAAACCCATGTGAGAGGGGGAAATTTTTTTTAACCCTTTTGTTCTCTCTAAATTTTCACCTATAAACCCCATTATACCGCCACCCAACTTTATTAACTAGTTGTGTTTGCCCCATGCATGCTTGGTAAAAGTTAAAATCATACATGCATATCTATTATCTTAGGGAAATAATAAATTTTTATAACATAAAATACAACAACAATACCCAAAAAAATCAATTAAAAATTAATCTCATCACGATTTGTGTTATTAAATCTTCATCAAAGCTATATTGAAGGTTTAAAATAACATCAAATTAATTTAAAAATTTTATATCTCAAAATTTAATGTTATATTTATTTGAAAATTGACATGTTTATCTTAATCAATTTTTGCATATCTTTTCAAATTTCATTCTAATAAGATTTAAAGGAATTGAAACAAAATATTTGTATGTTTATCAAACAAATTTTCTTTTAAAAAATTATTCATATGAATTATCTTTTACATTTCATAATGATATGAAACCTCATGATACAAAAAGGCAAGTACCAACCCAAAAAGAATAAAAATGATATAGAGACATGGGTAAACTAGTTACCCAACATTCCTATTTTGATAAAAAAAACCCAACAAATAGATGAGTAGATTTCAAAGCAACCCATCAATTGGATGGTTGCACCCAAAATTTACACATGCCCTTCCATTACCTTGGGTTAATAAAAAACTTACATGCAAACCTATGACCTTATCCATTCATCCAACTTTTGATTCTCCAACCCTTATATCGGTTGAAAAGGTGTTCCCACAATGCCTCTATAGGATAGACCAACAAACTACCTTACTTCATAGATAGATGTGTTGAAGTCACCAACATTACAACAAAAGGTGTCCTTGTACACCAAGTGATTTCATTGGATTTTGGGTGAATTCATTAGTTGTAGTGAATGGGGACCAGTGAAGAAGCAGTGAATTCACTAGTCTAGTGAATGGGGACTAGGGAATTGCACCCATATTTTCTAGTAGTGCAAGGGTAAGGCGTTAAATACCCCCTAACGAGCTTTGTCTGGTGTTGTTTCAACGTCATTGTCACACCACCTAACCCCACTTTCACGCCTTCCACGTCCAAAACATGCCTTGTCACTAAACCCCACGCTTTCGATGTCCATGTCATTTAGTGGCCCCACCTACACTTTCTACATGTCATTAAACAGACCCACCAGTTTTCATCTTCCATCCACCCATGTAAACCATCGTCAACATTCATTTCACGTTCATCATCAAACCTCACTTCGCCGGTTGTTGTCGTTTGTAACACCATCGATGATATCTGCAACATGATCTGGATTTTACATAACAAGGTATGTGTTCTGCAAAAAAAGGCACTTATTGATCATGTTTGAAATTTCCCTTTTTTTAGATGCAGAAGGATAAATTGCATAATGCATCTCACAAGCAATAACCTTTGCAATTTGAACCTAAAAATGGCGTTTGAAACCTACCTAATTTTAGATGTAGATGGATAAGCTTCATAGCACATTAAACACCACAAATTGTGGTAGCCCTTACACCATTAACTTTTCACTATTTTTCAACGCATTTTAGGTTTGATCCTCAATGAATAGCTTCACTCTTGACACATTTGTATTTGGCATTTTTGAGCATTGCAAGATTATAATTTGTTCTTTTACTGTAGACAAAATTCAGGTAGGTGTTTTTGAACTTTACAAAAGTTTTAGGTGTTTTGGAAGGTCCATCGCTATTATCGAAGAAGCTATTTCTTGCCATATACTTGCAAAAATTCAATTTATTCTACAAGGTCCATTACATTTCGATTAAAGTTGTCATATTTCCATGTATTATTTCATAGTTCATCAATTAAGGTCGACATACTTAAGCTTTGGAAAAGGTCAATGTGTTTTGTAAAGACTTCTATTTTTCAGATCTATTGTCATTTTGCATATGTATGAGTTCTACTGGAAAAATGTATCTTCAAAATAGTTGAAAATGAAGTAGAAAAAACCACTATTGACCAGTTGGTTACAATGTGAATGTAATCTGAGTTGCATTTGTCCCTAAATTCCTGACATTGTAATTGTTTTCTATTACATTGCGTTCTGCAAACCACTTGCCAAAATTCAAACTACTTCTTCTAGAAGATCTTTCCTTCTATGTTCAAGTTTCAACATTTAGACAATGTTTTTTTTCGAAATAACTTGCATAAAATTGCAAACATTAGTACCATATGCACACCATATTTCCAATTAAGGTTTATGTAGTTTAAACAAGTATCAATTTCATTTTATGATACTCACATTCATAAGAAGTTTTGGTTTGAATTTAATCCATGGCAAGCCCGAGCTACACAATGGTGCTGGATGATGCAGGACTAGAAAACAGGGTTAAAAACCCAAATTCCATTATTAACTTGGATGGTCTTGGGATCCTCAAAATAATGTCAAACCCAAAGTATAATGTATTAATGGATGATCCAACAATCACATAAAATGTCCAAGAATATGTTGTTCCTTCAAGGGAAAGGGACCTTCTCCAAAAATTGAAAGCCACAATTCAAGATCCTCCTCTTGGACCTTTTAAAAAAAATGATATCATGTGGTTCCACATTTCACAAGTGGCCATGGTTTGTATAGGGAAGCTGAAATTGTAGTGATACCATGGAATTGACCAGAGGATTTTGTTGAAAGGGAACAGAACAATCCAAATTTCCCTTGCAAGTTTACAAGAACAAAAGACCACATTAGGTCATTTGCCCCAAGCATGTTGACACACCCAAGAACAAATTTTCTTACTCTTGTTTATAGGTGTAGATTATAAAATGCACAGTTCATCCATTCCATTCCAATGTTAACATTTTATGAATGCTCAATGTATTGAGGCATGTAATGTCTTCATTTCTATCTAATGTTCTTTTTAAATATCACAATATGATGAATTTGATGGTAATTTCATAATTTGAAGAATGTCCATGGCAATTTTCATTCCCATAACCATTGTTATGTTTGTAGGTTTTCTTGTAACTTCAAACTAGAAGGCAAAACCCATGTTCTTCCAGAGGACATGTAGAAGCTTTTATTACATATGCAACAAAAAACGAAAATGAAAGAAGGTCAATGATGCATCCACGAGACAAAAGGGAAAGAAACCGTTGATAGAGATCCCTGAATCCATTTGGTTGTCAAGGCAAAGCACAAGGATAGGGAAGATGATGTTTGGGATGTCAATTAAGTGCAAGCGTCAAAGGTCTTTCATTGCAAAACAACCGTATTTGGACCATAGCTTATGTTAATTGATTTATCTCCATGTAGAATACACAAACAAAGGAGTGGTTTGCCATGGGACAAATGTGATTAAATATCAACATCCATTGGGTTCACAATTATCCGATGCCATGAAAACACACCTCATGTAGCTTCTAAAGCAAAGGTTGTCCCTTGCGCAAGTCATGACACATCATAAATCATATGTTAAGGAACAAACACAACAAAATGAACCTGCCACTTGTGACACATTTTTCCTACCATCAGATGTTAGAAACCTAACCAAAAAGAAGGCTGATGAATAATGGAAAAAACATCCTAAGGATCCAATTAGTGTGAGAATGTGGGTTTTGGAAAACTTGAAATTGGTGTTCTTTTATCTTGAAGATGCCCCTTTGGATCTCAAGTTACTAAAGTAGGATGAAACCCCTTTCACATTAAGGATTCAAACCATTTAGCAATTGGAAATGATGGATTGTTTAACAATGTCACTAATGTGCCTTGTCCTTTTAATCCCTCCACCAATCAGCATGGAAAAAGAAAAAGGTAAGAAAATATTGTCTAAAAGTAAGAACCAAAGAAAACAAAATATTGTAAACCTTATAATACTTACAGGTAGATAAAGGTATTGCTGGCCAAATGCAAAAATTAGCATGTTGCCCAAAGCAGCTTTTGTTTCCATTTTCATCAAAAGTGCCATAACAGTCTATTCAATTTTTTCCAAGATCTTCCTATCCATCACAATGTATGTTTTTGATAGAAGAACATAAAGTCCATTGATTTTCACTTCTACCAAGGGAGGAGGCAGTTCACAAGAGCTTTCAATTGTGAAACTTTTTACAATTGCTTTCACCTTTGCTTCTACATTAGCTCTTGTGAAATGTGTTGTATTTTTTGGTGGCATAAACCTAGATGGGAATAATGACAAGGGGGGGGTGTTGTTTTGTTTTGCCTAATATATAATTTACTGGGTTTTGCATGTTCTAATGATTACCTTGCAGGTACATTATTTTTTGTTCCTTGCTTGTTTGCAGCAAACCTTGGAAAGCTCCAAAATACCAATGTTAGAAAAAAAACATGCCAATACTTGTCATTGCAAATGTCAACTTGCAGCCAAGAAATAAAATGTAAGAGAGATGAAAAATTGTACCTACTTTCACACTACGACTTGACGAGAAACCTTCATCACTACATAGTTCATATACCTTTTTTTCCTTTGGATGTATGGGTCTTGGAGGCAGCATACCAAATGGTTGCTTTTGTGGTTTTGGTGGTGTAGCCCTTTTTGTGGTTTGTTCTGCCACATCATCAATTGTTCATTTGCCTCAGTTTGGGAATGTTTTCCCAAACTTCTCCCTTAACTTATTGAACTCCTTAAGCTTAGCTTTTGTCATCGTTGGATACATTTTGAGCAATTCATCGCTCGTGTAATCAGGGCACAAATTCATCATTTAGTGGTAAGACAAAGTATTTTTGTCTTTGAATAGATTACCGCAGAACTTGCATTCAAATGATGGCCTATTACCTATAAGCACATCAACGCATCGAATGTCAAAATATGCTTCCAAGGCTAATTGCTCATACTTGTTTTCAAAGTACAAGGTGACATAATGATGTTTACTTTGTTGCATTATGGACTTGTAAATCATGCTCTTCCTTTGTGGACCTCCAAATACTTGCAATGGCAAGATGACTGGCTATCATTTCCCACTACATCAACCATGTTTTTTGACACAACAACACACACTATACCTTAGGGCAAAACTCAACAAAACAACCATCATGTTTATAGTTACAATAACACAACATTGAAACAGGAAGCAATGAGACACAAATCTCATCATAGGTACAATGCATCTCAATACCCACATAACTACTAAAACGCAATTCCAAACTTTTTGTTTCAAAATTTTAAAACTTGCAACTGGGTTGTGTTTTGCATGCACTTATTTGTTTATTCTTATAGAGATTAGCTCTTCATTATCAACTAAAAGGATCATGGGCACAATGGACTGTTACCGCAACAACAATAGTTATTACAATTACTATTTTGAAGGGAAATTGGATTGGTACCCACAACATTGTTATAATGACAAAATATTCAACTTCAACAACAAGTGCAAAAGATTCAACTGTAATAAAAATTGTAGACAAGGGGCAGGAAAGTAGGTACCTTCTAGGATTTTAAAGGGATTATGTGGAACTTGAACCTAATATCAATAATAATCTTGATGCTCCTTTTACTCAACCTTAGTTGACTGAAGGATTGGAGGCAATGGCAAAACAAATTAAAATGCATACAAAAATATAGACTAAACATGCAAAATGCAACTAAGAGATTTTGTTAAAACACAAAATGAAAAAAAAGTCATAAAAAGCTGTTACCTACATTGAGTTCCTCTTGTACTAAAAGCAAAACACCAAAGTCCTAAACTATAGACAAAGTTCTACTATGCTGAAAATTGAACTTCAACTTGGATTCTACTGAAATCAACAATAATATTGACAACATAATTTAACCTAGTATGCTTAGGCATGTTTGAGAAAAGCCCATGAATGGTTTTATTGCTACAGTTATGAATTTTGGTAGGAAGTATCATCTACCTTTATGAATAAAAATAAATAAATTTCCATAATAATAATCACTAAACCAACTTGAATTTGAACTATGATTTAGTTTGAATAAAACTGAAATTGGATTTACTTTTTGCGCCATAACTTACTATCGTACCTTTTCTTTTGGTTTTATTTTGGTCTTTGAGGGTGAAGCTTTCTTCCTAGAGGAATAGGGTTTTCGTGTCAAAGCAAACTCTCCAAATTTATGACCAACCATTTCTTCAGTATTCTTTAAACCAACATAACCTTTTATGTTATAAATTTGTGCATAGCAACCAACAAATTGAAGCAAAATACAAGATCTACATGACCAAATTTTCCACTTGATCTTTTTCTACTTGAATAAGCAAGCATCTACAAAAGGGCCTTTCCATACAGATCGTGTCATAAATTAATTTGATTAAAGTCATCGTGTCCTCGAGTAATGCTCTGACCGACTTGTGTGAAAGTGAGGCCATATTTAAACTCACTTAACCTATAAAAAAAAATATAACAACAGATAATAGCTACTATTCGTGCTCCATAATTCAAAACCAAACATTTCATTCATCACTTATTCTAGACATGACAATCAAAAGTTTACAACACAACTTACACGAAAAGGACATCAAAAACATGTACTAAACAAGAGAGAAATCAAGCACCCATTGATTCTAGGTCACCCAATATTTCCAAATTCTAGATGGATTGTTAGTGAATTAGGGTTTTAAAATATGCTATGTACTTGGATTTTCCCAACAATGAAACAACAGCTCCAAGTGACTACATTCTAGCACACACAATGAAAGGAAAAAAAATAATGAATTACGAGACTCACCTTTTTTAGCCATCCTGTTGCTGCCAACTTTACAACTTTGCTGTCCTTGTATTTATGTTGACCAAGGAGGCGAATCATGTAGAGGTCTTCTTGAATAATTATCAGCAAAACCTTTTAAAGCAAAGAGTTGCGCTTTCCTTCTTTGTTTGTTGCCATCATTGACTTCAAGGTCGTCAAGCTTCAGGATGTCCTTAGTCCCCAATGTGATGGATTCAATGGTGTGGGCGTTGTTCACAACTGTGATATTCAACTCAATTTGTGCGAAGTTTGCAATTATTTCGGAAGGCACTGAGCGATGTTGTTCAACAAAGCTTTTAGCTACAGATTGCGTGGTCTCTTCAAGAAGAGCTCCCTCCATGATTGGTGAAACTTAATAATGCAACACAAGCTAATTGTGTGCTTTAGTACTGAATTTGTTAAACTCGTCACTTCATTAGTCAATGCAACATTCGCAATACTGAAAATACGTGATGAAACTATTGCAACTCAACCCTAAATGTTCATATTTTGCTCATGAGATGCACTATGTAGCTTATCCTTCTGCATCTAAGAAAAGGGAAATTTCAAACATGATCTACAAGCGCCATTTTTTGTAGAACACATACCTTGTTCTGTAAAATGTAGATGATGCTGCAGATATTGTCAATGGTGTTGCAGTCGACAACGACCAACTAAGGAAGTTCGACAACGACCGTGAAATGAGTGTCGACGATGGTCTGCATGGGTGGACAGAGGACAGAAACTAGTGGGTCCGTCTGATAACATGGAGAAGGTGTAGGTGGGGTCACCGAATGACATGGCATCGAAAGCGTGGGGTCCAATGGCGAGGCCTGTTTTGGACGTGGAAGGCGTGAAAGTGGGGTCAGGTGGTGCGGCAGTGATGCTGAAACAGTGCCGGACATAGCACGTTAGGGGGTATTTAGGGCTTCGCTCACCAAGGTACTACCATCTTAACAGGCAACTCATTGCATAATGACTCTGCCCATTAGTGACAAGTTCAAACCAGCATATGTTAAAATAGGAAAGTTCCATTAAGTTTGGGTAGAGCTCATAATGAGTACAAAGAGTTTGAGAAATGGGTAGTAGCTTTTGGGAATGTAATTCAATTGTAGATATTTTGTTTGTCCTAAAACTGGATCAGATTATCAATACACTAAGACTACACCACTGGGACCCATGTGGTGGCAGCTTCTGACTACCATTCGCGATGAAGGAGATGGGTTCATACTTTGCAGATGGCAATTTTCAAGGTCGTGACCACATTTTAATTCTTCTAGCTTTTTTTAATTTTTGGGTTTTGATAAAGTTGCAACAGGTTTTCAGCCACATCCTTCCTCCTCTGGAATGCAACTCTCGATTTAACTACTTGCACACACATTTGAGTAGTTTGCTGAAATTCTACAAGCCACTCTCAACTCTAGGATGGCAGCAGGACAAACTGCTTCAGAAATAAAATTCTTGTTTAGTTCAAAGAATAGCTCAAAGATTCAAATGACATCAAATTGGCTTAGAAACATATCATGCTAGATGTGCCTGATATTTTATACCTACTGCCATCCCTAATCCATATACCAACTCAAATCTTCTTCACTTTCTTCTGATCATTCACAGATCTAAACTGCATAAATAACATTGAAGTATATTGTTTGAGGTTTAGGTTGTGTGACAGCCTGCCAAAGTAGACACAGCTTACAAGCTACTACAGTTTTCAATTTCCAATATGCAACACAAGTCTTCTTGTAGGAGATGCACAACTTGATGACCCAATTTTTTTTCTGTCCCTCTCTTTTGGTGCACTTTCTTTTCCTATACAAGAAAAACTAAGGTCTGTCATGACATGAAACACAAGAAAATCTGAAGTACTACTACTACTGCCTCCCATTCTCCAACGCATAAGAAGAACAGAATCCAAAACTGTCATATGATACCCCTTTTCCATGGATGCCAGAAATTCAATACCTGTTGTTCCAGATTCTACCTTTGCAAATCACAGCCAACCAGCCACCCAGCAGGAGAGAAACCTAAGTATTCCAAGAAGAACACAGAATGAAGGTGCAAGAACAAAACCAAGAAAAACACCAAGCAACAAGAACATCAATAAACTGAAAAAAAAGAGAAAAATATGAATTGCACAAGAGTGAGCTCCACACTCCACAAACCCTAGAAATCTTCTTCTTGAACAAACCAACAAAACCAGAGGAAATTGTCAAAAGCGGAAGTAGCAAAAGAGAAAAAAAAGAAGTTGCTCAGAACTCTGAGAATCTTGTTCTTGACAGTGGGAATCATTTTACAGTTTGACAAAGAACTCAAGAAAGAAAGGCTGGTTTTACAAGTACATTTTCTTCATTGCAGATTGCAGAATCCAGTTTCTACAGCTCCA
>Ga0116229_10012584_pt1 | contig 12157 bp, 10 predicted proteins | sample S1TSphgellanicum_3_FD_87313 | JGI IMG/M metagenome (GOLD analysis project Ga0116229, IMG submission 87313) | Host-associated microbial communities from peat moss isolated from Minnesota, USA - S1T2_Fc - Sphagnum magellanicum MG | ecosystem: Host-associated > Plants > Peat moss > Unclassified...
CCATCGCAACAACACTGTGAGGTCCAGCCCGTTGCCGGCCATCATAGTAGCGCTGCAAGGTCTAGCCCGTTCCGGCCATCGCAGTAGCACTACGAGGCCCAACCCGTTCCTGGCTAGCATAGCAGCGTTGCGAGGCTCAGCCCCTTGCCGGCCATCGCAGCAACGATGTGAGGCTGCAGCATCGCCGCGAGTCGCAGCGCTGCGAGGTCGCAACATTGCCGCGAGCTGCAGCGCGTTACTGGCCAACGATGCAACATTGCTGCGAGTTGCAATAGCGCTGCCGGCCAACGCCGCAACATTACTGCGAATTGCAACAACGCTCCCGGCCAGCGCCGCAACATCGCCGCGAGCTGCAACAGTGCCGTAGCAACGCCACAGTAACGTCGCAGCATCGCCGTGAGCCACAGCAACGTCGCAGCATCGCCGTGAGTTGTAGGAGCGCCACGAGCTGCAACAACGCCGCAGCATTATCGCGAGCGGCAGCAACGCCGTAGTAGCACCACAACAATGCCGGAGCATCGTCGCGAGCTGCAGCAATGTCGCAGCAGCGCTGCCAACTAGCGCCACAGTAGCGCTACCGACCAGTGCTGCCGGCCATTGCCGCAACGTTGCGTTACGAGGAGGTGCAGTGCAGTGCAGTGTCACCGCCCGCCATTGCTATAGCGGCAGTTGAGCTTTACATGTCTAACGTAAGTCAGACTTCTATCGGACGTCCGTTCGACTTCCGTCCGTCAGTCCTACATCCTGTTGTCTTGTCGTCCTACATCATGTTGTCCGGTCGTCCTGTGCCTTATCGTCCTACGTCATGTACCCTACCGTCCTACGTCCGGTGTCATATCATCTTATGTCTTGCGCCTTGCCGTCCTACTCCCTGTCGTCCTACATCTTGCGCCCTGTCGTTCTACATCCTATTTTGTCGTCCTTCCTTTTCATCCAACATCTATTTGACTTCCGTGCGATCTCTGTGTGTCACGGGTCATTCCCAACAGCGCATTATAGTCTTCAAATTGTACGTTATGTTAGAATTTTGTAGTTAGTGTTGTGTATTATCACAACATTTTAGGGCATGGGACAACACCATGTCCTCTGATGATGAGAGCATTACCGCTCGGCCAGAGCCCAGGTATCAGTTTTGAAGTAACACACAATCCTTTGAGTCGATTTTTTTAAGTTCACGATCTTCACGAAGGTACCATCAAGTGTCGACAGCACCATCGTCATTTAGTACAACTCCTACTAGGAATTTAGGTTCAGGGTACACTACAATAACAATACATCAAAGACCATTTGGAGGGGTTAATCAGTGGGGTACACCTATTGCTGTACCTACTTTCACACCATCACCGTATACTCCATTGTAAGCTATGACTTCAACACCCATTTACACCATGGAGGTCAACAGTTCCTCTGGGAAATTGAGAAGTTCAGCAGAAGGCCAGGTACTATTTCTTTGAGGGAGTTTAAGGCAACTTTCTCAACTGTGGTTTGTGAATTAGAGTTCAAGTATGGCGCTAATTACACCGAGGCGTTTGCATTCAAACAATTGGCTCGTTATGTACATGGGAATTTCATTTCAACCTCACTTGTGCATTATATATATATGTGTGTGTGTGCATGCATATCTTTTTAAGTGATTAGTTTATACCTTTGGCTGGCTTTAATTTTTTTGTTTAGTAGAATTTACTATGTATTTACATCCTTACGACACCGTACGTCACGACACTACACGTCGCGACAATGGGAGAGGCAAGAAATAGTTGAGCTTGTCCTTTTGATTTCACCTCTCTTTTGTGATGGGGAGGGGAAAGCTGAGAAGGGGATACTTGGTTAGGATAACTACAAAAATACGAATGCATGGGCTCCGCCTACAGATGACATATCTACATCACCTAATCATTTAGTGCGGAATAAGAGCCTGAAGGCAGGGCCTTAATGGAATAAGGGCTTTCTGAGTGTTAAGACCAGTGTTGGGTGTGTATCACAAATCTTTTCAGGCATCATAGTTTGAACCCCCCAGGGCATCACATTGAGCGATACACTAACTTTTTTTAATATTTTTTTTCTTTTGTTTGTTTTTTTGTCTTAGATTTATTTTCTATTTAATTATAGTTTAATTTTTTTATTCTTGTTATGTGTTTGTTTATGTGCAAAATATCCATAAACCCAAACTATTTTTCTAAAAAAAATTACCATTATATATTTTTATAGTCTTAATGAAAGAAAAGTGAGTGATTTTATATTATTTTCCTAACCTTCAACCCCATTGTTTGTAAATGTTTTTTCAAAACTCAAAACCCTTAAACCCATTGTTTTTGTAAATGTCTTTTCTTAAGTCTAAACCCTTGTGAATGTTTAATTTTTTGCTTTCCTTTTTATTTGTGAAAAATTTGGGAATTGTCTATTTATAGAGATTGCTTGCAAATCTTGTTGTTGTCTTAGCTTTGGAAATATTCTTATGAAAATCGCCAATGGAATAATCCTTTATAGATGAAAATGTTGTAAGTGGAAATAATGAAATGATTGAAATCTATATGAATGATGGAGTTATGGAAGAAAATGTAAATGTGCAAACAAAAACAAACAAGAATCCAAAAAATGAAAGAAATGAAGAAAATGAAGATAAATCTTTAAAAAATGCTTGCTTAAAAAAAAGAACTAGAAACCACATGGAAGATTATCTTTGTGTTGGAGTTTTTATTATGTCAATGATAATGCAAAAGTTGACCTTGAAAATACACAAATCATGTGTTGTATCCTTTGTTATTAAGACATGTAATTCTTAATCCAAGATTTCAAGCAAGGAAAAGATTTATTTCTTATTACAAAACAAATGGAATAACTTCTTTTAAAAAACATGTGAATGCAAATTGCATTCTTATTGCAAAATTGTTTGAAAAAAAAAAAAAAACTCTACACTAAAAGGAAAAGAATAATTACAACCAACAAAGAAAAGAGTGATTGTGTTTGGTGGGTCAATTTCTAAATTTTTTCCATCAAAATTTCCTTTAAAAAAAAGGATATGCCATATAAAGAAGTTTTAGAGGACCTAGGTTTTTTTATTATCAAGAATAATTTACCAATTTAATTTGTGGAGAGTATTTGGCTCAAACGTTTAATTTTGTGTTTATGTCCAAAATTGAATTTCCCTTTCAAAAGGCAATTTGCACAAGAGATATTGCTAGGGTTAATTGAAAGACAAGTCAATAATATGTTCTTCTTGCATTGGGAAGGGTTTATTCATTTCAATGTTCATCCATGACTTGTAATGAATTTGTACCTAACTTTTGGTTTAGTTTTCATTCATTTTAAATTCGTTTTAGTTAAGTTGTAGTTCATTTTTAGTTCATTTCTAGTTGACTTTTGATTGACTTTTAATTAACTTTTAATTGACTTCTAGTTAATTCATAATTGATTTTCAGTTCACTTCTAGTTAACCCTTAGTTCATTTTCAGTTCATTCCAATTGACTTTTAATTCACTTTTAGTTAATTCTTAGATAACTTTCAATTCACTTTTAGTTAAGTTTAAATTCACTTTTAGTTGAGTTTTAGTTCATTCATAGTTCACACATGGGTAAACATGGGTCACATGCAAATTGGAAGTTTCTTGAAAAACTTCCTTGAACTAGGTGCCCAATTGGTATAAGTAGAGGTAGAATTTCCCATTACTTTAATATGTTCAACACTAGTTTTAGGTTTCTTGTCATAGCCTTGTTTTATTTCTTCTATGAAATAAAATCTTGTTAGATCCTTGTTTTGCACATGTTGTGCTCTTGTTCTTATTTTCTTGTTTCATAATCTAGATTTGGGAAATTAGGCCTACCTTTGTTCTCGTCTTGGTTTAAGAAATCTCATAGTCTTGATTGTTTACATATTCATGATAACTACTGCATTAAAAGTTGTTGAAAACTATGAATCTTTTGGTTAAAAAAAAAGCTTTTAGGGCACTGCTTTGGGCAGGTTTTTTGATAGGAATGTTAATATGGCATTGTAAAGAAAAAGGTGTGCAAGGATGTGAATTATGTTTTTATTAAATCTATTCATGCAAATTCGCAAAAATGCATCACATGGTCTAAGAAATTTGGAATGGGGAGGTAGGAATGGAACAAGGCTTGTGTTGAAACTCACATTCATTCCAAAAAATTGAACATTTTAATGAAAACCAAATAATCTTCCTTGTTTCATTATTATTTCAACAATTTACAATTTTTGAGGTTTTGAATTCTAAAAGATAATTAATTTTTTTTCTTATTGGTTATTTTGTAGGTTTGATGATAAGATCATCATGTTTCAAGAGGCCTTACAATTTCATTCTACCATTATGTTATGTTACAACAAACATACTATTATGAGAGTCATTAGTTCAGTGCCTCCACTTTTAACTTGGTATATTTCTCAGATTATTGTGGATTGTTTTTCTCTAATTGTTTCTATTTATGTTCTTAACTACTCCTGTGGACATTGGTTATTTAATGGTGTTTACACTCTATTATTTCCATGAGTTTGAAACTTAAGGAGGAAAACCAAATTATTCCTTCATTTGAAAGTTTAATGGAAGATGATTCCATTGTTTCAAATGAGTTATCTTTGCCAACCTCTAACGTTAAAAGGGAGGTGATCAATGTGTTGGATTCTTTCTTTTCATTCTTGAAGAAATATGAAAACAAGAAAGCCCATAATGTGATCTCTTTGATGTTAGATCCTAGGTTTAAGAGTTTTTGTATATAGTATCCTATGTTGGAAAAGGAGCAAGATGTTGCTTTTGTTGAGGAATATGATAAAAAACTTGTATCCTATGTTGGTCAAATGCCACAAACATTTGCATCCTTTGGTAAGGTTAAATACGAATCCTATGAACAAAAATATTTTGGAGCAAATTGCAAGCACAAGTGAAATAGTAAAAGAAATTGTCAAGAGGGAATTGTTGATTTTTAGAAAATATCAATTGGATGTTAAATACATCAAATGTCCTTTTCAATGGTGGCAAAACATGAAGCAATATTTCCTATAGTTGGATTTCAAATTGAAATAGAAATTCTTTTTTTTTTTTGGCTCAAACATTTATTAACCTTAGCAAATGTCATTTGCAAACTAAAAATTTAAAAAAGTTGATATTTGTCAACAAAAACTAGCCTAATGATTTTACAATAGGTTTTAAATCTCAATGCAATTTACTAGAATTCTTTGAAAGGGATGTAGATTTTAAAAAGGAGTTAAAAAAATTTGAAGGTGAATTTGAAAGGGACAAAATTGTTGAAGTGTAAAAGTTCAATAAATAAATTATTGTTTAGTGTTAAATTTTTTTTATAAACAATGCTTGTAATTTTTTTCATTAGTAAGAAAAATAATAAAATTGAGATTTTTTTAATTTTTAATTTTAATTTTTTGCAAATTTTTAATAATAATAAAATTAATAAGTAATACCTGGTTTGTGAGACCTAACAAAGGAGAATCGACTATTGTCAAAATTTCAAAAATTGGTATAATGAGAACCAATTTAATTTTTTAAAAATATTGATACCCTTGCCCAACATATAAATTTTAGGGGGAAAAAGTGAAAACCAAACCATTTTATAAATTTTTTTATGAAAATTGGATCCAATGAAATCATAAAAATGTGATACTTACCTAACATTAGTTAAGACATGCACTAGTTTTTATTTTTTGACAATAAAATCCCATGATACCCACTAGATACCTTAGAAAATAATATAATAAAACATTTTATAAAATGCTCTCCAATTACATTAAAAAATTTGGTGCACATTTTTAAATGTAAGACAAGGACTTCAAATGGGGTTGTCCTAAAAAAGAAGGCCTCTTACAAGGTAGGAGCCAAACATGGGACTTTAATTCCCAAAATGGTCATAAGGTCTTTATCTAATGCACTCCCAAAATCCTTGATAGACTCAACTACAAGTCCAAAGGTGAAAACAACAAAAGGATAATTAGGGTATGTTCCCTGGCTCGTAACACTTCAGGGGTAGAAGGGCATGCTGGAACTTCGGGATGGGGACTAGGGTGAGTGACAAGTGAGTCAATTATTCACACAGACCTACACAAACCAAACAACAAGTTGGTTAGTGCGTAATTAGAACATTTTTGGTGCATAGACGAATCACGAACAAACACAAACTCACAAGACTCACCACAACCCGAACTTGGGGAAAGCCACCACCTTCCCCTTTATAATATTTTCTATGCCTAACCACGAGGCTTACACCCAAATGTTATTTTGTCCTGGGACTCCCAAGTTGGGTCTTTAAAATTTTTCGAAATTAGGACTCCCACGATTTTAGAAACCCATAACTTTTCGTAAAAATATCCAATTAAAGTGAAGTTTAAAGAAAAATTGTAGCCCTTGTCGAGAGCTTTTCAACGATATGTTGTACACCACCTTCACACAAGTAAATCAAGGAGATTCTTGACTTTTAATGGTCGAGAGTCAAATTGGTAGTTTGATTCCCGGCCCTTCTTTTGGTCATAACATATGTTTGAAATATCTAAATGAATCATGTAAGTCATTTTAGACATCTACGTCTCAAGAGCTTTTCAATGGTATAAGGAATTCATCAATCCAATGAATTTTGAACCCTGTAATTGCTTTTTGAAAATTCGGGACTCCAACACCCAAAGTGGGAGCTCACTTAGGAGTGTGTGAGTTCATTCCTTCACACTCTCCTACACTCCCAAGAACATGAAATGTGATTCCTGGGCTTCACTCTCGGCCTGCACCTCCACAAGCCCTTGCCTTGGGTACGAGCCCAAGGTTAGGGTTGCGACATTATTTAGTATAAATATCTTGTAAAGTTTTAACATCTTCAATTTTGCTTATGAAGGAAAGGAGGCACCTTGCACATAAGGTTCAAGAATATATTATACATAAGGTGTCTACTTCGTTGTGGAAAAATATTAACAAAGGTAAAAGGTGCCTCTATTCTCTACATGCACAAAAATAATTCAATTAATTCTTCACCCAATGCAAATGAGGCTTAGTGTATTCATATCCACTCATTAAGGTTGAAAAAAGTTTTGATATGACTTCCACATAAAAAGGGTTTAAGGGTGGAAAAAAATCACTACTTTTTTTAATTGTTGAGCCTTTTGTTAATTAGGTTTGTCATTGTTAAATTTTTTTGTGAAAGGTTTCATTAGTTAAACGAGCTATTTTTTAACCATTTTATGAAGGTAATCATCAATGAAAGTGGCAATGGCATCATTAACATCTATGATAGCTTGTAGGTTGTCAACAAGCATGTTAGCTTGAAAACATCAATGTTTATGTGCATTTTGTAACATTCAACAAACATCACTAAGTTCTTTCACTTTGTTTTTTTCCTATCATTTTGTTTTCTAGTTATTAGCTTGTTCATTGTTCACATATGACAACCACCAAGGTTCAAACGACATATAACAAGCCAATGTGTTTAGTTTGAATTTAAAACTATTGTCCTTTTTAAAATCCTTTTGCCAAAAACAAATGTTTTCCTAAAAAGGAATTTTCAAATGAAATATTTTGAAAAAAATTATTTATTGTAATTATAGTTGCCCCAATATGTCATATTTATATTCACCATCAGATTTGAATATATATGATTTTTTGAAAGTGCACAGATTTTGCCAAATTTCATGTTTCATTTTGAAACTTTGTAATAATTTCAAATCACACCAAAACATTTTAACATTTTCAAGTTTAAGTTTTTATATTATAAACTACAACTTTTCTTTAAACAACATATACATTGCATCACATTTACATGTTGTAACGGGTTCATGAATGTTTTTAAAACCTTAAATTTTGATAAACACAAAATTGAAAAAATATGAAAATTTTATTGTTTTTTATATTTATCTAATAGTACCCTATAACTACAAAATAGTTGAGGATGAAATAAATTATATTATGAAAACTAAAGGGCCCGTTATGAAAATAATGTTATTGAATGAAATTGTTAAACATCTTTTGTTCAAACCAAACTTTGATATTAGAATTTTTTTTTATTCATTTTAGATTTTTCAATATTCATATTATTCAATAAGCACAAATTTTCATGATTCACATGCCATTAAAGTGGCACCACATAAACACATGTAACAAGAATTACAAAAAAGTTGATGTTTTAATAAATCAATTTTGGCTTGTTTAAGCTCATCCACACCTATTAAATTATTTATTTATTATTTATTTTGTCACCTTGTTTTCTAGTTGTTGGTTTGTTCATTGTTCACACACAATAGCCACTAGGTTCTTGCACTTTATTTTTATTTTATCGTCTTGTTTGGTTGTTGGTTTGGTCATTGATCACACACTTCTACAAGCATCTTCTACGAGTTGTTGCATTTTGAACAATGAGCTTTGTTTGGCCTTTTTTTGTGAAATACTTTATCCCTAAACTTGAATGTTGCTATACTTGTGATAACGAAGGCCTCACATTTTTAGTATGCATTTTGATCATGTTTTTTTGCATGAAATAGGGTTTTTTATTTTCACTAACTACTTGTTTTTCTAATTTCAATTGTTTGGACATTTGCACATTTTTTATTTCCTATTTCATCTTTTAGCATTAATTGCCAATGTTTTGTGTTTTCATGGAGTTAGGTTTTGTGATTAGTTTTTATTGTTGTCTATATTTCTACAATGGCTTAAAACAACATTGTTCTTTTTGAAAGTGTTGATGGCATCCATGACAAACTTGCTTGTGATGCAAGCAAAAACCTAACTATCAACATTTTAAATGTTGGAAACATCCATTTGTAATGTGACAATGACTTGTTAAAAAATTATGAATTGCATCTTGCAATTATAAAAGTTTAAGCTCAAACATGGGAAACTTAGTTATATAGGTTAATTTTACATCAATGTTTTCGTTTTGTTTTTCCATTTTGTTCAATTTCTTGTGGAAAAAGTGCTACCTAAAATGATAAAAAAGACCATGGACTTACATGTGTTACCTAATTTTAAAACTTAAAATTGTCATGACAATTTTTACTAGCTTTGATATTTGGTTGTCCAAAGGTGGTGTAAACATGTTTGTTTTGGTTATTGATTATTTTGATGACCTTTAAGCATGTTATTGCGGAACTATTTGAAATGCATGAAACAATTAACAACACTATGGCTTTACAACTCTAAGAATTGTTGAAAATATTTGGATTAATCCATTGTGTGATTACTTTTGTAAAAGATGAAGGCAACAACTTGAGATCTATGGCTAAACATGTCATTCTATTATTGATTTTGAGGCTTTGAAGTTGTTGCAAATAAATGAAGGTATTTGCTTTGGGCATGTGATGTTTAAAACATGTTAATATGCCACAAATGATAATAAGGTTTCTATGGGTTTAACTTTGGTGAATGTGAAAAAGATTCAAACTACTTCGTAAAAAACAATCGCATAGACAAAACAATCAGGGAAATGGAGGCAAGAATGGGAAAAAAACTTGCAAATTGAAACTAGGAAACATCATTAAAAGTTGAAAACTCTTGTCAAAATATGAGTTGCCAACAAAGTAATAATGTTTGAGGAAATGTTTAAATTTAAGAAAATTATTTTGTTATGTTATTAGAAGCATACAACATCAAGTTTGGAGAAGTGAATCTTGAAGGTCCAAATGTGGGTCACTATCAAAGTTATCACTACCTATTTAAATCTTCTAGTGAGTGCATGTGTGATGATTCAATTGGTTGTTGTTTGATGTTTTGAGTATTGTGATTAACTTGATTATGGCATTAGAATTTGAATCTAATCCCCTTGCTAATAGGGTTGAAATTTTGATCAATTTGATGTTGAACTTCATTTCTTGAAAAAGAACATGTGGCAAGACGTTGTAAAGGTGATAATAACTTCCTATAATTTTTTAAGTCATTTTATTCTCATGAAGTTCACAATATGTTGGCCCAAATGTTGAATCCATGTTCCAAATCCTTGCGAGTTGTTGAGAACTATGTGAAGCACAAAAATGCAATCCATTTTATAGTTGAATATGACATGAAAGAAGTCATCCCCCTTTTATGACAATTTTTAAATAGTTAAACCCTACTATCAAGCCTAGGCAATTGTTCTAGTTGATGGATTTGTTTTTGAAAATGAAGATGAAAAAATTAACATGTAGGTATTGGTACATCCATGGAAGAATCTTCATGGGCATTGGTTATTGGTGAATTGCTTTGTTTCAAATGTTATTTATCCTTTTGTCTATGTGTGCAAATCCATTAGTTTTGTGGTAGACCCATGAAGGTCAATTTCTAAATGTAGTTTTCTTGTTAAACAAGTTCTTGGGACTTTCATATCTTAAATTGAGATAGAAAAAGTTTTAATTTGGTTGGTGTTTTGTTAGCTTTGAAACGTTGCCATTGACAAATGGAAAATCTTAATCAGATTATCACAATGGGAAAAAAATGGCTTAATGACTTGCACTTGAATTGTACACTAAATGCAAACCTAAAGGAGTATATGAAAGATGAAGTTGTTTTAATCATAAAAAATAATTAGTTGATTGCAAACGCTAAATACTTTGACAAGTTATAGGTTGGGATTAGGTGATTCATCTAAACTTCAAACCTTAGTTCTTAGTTCTTATTATTTTTTTCTTTCCATCTAACTTTGACCCTAATTTTTTTTGGTCCAAATTTGATGTTATAGCATTGGCTATTTATGGACCAATTTATGGAGCTCAACAAGAATAAAAGTTGTTGATTGTGTATTTGATTGAATTGCTTGGAACTATTGATTTCTTTTTGGGTTCTACATGTGTGAGGTTTGAGTGTTAAGTTTTTTTTAAGCAACTTGCGCTATAATGAGGAGAGTTCTTTAAAGAACTAGGGTTCAATTCCCCCATAAGCCACTTGATATCAAATGTTTGAATATCTTTATCTTTGCACAACTAACACGTCAAATCTACTATAAGTAATGTGTATGAATATTTGTAGTTATCATGAAATTGTAATCAGCAAATACATAATTGGCAACGAATGATAAATTGCCATGGATGCATAAGTGTCTTTACAAAGAAAAAATTGAAATATCTTGATGCGTATTATGAAAAAAGTTATAAAAATATGCCTTATTCGTATCCTTTGATATGATTGGATATGAATATATTATAACCAATCAACACCATTCATAACCTCTCTTTCCTTCTTTTTTCTTCTAAAGATTATTTCACCAAGTGTTCGATCATAGGATGAGTCCTGAATGGTGGCAGGTACATGGGGGCCTGGTCATTGGCTGAATTTTGAAAATCATGCGGTTGGACATAGGCCGGCGTTTGGTGATTGGGGATTCTACCCTACCCTACACAAACCAATACAACATGTAAAAAATGTACTGGATGAATTCTGTTTTGTTTTTAGGGGTTTTAGGGTTTTGCATTTCGTTACAGTTCCAGTAGGAGTCACACGAATGTAGTGTGGTTAAAAAACCACTTGAAAGGTGAATGCGAATTACAACAGCACCAAAACGAAAGGAATGGCGAGAAAATCAGACCAAAGGCATTGCGAGAGAACCAAATATCGGGAAGAGTTTTTGTTTCTTTTTGTTTGTTTGTTTTGTTTTTTGCGTTGATGGGTTGGTAGTTTTGAATCTCTTTGGAGCTTGCAGCAGCGGAAGAAGCATCAGGAAAGGAGAATTTCACAGTTTAGCATTGAGATGAACCACAAGCACCAGCAGAGAGTTTGTCGCATTTTCCTGTTTCTTTAGATTTGGAGCAGAGTTGTATTCGGTACTATGGAGATTTGTTGCAGCGCTGGGACTGGGAATGGTCGGGTATTGCTCACGTCTGCATCGACAGCAAAGGATTGCAGTTTCAACAGAATCACAAGAACCCTAGCTCTTCTTTCTTTCAGGAGAAACTCTTGCTGCCAGCTTTCGGAATGCTGTTCTTCACAGCTGAGTGCTCCATATCACATCCGGCTAACGACTAAGTCCCCTCGAGTTCCAACACCAAGACGTTCGGCAGAGGTACTTGCGGCAGGTGCGTTGGCGAATAATACGAGAATATTTAGGGTTTAGGGTTCCTGAACAGCGATGGCAATTTGAGCTGTTGTCATGTGTGCATGTGTCTGTTTGGCTGCTGCAGTGGGAACTGATGATGTAGTGGTGGAGCCAGCCACTGGGATTTCATTCAGACCATCACTCTTGGTACCTGACAGCTCCATAC
>Ga0116229_10012585_pt1 | contig 12157 bp, 7 predicted proteins | sample S1TSphgellanicum_3_FD_87313 | JGI IMG/M metagenome (GOLD analysis project Ga0116229, IMG submission 87313) | Host-associated microbial communities from peat moss isolated from Minnesota, USA - S1T2_Fc - Sphagnum magellanicum MG | ecosystem: Host-associated > Plants > Peat moss > Unclassified...
CCTCGATCAGCGCAAGGTGCGCTGGGTCGTCGTGTGGGACAATTCGAATCTCGTTTATCCCGTGCTCGGCAATTCGCAGCGCATCCTCGGCCTGCCCCGGGCCACCGACGACGATCCCGGTGAAGCCGAACAGACCGTGGTGCAGATGCTGATCGATGGACGCGTCGTGCCTACTGCGCTGCAGTTACGCAGCGTCGTCGAGGAGCGGCAGCTCGGCCAGAAATTCAAGCTCTACGAGTACACGCCCGGCGGATGAGGCTCAGTCCACGGGCTCCCAAGCACCGGTCTGCGTGAGATAGAGGCTGCCTTTCACCTCCGTCTTGAGGATCGTGCCCAAGGCCTCGACATACGCCTGGATTTGGGCGCGATAAATCTGCACCACGCCGGCCGCGCCGTCGGCCCCGACGCGATTGGTCTTCCAGTCGATGACGTGCCATGTCCCCTCGCCCGGCGAGAAGACCGCGAGGTCCATCACGCCCTCGAGGCAACCGGCCTGCGCACCCGGAAATAGAAAGGGCCACTCGATCTGCACGATACGGCCCGGCTCGGCCAGCCACGCCGCGAGCTTCGAATCGAGGAACAACTTCCATTCCTTTGCCGCGCGCCGCGGATCGGGCGAAGTCGTGCGCGCGCGCAAAAAAAGCTGCTCCCACTCCTCGCGCGGGCGGCCCCACGGAATCGCTTCCACAAGCTCATGCCACCATGTGCCGTAAAGAATTCCCGGCCCGGCGACGAGATCCACCTCGTCCTCCAGCTCGGCTTGCTCCTCCGGCTCGGCATCGCCCTTCGGGTGCACGGCCAGCGCATGTGGCGTGACGCGGCGCGGGATGTCGCCCGCGTTTGCCAGGGCGCGCTGGAACGTGTCGCGCGTGATCGCGGGCATGTCCACTTCGTCGGCAGCAGTCGCTGCTTCCGCCTCGACGGGTTCCGCGGGCAACGAAGTGATCTCGGTCAGTGCATTCCACGTCTCGCGGTTCAGGCCGTCCGGAACGAAGCCGAGGTAATCGGCCGAGGAGAGCGAACTGCCGCGCCGCTGGCCGTCATAAAGCGCCTCGTCGTCGATCCAGACCAGCGTTCGTTTCGCGCGCGTGGCCACGACGTAGAGCAGCCGCTGGAATTGCTGCCGCTCGCGCCGCGTGACGAACTCGCCGATCTGCGCGGTGAAGTCGCTTCGGTCGCGGCTCAGGATTTCTTCGCCGTGCGGTCCGGAGTCCACGCGCGGATAGGTCGGGCTGCGCGAACCGATCACACGAAAAACGAAGGGCACGATCACCGCCTGCCATTCCAGTCCCTTCGCCTTGTAGGCGGTCATCAACTGGATCGCGTCGCGGATGTCCTCCTCGCCCTGCGCCGGCTGCGCGAGTCCGGCGCGAAGTTCCTGCGCCAGCTCCGCCAGCGTCGCGCCTTCCGCCGCTCGCTTTGCCACCAGGGCCAGCGCGTCGTCAAGCTCGCGATCGACGATCTCCGCCTCGATGACCACACGCAGGCGCTCGCGCAGTTGCGTCTTTTCCACAAGTCGCCGAACGGCCTGCGCCAGTGGCAACTCGTCCGCGCGGGTGCAAGCCTCGCGCAGCAGATCGAGCGCGGCCGCAACCACGCGCCAGCCGGGAAACGAAGGCCGGTCGAGCCGCAAGTTGTCGCCCGTGCCGCCGGTATAGCGCGCCATGTCCGCATCGGAAACCCCCAGGATTTCGCGCAGCACACCGGCGATCTCGAACGTGTCCTCCGGATGCGCCGCGATCCAGACCAGCGCGGCCAGCCATTTCGACGCGAGGCTCTCGCCATCCGCATCGTCCGAGGCATGCATCTGCACCGGCAGGCCAAGGGCGAGCAACTCGCGTTGCAGCTCCGCCAGCCACTTGATGCGCGGGCAAAGAATCGCCACCTGCGACCAGTCGCGCGCGCCGAGTCCGGCTGGCCCGAGTTCGTGCAAACGTTGCGCGAGATAGCGCGCCTCGCAAGCTGCGCGGGCCGCCGGCGTGATCTTCCCCTCGGCATTGGGCTCCGCGTCAGCAGGGCTAAGCCAGCGCACCACCTGTCCGGGACCCGCGTCGGCCCGCGCCACCAGCGGCTCGAAACGCGATTGGCCGAGCGCGTTATCCAGCACCGAGGGGAACACCCGATTGACCAAGTCGATGATCGCCGCGTCGCAGCGGAACGTGACCTGAAAGACGCTCTTCGCTCCGCGCGGCTCGAGGGTTATGTCGTCGTGCACCTCGCGATAACGGCGCAGGTCCGAGCGCGGCGCATAGATCGCCTGCTGGAAATCGCCCACGATGGCGAAGCTTTGGTCCTCGAGCTGATTTGACGGCGCGCCGAGACCCGCCACACGCAACAGCACATCGAACTGGCGCGGGTCGGTATCTTGCGCCTCGTCGAGCAACACGCTCAACCCTGCGGACGCGATCTCCGCGCGCGCCTGCGGATTTTCCAGCACGCGCAGGGCGAGCCGCACCTGGTCATCGTACGTCATGACCGCTTCCGAAAGCCGGAACGCCTCATAGGCATTGGCAATGCGCCGGCCATAGGCGAGTCCCGCAGCGCGCACCCACTCGTGCAGCGGCGCAAAAGTCGCTTCCCAAAGCGCGATGAATTCCGGGGCGTTTTTCGATGTCGTCCCTTTTGGCAACGGCCGATGCAGCTCCCCTTTCCGCCAACCCTCGCTCCATTCGCGCACGCGCTCCTGCGCGTCCTCGATCGCTTTCTTGGTTGAGCCTTTGTACGTGCCGGCGGGAAAATCAAGGATCTGCTGCCAGTTCAGCGTGGGCAGCGCGCCCGGATCGATTGCCGGCCCGGGCGAAAGCCTGCGCCCGAGTTGATAGAGTTTGTCCGGCGTGTAGAACGCCATCAGTTCGCCCGTGCCGCGCGCGAGGTCCCGCGGCAGGCCGCGCAGCAGAAAGCGATTCCACAAATCATCGTCCTCCAGCACCAGCCCGACCGGCGATGGGAGCCCGAGGTAATGACCGAAGCGGTCAAGCAACCGCACGCAATAGCTGTGGATGGTGCCGAAAAAGGTCTGCTGGAAAGCCCGCTGCACAGCCGCCGGGACCTGCGCCTCGCGGATGCCGACGCGCGCCTTCTGCTGCATTTGCTGCGCCGCTCGCACGGAGTAAGTGACCACAACGAGGCGCGTGAGCCGGTCGATTGCCGTCTGCTCCGGCAATCGCGCGAGGTGCACAATGCGGGCGACGATGGCCGTCGTCTTGCCCACGCCGGCGGGCGCGATGACCGAGATATTGCGCCCGTGCAACTGCACGAAGCGGTCGCGCTCGGGTTGGTCGGCGAGGCCGCTCATGCGTCCTCCTCTTCAAGTGGAAGACCACCGTGCACCCGGGCCCACTTCGCCTCGAGGATGTGACGCGCGATGAAGCGCGTCGCGAGGGGATACTCCGGCGAAAAGCCGTACTCGTTGTCCGCGTCGGGCCGCATGCCGAAGATGCCCGCGCGATGCATGATCTCCAGCGAGCGAAACAGCGGCTCGCTGTGCAAGGCCGCATCGAGGTCGACCTGCTCCTTCAACGCCGCATTGCGCGTGAGCAGCGAGAAGGTTGTCGCGCCCGTTCCGAGTTGCCGCATCGCCATCGCGTAGAGCAACGATTGCAGGCCGCGGCCTTGGGCGACATCGCTGGAGTTGAGCGGCTTCGCTGATCCCGTCTTGAAATCGATGACGGAGCACGGCGTGCCGGCAAAGCCTTCGGACGTGGGGTCGATGCTTCCCTCACCCGGGGGGAAGAGCAGCAAGTCGATGCGGCCCTTGAGTTCGAAATCGGCGAGTGGCGATCCCGGCAGCGCCGCCGCGATGCCTCGCGCCAGGCGATACTCCGCCTCGAATCGGCGGTCGCCCAGAACGGGCTCGAGATTCTCCGCGAGCCCGATTGCGATCGACCGAGCCTGCGCCCAAACCTGCTCCCACCACGGGTAGAGCTCGAGTCCCGCGGCGGATGCGCGCTCACGCACGCGCCGCTGGGTGCGCTCCGCGGCCGCCTGCACCAGGGGAACCAGCGCTGCCTGAGTTTCCCGGCGTTCGCGCAGCGCTCGGGCCAGCCAGTCATGCGTCCATGTGCCGATGGCGCGCGGCCAGCTCAGGATTCCCTTCGGCCAGGGCGAGGCGCCGATGACGGATTCAAGCCAGACGGTTGCCGGGTGATTCCACGCGCTTTCCCATTGCTTGCACCAGAGTTGGATGGGGCGTTCGGGCGGAACATCGTAAGCGAACTCGTAAGCGCCGAACGGCTGCGTCGCATCGCGCCGCGCGGCGTGAGCGGCGCGAGTACTCTCAATCGGCACAGCCGGATTCTCCGGCGCCGTCGCAAAGAGCGGGTCATGTCCCCGGCACCAAGCCGCGGTGGCATTGGCCAGACGGCGGAAGCTTTCCTCGTTGAGCGTACGTCCTGTTGCGACGTGATAAGTGTGATTGAAAAAGTCCGAGGGCAAAAGCCCGCGTCCGGCTTCCGTCGTCATCGCGGCAAGGCAAACCGCGTGACTCGTCGATTCCAAGGCGGCGCAGAGATCGCGCAGGGCGAGGTCCTGCCGCTCGAGCGGGAGCAGGCAGTGTCCAAATCCCTCGCGCACGATCTCCTGCCCTTCGCCCTGCCTGCCCTCGCCGCGCACGCGCCGGTTCAGCGCTCGCGCCTGCTGGTTGAGCGCGGCCAGCTCGTGCCGCGATCCGAACGCGCCGGACTCAAAGACGCGCGGCCAGACGCCCTCATTTAGTCCGGTGAGGATCAGATGGCTCCAATCCTGCCCGCCCAACTGGCCGTAGACGAGCAGGTGCACGCGGCCGTAGAAGTGATTGCTCTCCGTTCCGCGCGCACGCATTTGCGTGTCGTTCGATTCGCGCAGCCAGTCGAGGAACACGCGCCGCGATATCGAGGCCTTGTTCTTGCGCAGCCATTCCGGCGGCTCCGTCTGCAACGCCGCGTGCAGCAGCTCCCATCCGCGCAAGGCGAGCGCCTCGCGGGTCAAATCCAGGAAACGCGCGAACGTCTCCTCCTGCGGCAAGGCAATGCGGTGGTTGAGGAGTTCCGCCACGGCGCGGGCATCGTTCTTGTCACGATTGCCTTCGAGGTGCTGCGCCAGGAAGGGGAGATCGTCCACGAGGGTTTCGCCCAGTGCGCCTTCGAGCACGCTTGCGATGCTGTCGACGGCGAGTCCCGGCTCCGCGCCGGTGGAGCGGTCCTCCGCATCGCAGGCGCGCAGCCAATCGATCAAGCGCGGCACGCCGGGTTCGTCCTGCAGCGCCAGCCACGCCGGCCACGCCCGGCATTCGAAGGGGCCCGGAGCAATCACGCCCGGCCCGTTATTCATGGGCAAGCCGAGGCGCCGCAGTTCGTCCGCCACGCCAAGCGCGAGCGCGTTCGCTTCAGGGAAAACCAGGCCGAGCCGCGCGCAGTCCTCGCGCTGGAGGAAGTCGAGCGCCCGCAGGACAACGGCCCGCGTTTGAGTGGCGAGATCGGGCGTCACGCAGAAGGTCAGGTCGCGTTTCGGCAATGTCTCGCGCGCACCGGTCTCGTAAGAAGCAGCCAACTGCGCAAAGGGTGACGGCGGCGGTTCCGCGGCAGATTCAGGGATGATCGTTTCCGTCTTGGTGAAGTCTTCCCACGAACTGTTCCACAACTGGTCAATCGTCTCGCCGAAGAAGCGGGGTTGCGATAGTGCGACCTCGACATCATCCGCCGAGAGCACCACCGCCTTCAGCAAATCCCAGAGCGGCCAATGCGCCGCATTGAAGCCGTCCACCAGCAGGTTCGCGATGACGGGCCGTGGCGAGAGCGATGCCTCCAGCCAGAGCTGGCGATGGAGCCCCGCCTGCGTGGCGATGCCGCTTTTCTCCAGTTCGCGCCGCAGCTCGCCGGCGAGTTCGCGCCCGTAGTCGGCGCCGTCCAGCGCGGGGTTCCAGCCGGCGCCGAGGAGCAGATCGTACGCGCGCAGGAACGCCGACGGCTCGCGGATGACGCTGCGCAGACTGGCGTTGTCCGCGCCGTCGCGTTGCGCGAGCTTCTCCGCGCACGAGCGCGTGAGCAGGCGCAACTCGGCCTGCGTCGCCGCGCGGAGCTTGACCGGATACTGCGTGACCAGGAACTTACGCGCGTCGCTGGGCGTCCAAAAGCGGACGCCGAGGAGCGGCTTGCCTTCCACGACGAGACGGCTGCGCAGATGAAAGCCGGCCGCGCGGTCGGGCGTGAGCACAACGGTGGGGCGCGCTTCCTTCCATGCCGTCGCGGCCTGCCGGTGCAGCCAAGGGCCGGCGACCGCGCGCCAGCGCTCTTCCGCCGAGGTGGTGGCGAGAAGCTGCACGGCGGGCATCTCCCTTTCTACGACGCGGCGCGCGCGATGCAACGCGTCATTATTGAAGTGCGAGGCGTGCAAGGCGCGCTACAGTGCAATATGGCTTACTCTTCAATGCGCGAATTCGCGGACACGCTGGAGAAGGCGGGCGAACTGGTGCGCATCAGCGAACCGGTGAGCACCGAACTGGAGATCACCGCGCTGGCCAACCGCGAGATGAAGTCGCCCGGCGGCGGCAAGGCGCTGCTGATCGAGAAGCCGGTGCTGCCCTCGGGCAAGGTCTCCGCGTTCCCGGTGCTGATCAATGCGTTTGGGTCCGAGAAGCGGATGGCGATGGCGCTCGAGGTCCAGCACGTGGATGAAGTCGCCGACCAGATCGCGTTCCTGCTCAAGGCCAAGCCGCCGCGCTCGCTGGGCGAGGCGTGGGAGCTCCTGCGCGCGGGCTTCGGCGCCATGCATGCCAGGCCGGCGCGCGTGCGCACGGGCCCGTGCAAGGACGTGATCGTGCGGCTCGACCAGGGCGCGACGGACTTCGACCTCACTTCCCTGCCCGTGCTGAAAAGCTGGCCGAAGGACGGCGGCCCGTTCGTGACTTTGCCGACGGTCTACACGCAGGACCCCGACACGGGCGACCGCAACATCGGCATGTACCGGATGCAGGTCTACGACGGCCGCACGACGGGCATGCACTGGCAGATGCACAAGGTGGCCGCGCGGCACGGCAAGCGTTACGTCGAGACGGGCCAGCGCATGCCGGTCGCGGTGTGCCTCGGTGGCGACCCGGTGATGCCCTTCTGCGCGACCGCGCCGATGCCGGATGGCCTCGACGAAGTGCTGCTCGCGGGCTTCCTGCGCAAGAAGTCGGTGCCGCTGGTGAAGTGCGAGACGATTGACCTCGAAGTGCCCGCGCATTCGGACTTCGTCATCGAAGGCTACGTCGATCCGACGGAACCGCCGCGGCCGGAGGGGCCGTTCGGCGATCACACCGGCTTCTACACGCCGATCGACAACTACCCCGCGTTCCACGTCACCTGCATCACGCACCGGCGCGACGCGATCTATCCCGCGACGATCGTGGGCAAGCCGCCGATGGAGGACCTCTATCTCGGCCAGGCCAGCGTGCGGCTGTTCCTGCCCGTGTTTAAGATGAACTTCCCGGAGATCGTCGACATGGCGCTGCCGGCGGAGGGCGTCTTCCACAATCTCGTCTTCGTCAGCATCAGGAAGCAGTACCCGTATCAGGCCTTCAAGATCATGCACGGCTTGTGGGGCATGGGGCAGATGATGTTCACGAAGATCGTCGTGGTGGTGGACGCGAACGTGAACGTGCACGACACGAGCGACGTCCTGTTCCATCTTTGCGCCAACATCGACCCGCAGCGCGACAGCATCTTCACGAAGGCGCCGTGCGACTCGCTTGACCACGCGCCGGCGCTGCCGAACATCGGCTCGCACGTCGGCTTCGATGCGACGACGAAGCTTCCCGGCGAAGGCTACACGCGCGGCTGGCCGGAGGAGATGGATCTGCCGAGGGAGATCCTCGAGGGCATCGCGCGGAAGTTCCCGAAGAAGTGGTGAACTAAATAGCCTATTCAGCCTGCGCTGATCTCCGGCGCGGAAAACAGAAAGGGGAGACTCTTGCGAGCCTCCCCTTTCCTTAAAACACAATGGAAGAGAGTTATTTCTTCTTCTTGGCGGCTTTCTTGGCCGGCTTCTTGGCTGCTTTTTTCTTAACGGGCATCGAGAATCACCCCCTCTTCAAATCGCACATGTTGCGCGAAGTCGTGCAAAAAGATTTTGATCACTGCGTTAGAATTAAGTTTTTCCCGTGATTGCGTCAAATGTAAATTCACAGAATCGTAAGATTTTTTTCGCGGGATTTTTTTCGCGCGCGAAAATTTTACGCGGAAAAATTCATTTCACGCGCGCCAAAATCTCGCGCGCGATTTCCGGAACGGGCCACAAACGGCCGAGTCCTTCGTATCCGCACGCGAGCATTCCCGCTTCCGGCCCGATGAACAGAACGCCGCGTTTCTCGAGGAGAATCTTGTTCGCCTGCGTCGCGGCGTGGTGCCACATCTTGCCGTTCATCGCCGGCGCGATGAGCACCGGCGCGGGCGTGGCGAGCAGCGTGGACGTGAGCAAATCGGGCGCGAGTCCGTGCGCGTATTGCGCGATGAAATGAGCCGTCGCGGGCGCGATGACGACGAGGTCGGCGCGGTCGGCGAGCGAGATGTGCGCGGGCTGGCCGTCGCGCATGCCGTCGTTGTCGCGCGTGTAGACCTCGCGTTTGGTCAGCGCGGCGAAGGTGAGCGCCGTGATGAAACGCAGCGCCTCGTCGGTGAGGATGACGTCGACTTCGACCGCTTTCTTCGTCAGCGTGCTGGCCAGTTCCGCGGCGCGGTAGGCCGCGATGGAGCCGGTGACGCCGAGGACTACGCGTTTGCTCATGGAGGGAACTGTAATCATTTTCGAAGCGGACGCGAGTTCTTCGCGTCGGCAATTTATCTCGCCCCTTCAGGGCTTGTTTGGTTTTGAAACCACAAACCCAGGGCTTCGCCCTGGGCTATCTTATTCCGCCCTTTCAGGGCTGAAGGCACCGTTCTAAATGTGGTAGCCGTCGCTGTCCCAGCGACGGGCTCGTTGATTTTCGCATCATCAATTACGGCTGCGCAGCCAACGCGCCCCGCCGCCGGGACGGCGGCGGCTACCAAGAGGGGTCACCGATGCTTCCGCCACACGTAGATGCGGCGGCCAAGCCACGCGAACACGACGATCGCGACCACCCACGGAGTCAGGAACGCCACGATCACGCCGATCACCTTCACGCTGCCGAAGAGGGCGCCGAAGCCTTGGCTGAACGTATCGCGCAGCGTGGCCCACAGGCCGCTGTTGTCCGGCACGATGGCGGGCGGGTTGTGCACCTGCAACTGGATTTCCGCCGGCGCGCTGTCGTCGGGACGCGTCTGGTCGGGGCGATCATCGCGCTGCACGCTGAGCGATTCGGTCTTGCCCGCCTGCTGCAGCGTGGCGAGGAACGCGGCGTAATCGCCGAGCGGCAGTCGCAGCGTCATTTGCGCGAGCTCGGAGCCGTCGGGCTGGCGCTCGAAGCTCGACGACTTGATTTCCACGCCCGCGTCGCCGGCCTGCTTCTTGATTTGCTGCGCCTGCGTGTCGACATCGTTGGCGGAGAGGACGAGGCTCGTCTCCTGCACCGGCGCGTCGTTGTCGGTGAGCGCGAGCGTGACGATCACCGGCACGTCGTCGCCGCTGGCGCCGGGACCGGCGTTGTCGTTGCGCTGGACGCTGAGCGAGGCGCGGCGGCCGAGGGCGCGGAACGCATCCATCAGCGTCGTGTACTCCTTGCCGGGGACGCGCACGTTGAGTTGCGCGGTCGAGGCGCCCTGCGGCGACGTGTTCAGCGAGGAGCCGAGGATTTCCGTGCCCGCATTGGCCAGCGCGGCGGCCTTGGCCTGGTCGAGCGCGGCGTTGACGTCCTTGGTCACCACGGTCAGCGCGACCTGCTTGCGCGAGTCGTCGTCGGAGCGGATGGAAAGCTGCACGCGGACCTTGTCTTTCTCGGTCTTCGTCTCGTCGGCGGGCTGCGAGCTGTCGCCGCCGTCCTTGGCGACGCGCTGCGTCTGGCGGGTGAAGTTGGCCACGCGGCCGAGCCCGCGCACCTGCGTGAGGAACGGCTCGATCTGGTCCGGCGCGACCATGACGACGAGCGAGGCGGTGACCTGGTTGTTGTCGCTGTTGACCACGTGCTCGAGGTTGGCCGCGAGCACCTGCGCGTTGAACTGGTCGGCGGCGGCGCGCGCCTTCTGGAACGCGCCCTCGACGTCGGTGGCGTAGAGCGAGAAGTCGTCCTGCTCCTTGAGCAGATAGGCGGCGGCCTGGTTGAGGTCCTTCTCGGCGATGTTCATCGTCACCGTGGCGTACTGCACCTGGAAATCGTAGAGCTTGAGCTGACCCTGCATCTGCTCGATGTCGCCGCGCACGCGGCCCAGCTCGCGCTCGACCGCGAGCAGGTCGGAGACCTTGCCGTTCTCGCGCTTGAGCAGCTCCTGCAACTGGAGCTCCATCTTCTGCGAATTGACGAGGCGCGCCTGCGTGTCGAAGTACTCCTTGGTCACGTCGTCGGTGCTGACCGATTGGTTCTGCACTTCGCCGAGGTCGCGCAACTTGAGCAGGAAGGCGTCGAGGTTCTCCGGCAGGATCTTCACGACGACGGTGCCCTGCAACTTGCCGTTGCCGCCGCGCTGCGAGCTGCTGGTGTCGACGTAGCCGCCGGCGGCCTTGGTCAATGCGCTGACTTGGTCGAGCGTGGACTGATAGCTCTTCACCTGGAGATCGAGCTGCGCGTTGCGGATGAGCTTACGGGTGTCGGCGGGGGCGGCTGTGGCGACGGAAGCAAATGCGCCCTGTGGGCCTACTAGCGAAGGAATTCCGAAAATCTTCCCAGACTTGTCCGTCGTCTGTCCCTGATCGGCTTCCAGCTCCTTGACTTGGAGCTGCGCATGCGTTTCAGCGAGTTGGCGCCTGGTCACGGAAAGATCATCGCTTTTCAGTATGGGGACGTCGGAGTCGCGGGCGACAAGCTCATCCTTCATGGCGTAGGGCGCGGCGACAGGAGGCGGTGTCGTTGAGACCGCATAGGTCGCATCTGCGGATTTCAATTCCCTGGCCTTCTCCCTCTGAATCTGGCTTCGCGCGGTGAATGGTACACCCGTAAATGCCTCCTCCTGTTGCGTCGTTTGGGCATCCAGTCCCTGAGAGAATTTGTGTAGATTGGAATCGGCTGCACTGGCGAGGGCAGGTCCGGATGCAGCGGGGAATGCTATTGCCCTCCCCCCAAATTCCTCTGAGGAGGATGAATCAACGTAGCCGCTCAATGTCATGCCTTTTTGCGCGGTATCAACGTAATTGATACCTTGGTCCTGGATGGCCTTCTTTAGATCGGCACGCGTCACCTGCCGCGTTTTCCAGTCGTCGAGGCGAGTCTTGCTTACGAAGAGCTCAGGGGGAAGATAGGTTTTATACTCCTCGATTGGCCCAGGACTTGCAATCCCGTTCCTTCCCAAGGCCAGCACGTGGATGTCGTGGTAATAAGCCAGCACCAAGGCAAGGAACATCGCGGAGCCGACGCCGCCGATTCCGTATTTCCAGCGCGAAGTCAGCATCCATCTCACACCATTCCAGAAAAACAATAAGCTCTCCCACGCCGTCTCCTGATGCGGCGGCTGGGCGATCTTGCGGCGGACGCCGGAGACCATGCGTTGTTCGAAGTCAGGATCGGGTTGGGCGGAACGGTTGGTTTGTTCGAGGAGTTCGTGCATGGCTTTGGCTTCCTGGTAGGCGGCCTGCGCGTTGGGGTCGGTGCTCAGGCGCGATTCAAATTGGGCGCGTTCCTCGGGCGTGAGGTCGCCGTGGAGCGCGGCGGCGATCAGGTCGTCGAGGGGATCGTGGGGCGTGGTGGGCTTCATGGGGTGGCTCCGGGGTGGCGCGCGCTGGCCCGGCGCGGGGGCGACGGGAAGCGGCGCATTTCTGAAATCGGCGCATTCGCGCCGACCGGCGCTGGGCCAGCGCCGGCTACCAGCCGATTGATTGGCCAGCCCCAGGGGCGGGTGCGATTGGTTTCCGAGCCCCGCGCCCGGAGGTCGCGGGCTACCACTGCAGGACGCGAGGGGACTCGCGTCCCTACCTTATGAAAGTGAATCGCATTCATGCGTTACTCCTTAGGGCGGGCATGCGGCGCAGGGTGCCGAGGGCGCGGCCGAGGATGCCGCGCAGGGCGCCGTTGCTGAGGCCCATCTGGCTTTCGATGGCGCGGTAGTCGAGGCCCTCGAGATAGCGCAGGGTGAGCGCG
>Ga0116229_10012586_pt1 | contig 12156 bp, 4 predicted proteins | sample S1TSphgellanicum_3_FD_87313 | JGI IMG/M metagenome (GOLD analysis project Ga0116229, IMG submission 87313) | Host-associated microbial communities from peat moss isolated from Minnesota, USA - S1T2_Fc - Sphagnum magellanicum MG | ecosystem: Host-associated > Plants > Peat moss > Unclassified...
CTTGTTAAAAAAGAGCGCCCTTTTTTGGGCTTTTTGGAATAAAAAAAAAAAGGGTTAAACTTGTGTGGTGGGGGGGGGGGGGAAGGGGAATTTTCAATTTTTTAAAAAAAACCTGAAAAATATGATTTGAACACATACAAATAATTTTTGAGAAAACAAATGGCCTTAATTTGCCAAATTTCAAAGGAAAAAATCACTAGATGTCTCCCATAGCTTCCAACCGGAAGCCAAAAGGATCCTCAAAATTTCTTTGCTTTCATATCTAGTCTCTACCCAATTTTGGCTACATTTTCTTGTGGATGATTGCCAGTTTGGCTACATCACAAAAATTGAAAATAAAAACCCTCTTCACACAAGCAAAAGTTACAAAGGAACAAATTTTTTTGGAGATTGCATTTTTTTCAAATTTTGTGGATATTGGTTTCAATTTCGTGAATTTAGTTTCATGAAAATTTTGCACAATTTCATATTCGAATTTCCTTGTTTATTTTTAATCTACTTTTAATCAATGTTTTTTTAAGTTGGTGGAAATCATAATTTTCTCAACTATACAATGTACATTATCTATGACTTAGATAGGTATACAATGTACCCTCATATTATGACACTCAATAATATGATGATAAAAAATCCCAATATGTTAGTTAATAAATGCTAAAACAAAATGATGAGACCTACAACATAATTCATCCAATTGTAAGTGGGAACCTTATGAGAACTCTCATTTCTAAAACAATTAGAAAACACTTATAAATAGCAAGAGTTGTTCTAGGGTTTCAAAAGCTTCCATGAATACCTTCATTAGTACTATGTGGTACATTGGTTGCTTCTATCAATCATACTATTGCTCATTGGTGCTAATGCTTCTTGCATAACTTTTCCAAGTGAGATGTTTCATTGTGGTTATATTTATTTTATTGTTTACATTGTGATTTGTGGATGTTAACATTTCATTCATTGTTTTCCTAGGTGAAAGGTTTCATTGTGGTTGCACTTATTCCATTGATTTTACTTCATTGAATCTTGTATGCATCACTTCGCTTCATAATTATTCATTTGATAATATGTTTTCATTTGTACTTCAACATTATGGAGACAAATATCAACCAAAAAAGGATTGATTTGACACGAATAAAAGTAATTACTATCCATCCATAATGCTCATCCTTTTGGATCCAACAAGCTAATAAGTTGAATCAAAGATTTTGCAACTACTGAAAAAAAATAGTCTCTCAAGTCTTCAATGGCTTTGAAAAGTATTATTATTAACAAGTGAGGTTGACATAGGAATGAAAAGAACCATGGAATTACAATTCCTAAAGCTTGGGACTTCTTTATTAATATGGTTTAAACAAGAACATTTTTTAGATTTCAATATTTGATTTGGTGAGATTTTGAATGTTTGTTACACAATGTTTCAATATTTGTAATATTATTAGGCCAACAAAAATGTAAACAAATATTTGCACATCTAATTGAACATTTTTTATTGTGACAAAATTTCACCAAATTATGACATGAGAAAAGGATGTGTGAATCCCTAGCTTAATTTTAGGTCAAATGTTTTGAAGGATTTTGTCATCTATTACAATGAAGTCAACAAAAAGAAGATCAATCATTTGATGGAGGGCATGAATCATTTGCCACCTCATTTCATGGCCAAGATGCTTTAATTACCACCATGCAACATGACCAACATTATTATCATATTATGACATTATGAAACTAAACACCATTTCCATTGTTGATACATTGTGGCAAGTACCCTTGCCATTTCCCACTTCATTGTGTGCACATTACAATAAAGTTCTTTCACCATCTATTGCATATGTTTAGAACATTTCATTCCCCCCTTATAATGCACACATTTACATATTACAAGCTAAAAAGTTTAATAATTTCTAAATTTTGTCACCTCAAAATTCAAACTCTAATCTCCATACGGCCACCATTTTCAAGTTTTTGCTTTGTTTTAATTGTGTTCAACTAAGTTCATAATTATCTTGGGCTTTTGGAAGGTGCACACATCTCATTGAACTTTGAAGTTCGGTTTCATTATTGTTAGCACAAATATGCAAGGACTTTTTGACTTTGAATGGGTTACAAATTTGGAAATTGGGCATTGAGATTCAGTATAATGTAATCCAAACTTTACACTTGTGTGCATCTTGGCCATTCAAAGCTTAAACTTTTTTAAATAGGTTGTGATTATAGAATTTGTTATAAGGTATGGCTTGTTTGCCCAATGCAATGTAATGTTTTGAGCCAAGGTGTTGAAGATCATACAAAAAAACATTATAATGATTTATCTATTAAATATTGGTGCATGATCTTTCCTTTTAAAACGATTGAACTTCAAGTACAAGCTTTTTTTTGCATATTTGTTTATTCCTTGTAATTAATCAAATGTTGCGCCTAGGTGCAATGCTTCAAGTTGATCATATACAATGAATGGATCATCTTTTGGCACTCTTTGCACATCAATTGCTTATGGCATCCTTGGTGCTTTGAGTTCTACATGTTTCCTTGGTGCATCAAGTTTTCACGACAACTTTCATACAATCAAAATCTACCACTAGGTTTCAAATTGTTGCATTTATAGAACCACTAAAGAAGAAGAAAAATGAGTATGATATTCATAAGATGTTTAAAGACATGTGGGCTACCGATTAGCTTCTGTGAGTTGCCAAGTTTTGATGGGCTAAATTTGTGGTAGATCCTATAGGAAGATCCACATGGTGTGTTGTAACGTTTGTTCATTGGTTGAAGGTAAGGAAAAGTTCTACAACCCTAAACTAAATGGCTTGCAAAAACATGTTAATAATCATATTCAACTCTAATTACTTGTCCAAGAGTTGCATTTGATGAATGTTACATGAACAATATTAGCCAACATTTTTTTTTAAATGCTTATGCTAATCAAGGTCCAATACTATTACAAATATTTTTATCAATAGAGGGAAGGTTGAAAATATTTGGATGGTAGATTAGTTTCTACAACATCAATGTTTTTAAATTTGTAAACATGCATTTTGGTATTAACGTGTTTTGTTTTGTAGGTTTGCCTTTCATTGCATCAAGGTAAAGTTCTCTTATGGATTAAGAACATCTCCAGTGGTGATCAATATGTGATCCCACACAATAAAATTGGATGAATAAAATCCAATGTATGCTGGTTTGGCTCAAGAAAGTGGTTTCAGCTTTGCATAATTATGCATGTTGTTATGACTAGTAAAAGGCACAACAACATTGTGCACTTGTAGAAAAGAATGTAATAAATATGATCTAATTGTTGTTTAATGTTTTTGATTGGTTCATCATAATGATTTGTCTAGGTGGTTTCCTATTAATAGTCCCCCACCTATTTATTGTCCTAGTTTCAATTTTATGGGTGGGGTTACAAAAGAGTACATAACTAAACTTGGATGTGAAAAATATTTTTGCATGGTCACATATTAAGCACCACTAGAGATGTTCTAAAGTTCAATTCTTTTGGAAGGCACCATATAAAATTTGTTGTTGCATAATGCATTTCAAATCTAAGTAATGGTTTTAAATTTTAAGGATTGTTGTTTTGCATTAGTTTGGAATTCGACATCTAATTAATTTGTTTTAAGGTTCTTCCATTTTGCCATGAACAACATTTCAAGTTCTTGGTGTCCACCACCACACTCAAAGTAATGAATCATTTTTTTGTGTTTTTTGATGTCACAAATTTCAATGCAAAGTTTTTAATTTTCAAAGTGATTGTAATGTAATGGCAGTTAGTAAAATAAATAATCTACAATTGAATGTCTAGTAAGAAACTTGTGGTAAAGTTGCAACAAATGTTTGATTGAGTTTTTTAAGATGACATCTATTGCATTAATCACAATCACTCGATGTATGAACATTCATCTACAACAAGTTTTTGCCATTATGGCCAATGACAACTTTGTTTACAATCTTTTTTTTTCACAGAAAAAGGGCTTTGATTATGTTCATTCCAAAACATAAATGTGTTTCTTTGGTTGTGATTTTTTGTGTGTTTTGAATTGCAATGTTTTTATACATAAGGTTTAATATTTGAGTGTTATACATTTTATAACAAGGTTGAAGCCATTGAAAATAATGTTGGGTTATGAATATATTGTTACGAAAAAAAATCAAAAGGTTTACATATTATTTGAGTTAGATCCATCTTGGGAGATGATAGGTGGTGCATGATATACTAAGCATATACTTATAAGTTTATTCCATTAATGAATCATGTAAAGGATATTACTTATCCTTGTAAAAGCTTACATTGATATTCAATTTGGTTCTTATGTTAATAGATGAACATACATGTTTATTATGGTGCAAAACACCTACTTTACAATGTAGTTAAATTTCAAATACCAAAAACATTAACTCTCACGAATGTTCTTTATGACATTTGTCTAGTACCATATGCAACCTTCATTCATTTCAAAATGGTTTCAAAGGCCTTTTGCCAATTTGAAAACATCTCTCGTGCACCTCATTGTTCCAATTTCTAAAAATCATGGACAAAACAAGTTGAAATAACAATTACGTATTATGGACTAAAGGTCTTGTGTGAATGTTAATTTGATGGTCTCATATCACTATGTAAACATGGATTTATTTTGAAGTTTAACTCATGTTTTAAACAGTTGAGATCTTTTTACTATTATCAACATTGTTGAAACCAAATTTCATAGGAAAGTTCTCATTACACCAAAAAGTCCAAAATATGACTAGGCAAGCAATTACCTTTGCAATTTTTCAGGACTGATCCAACTCCATGACAACGTAGTCAAATCACATTCTTTATTTTTACTAGTCACAAACCACAAAAACAACTATGGCAAAAACAACTACAATCATGAGGAAGAATCCAAGATGCATATTTGGTTGTTAGATTTATATTATTTTGTGAATATTATTGAATTTTTCAACTAGTGATTGGTAGCCATGTGGTAATTTAAATTACACAAGACAACATAAGTTAGGCTAGGTTAAAAAGTTAAGCCTACGGCCTAGGTTACATAACCTAGAAACACCCATTAAATTAAATAGGTTAACTAAACACATTCAAGTAGGTTGCAAGTGTGAGGACTTGAACCTTTCACATTCACAATGCAAATCCAAATCCTTGATCGTTGAACTATTATTTTTTCAACAAGTGTTAAATTTTGTTATTGCATTGTTATGGACTTTTTTTTTCATCTTACCCATTTGGTCTAACCTACCCACCTGAATTTAAATACCCTAGACCACCTTAAATTATTTTAGGCTATTATACTTAATGTTATTATAAGCTATTATAAGCAATTCTACCCGATGTTATTTAATTATTTTACCTTAAATTGTTGTAGGTTATTTAAGGTTATTTTACCTTATGTTACCATAAATAATTATAGGCTATTTTATCTTAAACTATTGGTAACCTAGGGTATATTAACTTAAAATAAAATAAAGTAAAATAATTTTGAATAATGTAAAAAAACCTAGGCTAGAATAACCTATATAAGATAAATTATGTATAATAATTTAAGTAGAATAGCCTAGATTGTAATAACTTAAGAATAATAACCTAGGGTATAAATAAATATTAGTAAGCTATTATAGTGTTATTTATAGGCTACTACTAAACTATCTACAACATGGTTTTTAAGAAAGTAATCAATCCATGACAACTAGTCATTGGACTAGTCACGTAATCATAATTATGGCACTAGTCACAAAAATGGCATAGCCACATGCCCAATCTGAAAACATGAGTAGAATTTAAACAATTGCAAAAATGTCCAATCATGAAAGGCCATAATGTCTTATATATAACCCCCTTTTATAAGCATGCCCATTTTAGTCACATTTTCATTCGTGTCACACATTTCTTGGTAATTATTGGGTTTATTAAGAAACACCCCTTTTCATAATCATTATCACACCCATTAATATCATAAAAAATTGCAAAGATCTACTAGTAAATGTGATAAAAATGGGTGAAATTTAGGATAGATTTTAGGGCATTGCAATTCCCTTTTGGTGGGCCATTCAATAGTCAAAGCATTGTAATTACACAACCTATATTCCTAATGCATATTAACAAAAATGAATCCAACAAAAAAACATCAATTATCTAGTGCAAACAAACAAAATATCTATGAACTAGCCAAGAAAACAAGGAACTTTAATTAAAAAGATATATTCAACAAAATACACAATGAACTCAAAACCAATGTAAATTGCAACATTGTTTCCAAGTTCCTAAAAGAGGAAGACAAGTGGCGCAATATCAACAATGCAAATGGCCATAGAAAGTAGCAAATAATTGTAAAACATGAACACTTGGAGGTTGCTCTATGGCAATGGTCAATGGTTTTACAAGGTAAGCAACTTTAAACTCGAACCTACTACATCTTTGAATCTTATTGCACAATACCTTGAAAACTAGATCAAAAGCCTAACAACTTTCATTTGTTGTGCATAAAAAAGTTCAAATGCTTTCATCAATGAGCCATTGTTCACTAAAAAAATAAATTCATTGCACAAGAGCTTGGTCTAACAAATTTCAAGGCCTCCAATGGATGGGCACACAAGTTCAAGTAGTGTTTCACATAGCCTTCATGGTCTATGGAGAAGTTGGTGTTGCAAATGAACAAATTAAATAATAGAATTTACACACCAAGATGTGGTGCAAGTCATCCAAGAAGAGGCTTTAGTCAAAAGATGGATTCAACATGGATGGGACAATGTTTTTTTTTTTGGAAAAGCCTTCCAAAATACTTTTTACAACACCATGTAAGTAACTAAATCTTTACATGTATCATTCGAGACATGCAAACATTTGCAAGCTCACTTCAAAGAGTAGAAAGCCCATAAGGAGTGCATAATGTTGGCCTTAACCACAAACTCTACTAGGATAAAGCAATTTGATGCCCATTTTGATCCGCACAACCAAGTGACCTTGTGACTTTGAGAATGTTAGGCTCCTTGGAAACTTTGTGCATTGCTTTTGGAACAAAAATGTTTGGATGACAATCAAAGTAAGCTACAACCAATACTAATGTTGTGTTTTGTCACTTTGCACCTTTGCACAATCTTTTGGGATGATGGTAAGTCATCAAAATGCTTAAATTTTATGCAAGCTTTTGCCAAATGGATAAATAAAATCAACACCCAAATGACCTTGACAAACAAGATCTTATTACATGATGATGTACCAACCATTCTTGCTTCAAATAAGAACTAGAAATGCATGGTTTGAAGGCCATGAAACCCAGCCATGTGACCCTCCTTTTCTTGCTTACGAATACAACATCAATCATCCAACCATTTGATGCAAGCATCATCCAAACATTCAAACAAGGCTACAATAAGCTTTTACTTAGTTAAATGATGGAGAATAACACCACAAATGATGGCAATGCATCCAAAAAAGTCTAAGTTGATGTCAAACAAGTGGGTTATCCAAATGTGGACATCTTTATTATATGACAACAATGTACTCACAAATGCAACTTTGTTTGGTGGACATGCTTGCCTATTGATTTGCATTTAAACTTTGTTATAGGCCATTTTTTGGAGCATAATGGTTTAGAAATACATGGCGTCACAAACCATTAGGAATTGTTGGTGGAAGGTGTCGATCTTACTTCTAGGCTAAATGGTGGACATTGTAAGTAAGAAAACGTGACAAATCCAAAAGGGTTTTGAAGTTGAAGAGTTCAACACACTACTAGTTGTCGTGCATATTAGAGAGGATTCATTACTAGTTGAAGATTTCATCAACATGCCAAAAGAACAAGTGTTAATCTCATTGGCTAATGCCATGACATCATTACCAAATGGCATTTTACTTTAATTGCTTCTACACTTTTATTGGAAAGTTAAAACATGTGTGGCATACATGTCGAGGAAGATGTCACAAATGTGGAGTTGGTATAGTTTGTGTGATAGGTAGTTTGCATTGTTGAGGATGATGATAATCCATGTTGTATTGATATCAATTAAGAGATAATCAAGGAGTCAAAAACCCAATGAATCATTTTTTAAAGAAGTAAAGTAGCATGCCAAGGTACTTGTCAATTGTGCCATTGGATGTCCACTTTATAAAATGAGCAACATGTTGGGGCACATGTTTTAGCTTTTAAGCAAATTATTTAGAATTATTCTTTACAAATTGAAAAACAAACTATGAGCTTCAATTTTGTGCAATAATTAATAGTTCAACAACCAACACTACATTTCATGGTATTTGAGCACACAATAAGGGCTTAAAAGTACTTTTGTAACATGTCTAAAAAATCCATATTGTTGGGTCTCAATCGTAGTGGGTGGTGTAGGGCATCCCAAAGTTTGTGGAGGTGGCATCACTTATTATTCATGTTCCATTTCATGTCGACCATAAGTCTCAAAAAAATGCCCATGAAATCCCCTATCGAAGAGTTGTCTTGCATTCGCCAAATTGCTCCTTGGCACAAGTTTGCCAAATTGTTATAACCTTCACACTTCCTTTGCACCCTTGCATGTACTTATAATAAGTCCATGTTACCACATAATTCAAAATCCAAAATTATCAACATATTAATAAGAATTAAATAATCTTATAGCCATGTCAATAATATGTCCGTTTAGTACTTTGCCATTTCAATCCACCTTGCCTCGAAGTTGGGGCCTACTGAACTACATTATAACATTAAAAAAAACATTACAAGTCAAATTGTAAAACAATAACCACAAAATGGACCAATCTTTTGAAATTTGACCCTTTAATTGATGATGTCAATGTGATCTCTAAATTTTGTGTGACATGTTTTTCAAGTCTTCATGAAGACATTTTCTACATATTGAATGTCATTTAAAAAAAAAATCAATTCATTTCTACTAATTGTAGCAATTGAACGTGCTTATTTGTTCAAAGTATTCATAAAATGCGTACCCCTCAATAATGCAACATTTAAATGGCCATTTTGTCATATCACCAAATATATGATCACATTTTAATTTAACAACAACTTTTTTGTTTCCCAAATGTGAGATAATAAAAAGGTGGTATAATGAAAAGATTGTGTTTTGAAATTTGATTGAAATACTATAAATTTTTCATTTGGAATCATATCTTATATTTCATTCATTTATCATTCAATGTCTTTTAATTCAAGAAGCAATTGTAGACAATAATTCAACTTAATTATGAAAGTACTTACAAAAATTGTCATTGGTTTAATTATTATTGACTTTTGAGCCTTTGATGCACATCCTTAAACTTGTTTTAAATCTATTGTAAATTAATACAAGAATGTCAGGTAGAGATAATAATTTGCAAGAAAAAAACTTATTATTTTGGGTTTTCATTTTCTCCTATGACATCACAACTAAAGTTGTTTTTGGTTTTTCTTCATTTTTTTGGTGTAGCATCATTAGTGAGCAACCCAAGAAATATTTAACATTAATTGGTGATAACTTTTAAATAATTGTCCAAACAATATGAAGATGGAAAAAACTACTTCTCAATTCAAAATATAGTCAAATTGTCATGAAATTTTACTTTATTTCATAAAAATAGAGAATCTACAATGTAATATTATAAGAGAGGGGAGGGGGAGGGGGGTCCTCCAAGTATAGTAATGCACCACAACAAAAACACTATGATACACAACCACTAAATTATCCACAACCACATGTAAATTACAAACAATATTTTATTTTCAACTTTCAATTATTTTGAATAATTGAACATGAAACAATTGGTTATATTGAAATTATGGTTAATAGAATGGTTGGGCATTAAATTATTAGTTTGATTCTTGACCTTGAAAATGTACAATGATGATATTCAATCATTTTTTATTGGAGCATTTGATATTCCATTGAAATTTTCTTTTCATGGGTTACAACTTTGTTTTAGAAAGCATTTGAATCAAAGTCCATATGAAGGAGTTATGAACTTGCAAAATAATAGGATTCATAACTTGGTAATTTCAAGACTCCTTCATTTGTGAATCTTGAGAATTTACATCATTTCAATCTAATCCCCATTGCCATTTACAAAATATCTTATAGGAAAAAAAAATGGTGACTCTTTCTAAATCCAAACCATGATGAGGCATATGAATGTGTTTTTCCTAAAACTTTGTCAATTTGGCTCCAATTAACACTAATTGTCATCTTTTTCAATTTGTGCAAATTGACTTCGCCTTGAATTCAACTTTCTAAGTTCATTGTAGTCTCATCCCAAAGTTCTCACACCTTCTTTCATCATGAAAGTTATGGAGTGCACCTTAGGTTTGCATTTTATTGCAAAAATGAAAATCAACAAGGTTTATCCCCAATGCCACTTGAAAAACTTGGGGTGACCCAAACAAGTAAAATCCCCCTCAAATGGAATTTTGAACTTGAATGGAGTTGAAACAACCAGTTTGGATGATTTCTTCAATCAATGTGGTATTGAAGGCTGAATTGTAATGTTTCAACCAGTTGTTTGGCCCTTTGCATGAAAGAGAACTCTTGCATTCTCTTCCCCATTGTGCATTGTTTAAACTAATAGTTTAATCCTTCAAATATGTTATATATATATATGGGATATTTGAATTGTTTAATGGCACAAACTAACTTATTTGCATTCGTTTGAAATGTTCCATATGGATGGGAGTGTGATATAGGCCATGAATTTTGGGGTGGGGTGGGGTGCAATGGGTAAGGGTTTAGGTTCTAGCCTCCTTAGATAGTTGAAGAGCTTGATGGTGATTTTCTCACTACATACACAATCAAGTCAACTCACTTAGTCTTCAACTAATTTCCTAATGGGGGAAATTCCCAAAGTCACATTAAATTTTATTGTGATGAGATAATTACATCATGATATGTGTATAGAGCTTGTGTTCCATTCCCCTTGAACATATATTAACAATCAAACTTTCCAAGGATTTGGTAAGATATGGGAAATCCAAATCTCTTGCAAAAAAGGTGGAGGAATTGGTATTAGCTTTTAACGACCTTGAATACCAACTTTGAAACCCTTATTGGTAGCAAGAATGTGATGGTAAACTCTAAATGTCTCAAAAGAACCAAAAGTGTACCTTGCAAGTGTATTTCGACACTATTTGCAACCCCTTTTAGGCCACCAATTTCAACAAACTCGAGGGAGGGAGGCTTCAATACCTAAGGTGACAACCATCAAACAGCAAGCGTTGGAGTTCTACAAGTCTCATTTCAGCTCTCAAGTCCCAAAGCACCTTGTTACAAGTGCACCGTCATTTCTCATCTCATCCAACCATGTTACAAAGATGATTCAGACCACCATTTCTTATGGCATTTGGCCAATGGAAACATGACATCCTTCGCAGCTAGCCAAAATGTTTGCTCTATATTCCCACATACCTTTTGAAAAAACAATTCAAAACACAATTCATTTAGAACTCCCATTGCACCCGATCTATCGTATTTAGTGGGTTTGAATTGGCAAGAAAGGGCTGATAAATAGACTATTGCCCATTCTACATATGGACTTCGTCTTGTGTCTTTGTAATTATATATCAATTTGGGTGTGAGGGGGAGGGATGGGGGGCTCTAAGAACACACATGATTGCCTGCCTCTTTTACTTGTTCAAAGTGGATTAAGTTTTAGCAGTACTGAGCTTAGTTTTAGGTGCTCAATTTGTCGGGATGTTGGGAGGAGAAAACATGCGTGTGCACAAGTGTGACAGAGTGAGTGCACTCTTATTGCTGGTTCAAAACTAATGGAAAGCCTTTTGGCCTCACTTTCTGAGCGGAAAGAAATATCCTTGCATGTGAGTGCAGGCCTAGTTTGACTTGTTTAAAAAACAATGGGAAATGCCGAATCCCCAATTGGTTAGATTTTGAAGTTTGGGACACCATATGCCCCTTTGCTTATCCAATTTAGTTCTGAGGTCTCTTTGCTCACTATGTGTACTCTTTGCTCCATTTGTAATTTCAGAAGAAGGGGGAGGGGTTGGCCATGAGTCCCCCACCACATAGTTTATTGATAAGTGGCTCTTCTAGTTTGCACTATAGAGCATCATTATTTGAGAGCTTTTAGGACATAGGCTTAATCATGTAGAGCCCATTAAGAAAAGAAGAAGGAAGCAGCACAAACTCTAATGAACTTTACACAATGAAAAGTCCAACATTACTACTTAAACAAGA
>Ga0116229_10012587_pt1 | contig 12156 bp, 10 predicted proteins | sample S1TSphgellanicum_3_FD_87313 | JGI IMG/M metagenome (GOLD analysis project Ga0116229, IMG submission 87313) | Host-associated microbial communities from peat moss isolated from Minnesota, USA - S1T2_Fc - Sphagnum magellanicum MG | ecosystem: Host-associated > Plants > Peat moss > Unclassified...
CAAATTCCAGGGCGGTCACCGCCGCCTCGATGTCGGCCTTGACGCGGCTATAGAGGATCCTTGAGGTGGCCGACGCGCCTGCCGCACTCAGGAGCGCGAAGCGCGATGCACCGCTCTTTTTGGCCGCACGCGCGAAGTTGAGCGCGAAGTCGAAATCGACGCGCCGGAAGGCTTCGCTTGAGCCCGCAACCTTAAGCGTCGTGCCAAGACAGCAAAAGGCCATGTCGGCTTCAGGCAGCACGGTCGTGGCAAGCGCTGCGAAATCGCAGGTGAGCTCGTTTAAGCGTGGGGCGCCAAGGCCAAGCGGCTTGCGCACGAGCGCCGTGACCTCATAGTCGGCATGGGCAAGAAGGACATCTTGCAGCGCGCGACCAACAAGGCCGGTGGCGCCAGCAACCAGCACGCGCCGGCTCATCGGGTGCGAGGCACGGGCACGCACCCGAAACGAGAAGCGCGACCCGCAAGCGTTGCGCCCGCGCTCATCGGCGCATCAATCCGAATCGAGGTTGAGATTGAGCTGCGAGCGCGACTCGCCCGCCGACTCCTGCAGCGCATGGCGCTTGAATTCGATGTGATCGAGATAGTCGGTGGTGACATCACCCGTGATGTAGACGCCATCGAAGCACGATGCCTCAAAGCTCGTGATGTGCGGTGCGACATCGCGTACCGATTGCTTCATGTCCTCGATGCTCTGGTAGACGAGCTGGTCTGCGCCAATCGATTCCCGGATCTGCTCGTCATCGCGATTGAACGCGATCAGTTCGTCGCGCGTGGGCATGTCAATGCCATACACATTGGGATAGCGCACCGGCGGCGCAGCCGAGGCGAAGACGACGCGATTGGCCCCGGATTCGCGCGCCATCTGCACGATCTGGTTGCTGGTCGTGCCGCGCACGATCGAATCATCGACGATCAGGACATTCTTGCCCTTGAACTCGACGCCGATCGGGTTGAGCTTTTGCCGCACCGACTTCTTCCTTACCGCCTGCCCGGGCATGATGAAGGTGCGGCCGACGTAGCGGTTCTTGATGAAACCCTCGCGGTAGTCGATGTTGAGCTTGCCTGCCAGCTGCATCGCAGCGGGCCTGCTCGAATCGGGGATCGGCATGACGACATCGATATCGCCAATCGAGACTTCGCGCTTGATTTTCTCGGCGAGGTATTCGCCCATGCGCAAGCGCGCCGCGTAGACCGACACGCCATCCATCAGTGAATCCGGGCGGGCGAGGTAGACGTATTCGAAAATGCACGGGTTAAGCGTCGGATTCAAGGCGCACTGCTGCGCAAAGAAATTGCCGTCGACGTCGATGAAGATCGCCTCGCCTGGCGCGACGTCGCGCAAGAGCTCAAAGCCCTGGCCTTCGAGCACCACCGATTCGGAGGCGATCAGGTAGTCAAAGCCATGCTCGGTCTCCGCACGGCCGATGACAAGCGGCCGGATGCCATACGGATCGCGAAAGGCCAGAACGCCAAAGCCTGCGATCTGCGACACCACGGCGTAGGAGCCGCGCACGCGCTGGTGCAGGCCTGCGACGGCCTTGAAGACTGCAGCCGGGTCAAGCGAATAGCCGGCGGTGGCCATCTGCAACTCGTGGGCAAGCACATTGAGCAGCACTTCCGAATCCGATTCGGTATTGATGTGGCGCCGATCGATGCGGTACATCTCGTCTTTGAGCTGCTCCCAGTTGGTCAGGTTGCCGTTGTGGGCAAGCGTGATGCCAAACGGTGCGTTGACGTAAAAGGGCTGGGCCTCCTGGGCATTGCCCGCGGATCCCGCGGTCGGATAGCGGACCTGGGCGATGCCCATCGTGCCTGGCAAATCGCGCATGTTGCGCGTTCTGAACACGTCGCGAACGAGGCCCGCGCCCTTGTACATGTTGAAGGTCTTGCCGATGCCCGTGGCGATGCCTGCCGCATCCTGGCCCCGGTGCTGGAGCAAAAGCAGGCTGTCATAGAGCAGCTGGTTCACCGGCTGGTGGGAGACGACGCCAACGATACCGCACATAAGGAACTTTCTTTTTCGCGAAATCAGAAGTGCACGTGCTCTGCCCAGGACGGCGGCAAGAAGGGCTTGACGCGACGGACCGCTTCCTCTGCGATCGGCGCGGAAATCGAATCACGCCAAAACGGCTGGCGCGGCAACTCGGTCAGGCCGGCCAGAATCACCGCCGTCATGATGATCACGATGCCGCGCGCAAGGCCGAAAAGCCCACCGAGCCCCTTGTCGGCAATGACCAGTCCCGAGGCCTTGATCAGCAGCCCCAGGGCCGCTGACACCAGGGCGCCGAGAATCAGCATGCCAACCAGCAGGACCAAAAAGCCGACGATATAGCGCAGCGTCGCGCCAGGGAGCGCATCGGGCAGCATGCGCGCCATCGACGAGGCGAACTGGCTTGCCACCACGAATGCCGCAATCCAGCTCAACAGCGACAGGACTTCGCGCACCAGCCCGCGCAAGACACTGATCAGGATCGAGGCCGCAAGAATTGCGACCACGACATAATCGAACAGCGTCACGCGCTTCGCTACAACGACACGACCGAAGCATCAAGCCCCAGGCCATTGACCCGCTCGCGCGCCTTCTCGGCTGCATCATGCGTGGCAAAGGGCCCGACCCGAACGCGCGTGCGCGGACCTTGCGGCGTCGACAGATTCTCGGTGTAGGGCTTAAGCCCCGCCGCCTGCAGCCTGTCGCGCACATCCTTGACTTTCTCGGCGCTCGAAAACGCGCCGACCTGCACGGCAAAGGTCTCGCTGCCACTATTTGTATCCAATGTGGGGGCAAGCGTCTTGCCTTCAAGCGCGGCAAGCGCACGCGGATCATCGCCCTTGGCGGTCACTGGCGCCTGCGGTTTTTGCACAGCCGCCTTGGCGTCGGTCTTGGCATCGGTCTTGGCTTTCGCGGGCGCGGAGCTCTCGGCAGGCTGGACCTGTGCGGTCTGCGGCGCTGGCGCCACGCTTGAGACCAGGGGTGGCGCTGGCGCGCCAATCGGGCCGGGTGCTGCCGGCGCGCCTGGCACAAGCACACTTTGCGCCGGCGCTGGCGCGACTGCGCCAGGGACTTGGGCGGGCACGCTCGACGGTGACGGGATATTGGGGTTAAACGGCGTCTCCTGGCCCGGGATCTCGACTGCGAGGTCGTCCACACCTGAACGCGGCTCGGAATCGAACACCATCGGCAGAAGCACCACCGCGCCTGCGACCAGCGCGATTGCGCCAATCAGGCGACGGCGCGCCCGGCGTTTTTGCATCTCCAGGGGGTCAAGCGGATCAAGCGGTCGGTCGCCCGCAGGCACTTTTACGCGCCGCGAGCGTCTTGCGCCCGTTGCAGCCTCCGCTTCTACCTGGTCTTGTTTACTTGAGAAAAGACCCATTCAAAGCCCGTCGCAGGCCTATCCGTTCAATGACGTTGCAAAGCGCGCGCAAGCATGACGCCTGCCACCGTGTAAAACGATCCAAACACGACGATTCTATCATTCTCATGCGCGCGCCCAAGCGCTTGTGCCCATCCGTTTTCAACCGACGACGAAAGTGTCGCGGCTTGCTCGCCGGGATCAAGGCCCCGCCGTTGCAGGGCCGCGCGCAAGCGCTCGGTATTCGCCGCCCGCGGGCTTGGCAGGGGCACCAGAAACCAGTGGTCGATGCGGCTGCCAAGCGCAGCCACGATGCCATCGATGTCCTTGTCGGCCATGGCACCGAAAACCGCGTAGCTATACGGATAAAAGCCCATCTGGTCGAGATTGGCGGCAAGCGCTGCTGCCGCGTGCGGATTGTGGGCGACGTCATAGATCAGGGTCGGCGTGCCTGCGAGCACCTGGAAGCGCCCGGCCAATTCGACCGTGACCAACCCGGTTCGCACCGCCTGCTGCGAGACCGGCAGCGCTTCGCGCAAAGCCTCGAGCGCGGCCAGCGCCGAGGCGGCATTGAGGAGCTGATTGGCGCCGCGCAGCGCCGGGTACTGCAAGGCATTGCGGCGCACCCCGCGCGCAGCGAAATTCCACTGCGTCTTGTCGCCTGCAAAGTTGAAATCGCGGCCAAGCAGCCACAGGTCTGCACCGCATGCGCTGGCGTGTTCGAGAAGCGATTGCGGCGGCTTCGGATCGCCACAGATGGCGGGCCTGCCCGGCCGGAAAATGCCGGCTTTCTCGCGGCCGATGGCCTCCCGCGTGTCGCCAAGATAAGCGGCATGGTCGATATCGATCGAGGTCACGACGGCGCAGTTCGCATCGATCAGGTTGACCGTGTCAAGGCGCCCGCCCAGGCCGACTTCGAGGATCACGACATCAAGCTCGCTTAGCGCGAGGAGGTTGAGGATGGCAAGCGTCGTGAATTCGTAATAGGTCAACTCGGTCGCAGGCGCAACAAGGCAGCGCGCAGCCTCGACTTTTTCGAATTCGGCGATCAAGGCCGCGTCGCTCGCCTCAACGCCATTGATGCGCGCGCGCTCGTTAAAGGCCAGAAAGTGCGGCTTGATGTAGAGCCCGACACGATAGCCCGCGGCAAGCAGAATGCTCTCGAGCATGGCGCAGGTCGAGCCCTTGCCGTTGGTGCCTGCCACCGTGATCACCGGGACCTTGAATTCGAGCGCAAGCGCGCTTGCCACGCGCCTTGAACGCTCAAGTCCGAGTTCGATGTCCTTGGGGTGGAGCGACTCGATGTATTCGAGCCATTGCGCTAGCGTTGCTCGCGACATGAATCAGGTGGCGGCACGCAAGTGCCGCGTGGAGGGGGCAAGCCAGCCAGGCTAAACCGCGTCGGCGCCGGTCTCGCCGGTACGGATGCGAATCACCTGCTCGACGGCCGACACGAAGATCTTGCCATCGCCGATCTTGCCGGTGCGCGCGGCCGAGACGATGGCCTCGATGGTGCGCTGGACCGCATCGTCATCGACGATCACTTCGACTTTGACCTTGGGCAGGAAGTCGACGGCATACTCGGCGCCCCGATAAAGTTCGGTGTGCCCCTTCTGGCGGCCAAAGCCCTTGACCTCGGTCACTGTCAGTCCGGTGATACCGACAGCTGCCATGCTTTCGCGAACTTCGTCGAGCTTGAAGGGCTTGATGATCGCTGTGATGCGTTTCATGACCAATTTCCTCATTCTTTGTAGCGATTGGTAATAGGATACCGCCAGTCGCGCCCGAACGCGCGGTGGGTGACGCGAATGCCAACCGGAGCCTGGCGCCGCTTGTATTCGTTAACGCGCAACAGCTGCACGACGCGCTCGACGGTCGCGCGCTCAAAACCTTCGGCCACGACCTCCTCGATGCTCAGGTCTTCCTCCATGTACTGGCGGATGATGGCATCCAGCGTCTCGTAAGGCGGCAGCGAGTCCTGGTCGGTCTGCTCAAAGCGCAATTCCGCCGACGGTGCCCGGGTCAGGATGCGCGAGGGGATCGGATCCCCGATGGCATACGCGTCTGTGCCGTTGCGCCAGGCACAGACGCGATACACCAGGGTCTTCAGGATGTCCTTGATGACGGCGAAGCCGCCGGCCATGTCGCCATAAAGCGTGCAGTAGCCGGTGGCCATTTCGCTCTTGTTGCCGGTGGTGAGCACGATGCGGCCGCTCTTGTTCGATAGCGCCATGAGCAGCGTGCCGCGCACGCGCGCCTGGATGTTCTCTTCGGTGGCGTCTTCCGGGAAGCCGGCAAAATGCGGCTTGAGCACCGCCTCGAAGGCATCCACCATCGCGCCGATGGCCATCTCGTCGTAGGCAACGCCGAGCCTTCGCGCCATCTCGGCAGCGTCGGTTAACGATATGTCAGCCGTATAGCGCGAGGGCATCATCACCGCACGTACCTTGTCGGCACCGAGCGCATCGACAGCGACGGCAAGCGTCAGCGCCGAATCGACACCCCCGGACAGCCCGATGATGGCGCCCGGAAAGCGGTTCTTGGCCAGATAGTCGCGAACGCCAAGCACCAGCGCGCGGTAGACCTGCTCTTCAAGCGGCTTGGGTGCCACGACGCGGCCGGGCCCGGGCGTTCTGCCATCGAAGCTGACGCAGGCGAAATCCTCCTCGAAGCTTTCCATCTGCACGACCAGCTTGCCGGCTTCATCGAGCACGAACGAGCCGCCATCAAAGACCAGCTCGTCCTGACCGCCGACCATGTTGGCATACACCAGCGACAGGCCGGCACGCGTCACGTTCGCGCGCATGACATCGTGGCGCTGGTGCACCTTGTCCATGTGAAAGGGCGAGCCGTTGGGAACCAGGAGGACCTCTGCGCCGGCGCTTTTTGCAGCGTCAGGCGCATAGCGAAACCAGGTGTCCTCGCAGATGTTGATGCCAAACGTGACGCCCTTGACAGTGAACGTGAACGGCCGGTTGTCGAGCGTGAAATAGCGCTGCTCGTCAAACACGTCATAGTTTGGCAAATCGTGCTTGTGATAGGTGCCAGCGACCGCGCCATTTGCAATCAGCGCGACGGCGTTATAGCGCAGCGCACCGATCGCTTCGGGAAATCCGACCAGCACGTGCAACGCTGCCAGGCCAGAAAGACGATCGGCCAGCGCGTCGAGTTCGCGCCTTGCGTCGACGTAAAGCGAAGGCCTGAGCAACAGGTCCTCGGGTGGATAGCCCACCAGCGAGAGTTCAGGCGTGACCAGAATGTCTGCGCCCTCTTCGCCTGCGCGCCTTGCGGCGTCGAAGATCTTCTGCGCATTGCCTTTGAGATCGCCGACAACGCAATTGATCTGTGCGATGGCAACGACCGGGCCGGCACGGGTGCTCATTGGTCGTCTTTGCGAAGGACAGTCATGCTGCGGGGCCGGTATCGAAGGCTCTTTTGATCAAGGATTATCGCACGCCAGGCGGGGCTCGCTTTTTGCCCAGAGCAAAGTGCCGGCGCGGCGACAAGGCGGCCTAGCGCGACTCGCTCTTGAACGGCGTGTGCTCCTCGAGCTCGTCAAGGGCACGCTCGATGCCCTCGGTTTCGGCTTCAAGGAAGTCGGCGATGGCCTTGGCAAAACGCCTGTCGGTGACCCAGTGCGCGGAATACGTCGGCGTCGGCAAGAGGCCGCGCGCCATCTTGTGCGCCCCCTGGGCGCCGCCCTCGAAGAACTTCAGGCGGTGCGCGATGCAATAGGCGATCGCCTGCGTGTAGCAGACTTCAAAATGCAGCGATGCGATGAATTCGGTCGACCCCCAGTAACGTCCATAGAGCGTGTCTGCGCCCCTGACGTTAAGCGCGGCGGCAACGCGCGCACCGGCGCGCCAGGCAAGGATCATGACCAGGCCCTCGGGCAGCGCCTGTGCAATCCGGCTAAAGCACTTGAGATTCAGGTACGGCGAAGAATAGTGGTTGCGATACGTGTTGGCGTAACACTGGTAGAAGAAGGCCATGTCGTCAGCGCCGATCTCGCGGCCGGTGAGCCAGGTGAACGTCACGCCGGCGTTTTCGACCTTGCGGCTGTCCTGGTTCATCTTGCGCCGCTTGTCGCGCGTGAGGTGCGCAAGGAACGCGTCAAACGATGCGTAGTCGGCATTTTTCCAGTGGTACTGGATGCCCTCGCGCACCATGAAGCCTTCGGCGCGAAGCACCTTGAGGTCATCGGCATCAGGAAAAAGAATGTGCAGTGAAGAAACCCGCGCCTTCTGGCACAAGGCGATGGCAGCGCGCGCGAGCAGGTGCTTGTCGGCTTCGTTTTCGGCCAAAAGCCTCGGTCCTGTCACCGGCGTGAACGGCATCGCGCCCAAGAGCTTGGGATAATAGGCAAGGCCGTTGCGCTCGAAGGCGTCAGCCCAGGCATAGTCAAAGACGTATTCGCCGCGCGAATGCCCCTTGAGATAAAGCGGCATCGCAGCCACCACCTGGCCCTCTCGCATCATGACAAGATAGACTGGCTGCCAGCCGGTCTGAACGCTGGCGCAGCCGGTGTCGTGCAAGGCCGACAAAAAGCCGTGGGAGACCAGCGGATGGCCACGCGCCAGGCGATCCCACACGCGGGCATCGATGCCCGCGAGCGTGTCGCGCACCTCGACTTCGACCGCATCGTCGCTTGCGCCTTGCAAACCCGCCTCGTTGGCCATCGCGTCGACTTCAGTCCGGAAACGCCATGCGCGCACCAAGGGCGCGCCGGCCGAGCCTGAGCGCCTGGTGCGCAACCCGTGACCAGAGGGCAAGGCGCACGAGCGGGACCAGATCGCGCGGAGTTTTCATGAGGGAATTGAGCACCGGTAGGATCGCAGTTGAGCCATCTTCGAGGAGTCCTGCCAGGGCCGCATCAGGAATTCGCGAATCAAGCGGATCAAGCACTACCCGTGCCACTGCGAAGGGCAAATTGCGCTCCTTGGCCACGCGCGCCACGACGTGCGATTCCATGTCGACGGCATTGGCCCCTGAAAGGGCATGCAGGGCGCGCTTTTGCGCGCCGTCGCGAAGCGGTTCTTCTGACGCGACAAGGGTCGTCGGCTGAGCGCCAGGCAAGGCTGCCACAAGCGCCATCGACCAGGCCAGATCGGGCTCAAGCACGGTCTGGTTGGGGCCGATCAGTTTCGGTGCGACAAGCCATTGCCCCGGTCGATAGTAGCGCCAAAGCGAGCCGGCGGTGCCAAAGCTGATGATGCCAAGCACGGCATCCTCGCCGCGCTGATCGAGCAAGGCGTTAAGCCTCGACTCGAGGATGTGGGCGATCGGCGATGCCACGCTGATCACGCCTGCGCCATGCGCAATGTGCGCTTCCGAACGCATGCCGCATGCGGCGATGACACACGGCGAAAACGGCAGGGAGGATCGATAAGTGGCCAGGGCCGCCAAAATGGCTTACATGCCGTAGCTGACCGCGCGCAGGCCGCCGCGCTTCATGTTGCGATAGCGGGCCAGGGCCCAAAGCGGAAAATAGCGCGCGTAGCCGTGATAGCGCAGGTAGAACACGCCCGGAAAGCCGGTCGCGGTGAAGTGCTTTTCATCCCACAGCCCCGAGGCGTTCTGGCGCTTTAGCAGATAGTCGATGCCACGCGTGACCGACGGATGGTCAAGCGCGCCACCAGCCATCAGGCCCAACAGCGCCCATGCCGTTTGCGACGGTGTGCTCGACGACGGTTCATGGCCCTGATAATCGAGCCTGTAACTCTCGCCGCTTTCACCCCAGCCGCCATCCGGGTTCTGGATTGACACCAGCCAGGCCACGGCACGCTGCACCTCGGGTGCATGCGGTGCCATGCCTGCGGCATTGAGCGCACAAAGCGCAGTCCACGTGCCGTAGATGTAGTTCATGCCCCAGCGCCCGTACCAGCTGCCATCGCTTTCCTGCTCGCTCAAAAGGTAAGCCATGGCGCGAGCAGCAGCGGCGCTGCGTTGGGGCGTCTGGCCAAGCTGGATGAGCATCGACACGCAGCGTGCCGAGGCATCGGCGGTCGGCGGATCAAGCAGCGCGCCGTGGTCGGCAAAGGGAATGTTGTTCAGGCTGTAGTGCGTGTTGTCGGGCTCGAACGCGCCCCAGCCGCCATTGCTGCTTTGCATGCCGATGACCCACTCGGTCGCGCGCGCGAGTGCTACGGCATAGCGGTCATCGCCAAGCACGTCGCCGGCGCGATCGAGCGCCATGGCCACCACTGCCGTATCGTCGACGTCCGGATAATGCGGGTTGGCGTACTGGAAGGCCCAGCCCCCGGGCGGCACGCGCGGCCTGCGATCGGCCCAATCGCCGCGCACATTGAGAATTTGCAGGGGGCGCAGCCATTCGATGCCATGCAGCGCGGCATCAACGCTGTGCTTGTCGCCAACCTCGAAGAGGGCGAGCGACGCCAGTGCCGTGTCCCACACCGGCGAGACGCAGGGCTGGCAGTAGGCCTCGTCGCGCCCGATGATCAGCAGCTTGTCGATGGCGCGGCGCGCGCGCAGGACATCGGGACGGTCACGTGCCACACCCAGGGCATCGAACATTTCAACCGCATTGACCATCGCCGGAAAGATCGCGCCCAGGCCATGTTCGTCATTGAGCCTCTCGGTGACGGAGTCGACGGCGCGGCGCGTGGCGAGATTGCGCAATGCACGCGGCACGAGCGGCTCGGCTACGCGCAAGCCGGCATCCACCGTGCGAAAGAAGGCAAACCAGCGCCAGGTCTGGTGGCGCGCCTTGGGCAGCATCCCGGTTTTTTCGGGCGGCGCAATGAAAAGCTCGGTGATGTCGACGCCGCGCGGATTGCGCGCGCGCGGCTTGAGCGCTCGCAAGACCAGAAGCGGCACGATCACGGTGCGCGCCCAATACGAGATCTTGGTCAGATGAAACGGCGAAAAGCGCGGCAGGAGCATGATCTCCACCGGCATCACCGGAACCGCGCGCCAGGGCATGATGCCGTAGAGCGCAAGCAAAATACGCGTGAAGACGTTGACCGACGCAGCCCCGCCATGTGCGCGAATGACCGCGCGGGCCCGCTTCATGTGCGGCGCATCGATGTCCTCGCCAATCATCTTCAGGGCAAAGTAGGTCTTGACGCTTGCCGACAGGTCAAAGCGGCCGTCGTGGTAAAGCGGCCAGCCGCCGTCCGGACACTGCAGGCGGCGCAGATAACGGCCAAGACGGGCTTCAAGGGCGGCATCGGTGGTCTCGCCCAGATAGTGCGTCATCAGCACGTATTCGGCGGGGATGGTGGTATCGGCCTCGAGTTCGTAGACCCAGTGACCGTCGTCTTGCTGCTCGCGCAAAAGCGCCGCTGCGGCGTTGTCGACGGCGTTCTCGACCCGGCCGCTATCGCGGGTGGCGTCAGGTACCGCATCGAGCAGGTTGATAAAGACAGAATCGTTCATGTCGTTGCTATGCGCAGCGCCGCTACAGCACCGCGTAGGTCAATATTGCCCGGGCGAGCCTGAGCTTGGATACACGAACCCGTTCACGCGGGGGTGCAAATCCCTTGGCGAACATACGGCGCAGAAGATCCTGGTACGCCGCAGCCATCAGCCTTGGCGCGCGCACGGCGCGCCTTTTGCAACCATCCATGAGGCGGTCAGCCTTCGCGAAGTGATCACGGCTGCGCCTTGCCACGGCTTCCAGGGCCAAGGCCAAGGCGGGGTCGGCAACGGCAGCTGCCACGTCCCTGGCATCTACCCCCGCTTGCTCAAGTTCTTCTTTTGGCAGGTAAAGTCTTCCTATTAATCCATCTTCGTCGACATCGCGCACAATATTGGTCAATTGCAGCGCACGCCCCAGGTGGTATGCAAGCGCCACGCCAGAATCGTGCGCAAGGCCGAAAACACGCACCGAAAGCCTGCCTACCGCGCTTGCCACCCGGTCACAATAGAGGTCAAGCGTGGCCCAGTCCGGCGCCACGATATCCCCATCAACGTCCATCTGCATACCGTCGATGACATCCATGAAATCCTTACGCAACAAACCGAAATTCCTGATCTGCCTGGCCAGGGCGACAAGCTCGCGAGGCGGCGTATCGCCATAGCAGGCGTCGATGGCAGCGCGCCATTGATCGAGCTTTTGGCGCCGTATCTCGCGGGATTCCCCGCCATCGGCTACGTCGTCGACTTTTCTGCAAAACGCATAGATCTCGTACATGGCCTCCCGTTCTTTGGGGGGCAGAATGCGCATCGCGGCGTAAAATGAACTGCCAGACGCTGCTGTTGCGCTGGAGGGTGGGTTGAGTGTCGTGGGCGTTGTGGCGTTCACTCGGCTATACGCATGGCAACTCCAGCTATCCGGGATACAGGCCCCCATGCCGTTCGTCCTGCCCCTGTCAGAAAGTAGAAGTATATCAATCCGGGCGGATTTAGCCTTGGCGGCACGCTTTCGCGTTCGCTTTGGCGTTGCTACGCACGCACGCCTTGTGCCCCCATCAGGCGCGAGGCGAGCGCGGCAAGCCTTGGGATCAGCGTTGGCCGCAGCAGGCGCAAGTCGTAGCCCGCCATGCGCCGGCGATTCTCCTCGAGGCACAAGACGAGCATGTCGCGCGGCTTGAGGTCGGCACCGATCGCACTCGATCCGCTTAACGTGAAGTTGGCATCGTCAACACCCTTCGAATCGAGCCCGCGCGCAATGCCGATGCGCTCCCAGATCAGAAAGCAGAAAACAGCGGCCACGCGCAGATAGAACTTCAGGCGCTTGAAAAGCGGCAGGTTGCGCCGGTACCAGGCGGCCCAATTGACAAAAAACAGGATGTGCCGCGCCTCTTCCTGGATCACGGGCTCGAAAGTCTCGACCAGCTCG
>Ga0116229_10012588_pt1 | contig 12155 bp, 6 predicted proteins | sample S1TSphgellanicum_3_FD_87313 | JGI IMG/M metagenome (GOLD analysis project Ga0116229, IMG submission 87313) | Host-associated microbial communities from peat moss isolated from Minnesota, USA - S1T2_Fc - Sphagnum magellanicum MG | ecosystem: Host-associated > Plants > Peat moss > Unclassified...
AAAATGAAATTTGATCTATGATGAATTATAATCCAAAATGATTTTAGAATTGTCATAGTGACGATCACCAAAATCCCATCCTCTATAAACTAGTTCCAATGAAACATTGTCATTAAAAAGTTTTTTTGAGTTGTCACATGCCTTTTTGTATGAGAAGGTTTCATGTCACTATGAAATGTCTATTATTTTAAGGTAATAATAAATTTTACCAAACATGTATGGGGCAAACACATCCTTGGGCAATACAATTATGAGAGCTTGCTTGTATGATCCAATACTTTGGCACCTTTTTTTTAGTTTTTCTTTTTTTTTTAAATATTTTTTATAGTCTTTTTTGTCATCGAATTTAATTGCAAGCCTTTTTATTTATAGTGGGTTATCAAACATAATTGAATGTAGGATGCTCCAAAAAAATTCATTGGTTTTGGAATTTTTAGGTTGTTCAGGAATATGCTAAAAGTTGAAAAAAATTAATTTCTACCCAAAACAATTGGTCACTTTAGAAAAATCCTAATGCTTAAATTTTTTTGGCATTTTGAGATTTTTTTTTTGAATTATAATTTCTGGGACCTCATAAAGGTTGAAGAAATTTTTCATTTTTGCCCAAACATTTTGGGCACTTTGGAAATATCGTGAAACTAAAAACTTTTCAAGTAGTTTAGTAATTTGCCTAAAACTTTTGGCCAAAATATAAGAGTTGAAAAAAAATTTGCCCACCATTCCAAGTGCTCTATCTCATGTGAAAAGAGAATATGTTAGCAAAAACAATAGTAGAAGCTCTTGTGAACATGCAGGGGATTAAGTTTGAAACCAAGGGGTCAAACTAACCTCCTCATTCCACTTTAATCCCAAATCTAGAAAAAATGAAAAAAATTATTGCTAACGTTAAGATATCCCAACACATTTATGCCATTCTTAACCTTAATGGCATGTCATTTGCCAAGTCAATTTTTATTCCTTGTATGTGAAAGGGATAGCTTTAGGGTTAGATTATTTATTTAGTTTATCCTACATTAGGAAAAACTCCACATTGGTGTAGAATCAATTTGGGCATAAACTTTGGCTTTAACTTGACCCAATGTATAATCAACATTTTGAGTATTATGTGTACATATGGTGGATGGCCATGTTTCACACAAATGCATGCATCTAGATGAGACATTATAATATAATAAAAGAAGTTTTTAACTTGAAATTTGAACTAATGTTGGGCATATATTGAAAAAATTCAAATATTAAATTCAAATATCACTTTTAATATTTATTGAATATCACAAATTGTGATATGTGAAATGATATCCTAAGCATTGGATTTCATAACTTTGACATCTAGTGATGCAATATACAAAATTCAATCCGGATATCACATAAATGATATATGAACCAAATATTAACACCTTGCCTAGATGTAGATATCAAGTCAAATGAATTTTTAAAAAATCCAAAAAATTAATTAAAAGTTAGATTAGGAAACAAAAAACTAAGGGCTTGAAGTGGCCTCACATTTGAATTTGAGGTAATTGCTTCAAACTCTATGAGCAATATTATTGCAACTTTGTAAAAGGTCATAAGCTCACACTTGGGCTTCATTTATCTTTTTTTAAACTTGTTTTCATTTTGTGTTCTTTTTTCCATTTATGTCGTATTGTTATTTTTTGTTTTTGCTCTATTGTTGTTTTACCTTTGTGTTCTTTTTGGTTTTGCACCATTTTTTTTTAATGTTTGTGTCATGGTTTCCCACCTTTAACTATTATTTCTTACTTTCACATTACTATAACTTATCTTTTCACTATTTTTTTGGCTTTCATGTTATTTTCCTTTGACTTGTTATTTCTTGCCTTCACATTTTTTATTTTTTATTTCATTAGTATTTACCTTCAATTTTTTATTTATTTTGCTTTCTATTTCTATTTCTTATCTTTGTACAATTCTTGTTACAAGCACAAAAATTATCAAGACAAACAACAAAAGGATAAATTTCAATTTAAATCCAAAATATGAAATAAAAGAACTAAGACAAGCTTGACCAGCTCCACTCACTCACACGAGCCTGCACACAACCCACACAAAATGGTTAGTGCATAGTTGGAGCACCTTTGGTGCTAAGACGAACCACGGGCAACATAAACACACAAGACTCACCATGGCTTGAACTTGGGGGAAGCCACCACCTTCCCGCTTATAGTATACTCTGTGGCTAGCCATGGAGCCTACATCCAAATGGCTTTTATCTCCCAGGACTCCCAAAATCGCGCAAAATGGGATTCCCACGACTTTGGAGCCCCATAACTTTGCGAGCAAACTTTGGATCGCAATGCAGTCTGAAGCAAAGTTGTAGCTCTTGTCAAGAGCTTTCCAACAATATGTCGCATGCCTTCTGCAGCCAAGTAAATCGGGTCGATTCTCAACTTTTTATGGTCGAGAGTCGAACTAACAGTTTGATTCCCTGCCCTTCTTTTGGCCATAACTTGTGTTTCAAATGTTCAAATGAACAATGCAAGCCCATTTTAACATCTACATTTCAACAGCTTTCCAATGATATAAAGAACACCACAAGCCATTGAGTTTTGACCCCTGAAATTACTCTCTGAAGTTTTGGGAATCCACCGAGACTCCATCTACCAAAGTGGGAGTTGCCTTGGGAGTGTGAGGGTTCACTCTTTCATACTCCCTCACACTTTCTTACACTCCTAGGAATATGTGATGTGATTCCCGGGCTTTTTCTTGCTTGATTCCCAGGCTTCCTCTTGCCTTGACTCATGGGCTTCCTCTTGGCCCGCAACCTTGTAACCCCTTTGCTTTGGTCGTGAGCCCAAAACTAGGGTAACGACATAAGGTCAAGACTCCCGTGACTTTGGGGCCCCATAACTTTGTGTGGAGACCTTCGATTAAGATGAAGTTTTTAAAAAAATTGTAGATCTTGTCAAGAGCTTTCCAATGGTATGTGGCACTCTATCTACACGCAAGGAAATCAAGGTGATTCCCGACTTTAAGTGGTTGGGAGTCAAATTAGCAATTTGATTCCCGACCCTTCTTTTGGCCATAACTTGTGTTTTAGATGTCTAAATGGGTGATGCAAGCCCATTTTAGACATCTACGTCTCAACAACTTTCCAATGGCATAAAGAACTTTTCGAACCATTGGGTTTTGACCCTTGCAATTGCTCTATGAACATTCACAAATGGGAGTTGCCTTAGGAATGTGAAGGTTCATTCTTTCACATTCTCCTGCACTCCCGGGAGTATAAGATGTGCCTCCCGAATCTCCCTCTTTTCTCGCCCTTTTGCAAGCCCTTGCTTTGGTCACAAGCCCAAGGCTAGGGTTGCAACAAAGTTGGGGCACGTTCCTTGGCTCGCAACATTTCGGAGGTAGAGGGGCGTGTCAGAGCTTCGAGATGGGACTAGGAAGATTGATAAGCAAGTCATTTACTCACATGGACCTACACAAACCAAATAATAGGTTGGTTAATGCATAGCTGGAACACCTTTAGTGCACAGGCGAACCACGGGTAAACAAGTATTCACAAGATTCACCACGACCCAAATTTGGGGGAAACAACCACCTTCCCCCTTATAGTATACTTTATGCCTAGCCATGAGATCAACACCCAAATGTCATTTTGTCCCAGGACTCCCAAGTGAAAGTCCCGAAATTCCCAAAGTTGGGATCCACGCGACTTTGGGGCCCATAACTTTGTGTTCATACCTCCGATTAAGGTAAGGTTTAAAGCAAAGTTATAGTCCTCATCAAGAGCTTTTCAACGATATGTGGCACACCACCTACATGCAAGGAAATTGATTTAATTTCTGACTTTTAGTGGTTGGGAGTCAAATTGCCAATTTGATTCCCGACCCTTCTTTTGGCCATAACTTGTGTTTTAAGTGTCCAAATGGGTCATGCAAGCCCATTTTAAACATTTACATTTCAAAATCTTTTCAATTATATAAGGAACTTTTTAATCTAATGAATTTAGCCCTTACAATCACCCTCTGAAGATTCGGGAATCCATTGGGACTCCAACTCCCAAAGTGGGAGTTCATTTGGGAATGTGGGGGTTCATTCCCTCACTGACTCCTGGGCTTCATTCTTGGCCCGCACCTTTGCAAGCCCTTATTTCGGTCGCAAGCCCAAGGCTAAAGTTGCAAATAGACTAAAGGTAATGGAGGTCTTACTTCTATTTATACCCCTTCAAAACTGTTTCCATGGATGTTTCCAATGTGCCCATTAACTAAGGAAATTTTTTGAAAGGTTTATTAACTACAAATGAATTAAGAATTAATTAAAATTTAATTAAGAGTGAATTAAGAATTAATTGTGAGTTAACTGAAAGTGCACTATAAATGGATTAAAAATGAACTATCAATTAATTAAAAAATATTAAAAATTAAAATGATTGAAATGACTTTGGAGTTAACTAAAAATTATGGATAAACATTCATATGAATGAATTCCATCCATCATGTGAAAGTGGTGTTCTTGACAACTCTTGCTTACATTTGTGCTAATCTTACTTGCTTTCACAACATGATTTTTTGTTTTTGCACTATAATTTTTTGTGTTCACTTTGTTGTTTTTTAAGTTCACATTACTTATGTTTCCTTTTGCAATATTAGTTTTTTGCCTTTGTGATGTTGTTTCTTGCCTTCATGTTACTATTAATTGCTTAATTTTTCACCATTATTTTTTACTTTCATATTGTTGTTTTTTATTTTTGACTACTATTTTTTGTTTTCACGTTGTTGTTACATGATATTAATCAAATACCTATTCTTTCATATTATTGTTGTGTCTCCCTTCACATTATATTTGTGCATTTCTTTCGTGTTATAAGAACTTGTATCTCCCCCCCCTCCCCCCCCCCTCTATTGCATTTTGCATATTTGGAGTTTTTCTTGATGATAATTGATAACATTTTTTGGTGATGTCAATTTATTGTTTTCTTTGATTTTTTCTCATTTTTAATTTTTAAAAAAACTTATTGTCCTTTGATTTTATTTAATTCCATTTTCAAAAAAATTATGTTGGTTTTTGCAAGATAGTTATTTCATTTAAATAATTTCTTGCACATATTTTTATTTTATAATGGAAAGTGAATTTGATCCTTGTTACTTGTAAATGTGTGCATTAAATTTTCTTTGCATCAATACCAATAACACATTTCATATTTCACCTTTTTTTTAGACCAAAACCTTTGTTTATTTAAGACTTGGCCTTGTTAAACATTGTGTGAAAAATAAAAAGGTCTAATGAAAATGAAAATAAATTAATCCAAAATGAAAATTGTGAAATATTTTTAAATGAGATAAAATGTGAAGATGAAATAATGAAATAGATCAAGAAAACCCAAATTTGTAAACTAAAAAAAGTAAAGTTTCAGAAATGATGAAAAATAAAAGAATAAAATTTTGGAACTATTATATTCCCAAAGGAAAAAATGGAGGTCACATAATATCATTGTTTCATATGTTGGTCATTTTTGTGCGTGAATGACAATGGAAAAGTGACACTTGATGCACCTCAAATCATGCATTGTATGTTGTGTTATTCCAATCTTATGATTTATTTTAACCCAAGAATAAAATGAAAGAAAACTTAATAGCTTATTATAAAACAAATGGAACAACCTATTTGAAAAAATATATTAATGTAGACCTTTCCAAATTTTATTTTTTTTAAAAATGAATTTTGCAATGAAAATAAATCTAAAAAAGTAGCATACTTTTAAAAACCAAATATTTTTGGTTCATCCATTTCTAAAAGCATGATGTGGAATAACAAAAGCTTTTGGAAAATCTTGCACTATTGATTATAAAAAGCCATTTGCCTTTACAATTTTTGAAGAATGTGGTTAAAGCATTTAATCTTGATTTGTGTACTTGAGTCTTAATTTTTTCACAATTTTTTTTTCATATGATGTTTTGCCTAACCTATTGGAGAAAACCAAATAGACATATGTTTTGTTTTTGCTTTAAAAATGTCATTCTACCATTATTAGTTTTGGTCTCTAGATGTCCAAAGGTGTTCATGATCTATTTGTCTTGGTCATAATTTTTTTGGGATCTAATTGAAAGCCAAAACATTACAATTCAAAACAATAATTGTTTTATGTTATAGTCACCAAACATCAATGAAGATTATTGGTAGTGTGCCTTGCTTCTAACTTGGATGTCATTATTGATATTCTTTCTTTAGTTGTGAATGCTTGTGTGTTTAACCAATCTTGTTAGCATTGGTTACTTTTTTATGTTTTGCATGCAATATTACCATGGCCTTAAAACTAAAAAAGATATTTGGAATGGCTCCCTCTATGGCTAATTTGATGAAAGATGATATTGTTGTAATTTTAGAGTTATTTATGTTTGCTTCCAACATCAGAAAGTAAGTATGTGATGTTTTAAATGGTTTTCTTTCATTCCTAATGAAGTATGGAAAAAAAAAACCCATAACATGTTATTTTTAATGTTAAAGCTAAGAATTAAAAAAAATTAGGTGGAATTCTTCTTTTGTTGGTCAAGAACAAGTTGTTTTTATGCATTAGTAGGAATAGGCCCAAAATGCAATCACTTCATCTACAACTACATACGATTAATTGTCATTTGCAACTAATTGTGATAACATTTACAATTATAAGTCAAATTACCAATTTTTTTGGTCACTTTTGTAATTATGTTGTGACTATTAACTTATTATTCATCCTTTCAATGTGATGATTTTTACTGATATTTTCATCTTAGAAGGCCTTTCATGACCCATTAGTCACAAATGGGACCAAAATTAATTATAGCCTTATGGGTATACAAAGGTGTATTGAATGTATTTATAAATATATTGGGAGTATACTAGAATGTACATATCCAAAATAAAATGAAAATATCTATGTACTTTTACCCTCACTTACATACCTCCTTAACCTACCTAACCACCTACCTACCTAGGTAGGTGGTTAGTTTAAGTAGGTTGGTATATGTTACCTACCTACTTAGGTACGTATCTAGTTTAGGTAAGACCTACCTACCAACCTACATAGGTAGCTATGTATTTAACTTAAGTAAGTAGGTTGAACCTACATACAAACATACCTAGGCTTACCAACCTACTTGCTTAGTTCGACCTATGGTAGTATGCCATGCAACATGATCTAAAACCAACCAAACATATGAATCAAATATTCTAGATTATCCCAAAATGTATAATTATTAATTAACCAAATGTTGCCATGTGTCAAGATTAGGTTTCAACAAGTGGTGTGATTTTGGATGTCACCAAAATAGTTACACCCTAATCCCAAATGCCCATACACATGTGGTATTTCATATGGTGAATGAAATTGTATACATATTTTGTACCTCCATTTGAACATGGATGATGTCATCATATGTGCAATTAATTTACGCTTGCAACTAATTTTAATCGACTAGAGGACTTTTAGTCACAAAATGTCGCCTATGACTAAAAAGTAATCACAAATACCAATCATAAACTTAAGTTTTTCTTTTAGTATATGGTGGAAGATTATGATAAACAATATTTATTTTCAATTTTGTTGAAATGCCACCATGTACTTTATTGTGTTAAAATCTAAACTTACAACAAAGTAGTTGAAGGATGAAGATTCTTGTATTGACATCTTTTAGATGATTACTAGGACCAAAGAAACTACCAAAGAATTGGTGAATATGGAGTTGTAGTTGTTCGAAAGGCACCAAGTTGAGCAAAAGACATTAAATGTCCTTTAAAATGGTGGGGAAACATGAAACATTATTTTCAACTATTGTTTTCCTTACTTGTCAAATCCTTGGGATTCCAAATTCACAAATTGAAACTGAGAGGATTTTGTCCTTGGGTAGGATATTAATGAATTTGAGGAGATGTAGGTTGTAGATAGATAATTTAGAATGAATTTATATTTATAAGCAAGAATTGGCCAAATGACTTGAAGGTAGGATTTTTTTACCTTTTGATTTGATAAAGTCAATTGAAATTAATGATTTTTTAAAAGAAAAATTAGAAGGGTATGAAAATGAATTTGAGCAAAATGATTTTCTAGACATGTAATTTGTAATTTATAACTTTGTACTTAAATTCTTGAATGTTGTTATTTATTTAATGAATGTTATTTTCTAAGATATCTAGAAACGTGAAACTTGGATATTGATTGTTTAAAAAAAATGGGTATCCTTGATGGATATTACAACTTTAAAAATTAAAAAATAAATTTAAGATTTGATCCAATTTATTTTTAATAATTAAATTGGAATTGATAGATATTTTCAAAATTATACCTACCCAACATTAGTTTGAACTTGCCATAAAAAAATAATCATTAAGGAACAAGTTGTTTATTTTGATTGGAATCAATTTGAAAGAAAAAAACAATTTTCAATTTGCACCCCATGTTGGTTTTTATTTTATTGATTAGAAATCCCAATCAGAGAAAAATTGCAATAATATATTAAATGCATATAATGATAAATATAATTATGAAATTTGCATTAATATAAAAATCAATAGACGTTTTATACATTTTTAAATGGTTATTAAAAGAACATTCACATTTATAATATACACAAATATGATAAAACCATACATTTAACATTTAAAAATAAAATTTGGAGGTCATATTACAAGTCTAAATTTAAAATATATTACGAATTTAATAAAATGTGCATAATTGGTTTGAAGGAGCCCAAATCTTGTCTTTGCAAGATATGGGGTTTTAATTAATGTTGGATAGTTTTTAACTTTTATCAAAAACCTTTAGTTCCAATTCCAAAAAATAAATTACAATGGTTTTAGTTCAAGTTTCGATTCCACACATAAATAGAATAAAAAACCTAGTTCTAGGTCCAATTTTTCAAAACATAAATTCCACTTATGGTCCCAATTTTGTTTATGATTAAAACTAGTGTTGGGCAAATACTTTGGTTTTAATTTGGTTTTGAATAACCCATTTGATTAATCCACGGTTTCAATTTTTTATTTCAAAATAGCAATTTTGGTTGCACGCATAAATAGAATTAGGAACCCAATTCCATGTTTGGTTCTTAAAAAACCTTTAAATTTCAATTATCATTAAAAAAATAATCCAAAAATGAAACCTAACTAAAACCATAACTAACTTTTCTAACCCACCAAACCAAGTGCTTGCCCAATACTAGTTTTAGTCATAAAAATAGAACAACCAAATGGATAGTGTTTTTCAATGTATTCCCATTTGCATAAAGGAAAGCCTACTCCCCAAGGCATCTTTTAATTTGAGGGTGTAGACTTGAGGGCAATAGCCCAAAAGTGTAAGCTCAAAAATTAAAGGAGGCATGTGAGAGCAAATCTTTCATTATAAAAGATAAAAGATTTTCAAATTCGAATGACAAAAGGTCCACACATGATCAATGGAAGGCTCCATTGATTGATGAATGAATCCTTTACATATGCAAGAAGTGTGTTTAGGTATTAAAAAAATAGGAACATTTTATATTCTTATTAAAGGTACATCCCAATCATGAATGGACATGCCGTTGCAACCATACCCAATGGCCATGGCATTAAGGAACAAGTCTTTAAGGACCTAGGGACTTCTTTTGGTGGGGGAAAGAGCTTTAAAACAACTCCAATAATAGCACTAAGTTATCATGTACATTAAATTTTGGATGAATTACCACACTAATGCACTGGAAATTTCTTATAGGCTAGCAAATGTGTGCAAGTAAGCAATGCCCTACAAGGGCATCAATAAACATAAATGGTTGTTTTTTAGGAGCCCATGCGTTGAATTTTTTTTTTTTTTTTTTTGGGTAGTATGTTGCAAGGTATTTAATGTTGTTTATGGTTGAGGTTAGGCATGAATCTAAATATCCATTTTGGATGTATGAAATACATAATGATGCTCAAATACAAGGTGATGTTGGAGCTATTATTACAACTTTATAGTGTCAACTAGAAGTTTAAAATGTATTTGAGTTGTAGTCAATTAGAAAATCACTTTTTGTTCAATTTAAAATATAATACACTACAAAAAATCATGATTTCTCAAAAAGTTCAATTTGACTAAAATGTTCAAATTGACTAAAAATGATGTCCACCTTGCTTAGAGGCTTGGAACATGAAAGACACATGTTTTTTCAATTTGGTTTTTATTATTAAAACAACATGTCACTTTTTTTGTTTTTTACACCTTATTTTTCACTCCTTCCTTATAACCTAAGACATGCATGCCTAGCCTAACTACCCACATGTCTACCTAGCCTAGTTTAACATATCCACCTTCCTACCTACCTATTACATACCCATATTTATTTATGTGCCAATATTTGGAATGAACAGATCAAATGCATAAATTCACAAAAAGATTATCATTTTTTAAAGTTGTGGGCCTTTGGTTAAGAACTTGGTTTATTTTTGGGAAGGTAAGGGGTTCAACTCCTCATACTTACAACTTATTCACATGCCTAACTAACTAGCATAATTAATATATGTTATATAATGTATGGTAGGGTACGTAGGTATCAACATATTTTTAATTTTCCTACTTACTTACTTATTACATATATATTTTTTTAACACTAATAAATTATTGTCAATTTTTAAAAATAAAAAAAATAAAATTCTTAATGGGGTGAAAAAAATTTGGCCAAAAATTTGCTGTTTGAAAGTGACAATTTTTTTGGACACATGGACTATATTGGTCAAAACAATGGTCAAAGAAACACTAACCAAAATGGACATGTCCAAAATGAAATTTTGGTCAAATTGGACAAGGAAGCAAAAAGGTTCTATTTGTCAAAATTTTCGAATAAAAAAAACCATGATTTCTTCTAATGTCAATGCCAAGTGGTAAAAGTGAATTAACATGAAAACTCCAACTTCAATACTTTGTAGTTTCTTGATAACGACTTTAAGACCAATCTAAAACAATTGAAGTCACATGGCTTGACCATAGGGTAGTATTTTTGGTTTGCTCCTTTTGCTCTAGGGCCTTTTCCTTAAATGAAGAAAGGAAAAAAACATATATCAAGCTTGTAAGGTCTAGGCTTGTTATATGTTTAATAAACCTAGCACATATAGGGGATGGACAAATTTTTTATTTTTATTTTTACACAAGGCCATGCATTTCTGAATATGTGAGATGCCTTTGAAACATGAACATGTGCATTGATGAACATGTTCATAATTATTATTGTCCAAATAGAAGCACGTGGATGATTCAAAAACAAAATACATGTGTGAAATTATCTTTACCAACTTGGAAACCTTATTATATTGAATGTATGCATTATTGCAAAAAGCTATGTACAATGCTACATCAATGATTATCTATCAAAAAATTTGTTACCTAGATGATGAAAGAGGTGTCAAATGTTGAAGTTGTGGACTCCCTAGGAATTAGTAATCACATCATTTCCTTGAATTAGAATGTCTCCCTTTTCAATTATAAATTGGGCTCAATATGTGTTTTTTTGATTTGGACCAAATCCTTTCAAAACACACACACATAAGCAAACATACACATTCACCCAATTACATTCTTCATTGAAACAATTGCACTCAATTTTTCTAAAACAATTGCATCAAACAACTTCATAATTCAACTTGATTCAAAAAATTACATCCAGCTACATTTTAGAACAACATATCTAATGCTTTTCTTTTTCATCTTATGATCCCATGCCTAATATAACAAAATTATATGATGTATTGACACATCATTTTGACAAATTTTGATTTCAATTTCATTTTGCTTTACATCATTCAAATTGGATGATTATGCCTTATCATTAAAACATTCTAACACTTATTGCAAATTTACTATGAACGTACATAGACATAACACCCACTTTCAATATCATCATTAAATGAAAATAATGTAGATCCATGAATGGTAGCAAATTTTGAAATATTTTCATCACTACAATAATAAAATTTGTTAATACATCACTTCAACACATTAAAAAATAATAATTAAGTTTACATCCCTTTTTGCCACTCAATCGTATGTGTAATATTTTTTGGAAACCTTCAACATCACATTTCATTATTTTTAAACAATTAAAAATTTGCAATGAATTCCTCATTTTGTTAACAAATAGGAGGTCTACTCAAGTGCAAACACAAATCTTTATTGAAAGGAAACTACAACATAATGCTCACAACACAAAACA
>Ga0116229_10012589_pt1 | contig 12154 bp, 11 predicted proteins | sample S1TSphgellanicum_3_FD_87313 | JGI IMG/M metagenome (GOLD analysis project Ga0116229, IMG submission 87313) | Host-associated microbial communities from peat moss isolated from Minnesota, USA - S1T2_Fc - Sphagnum magellanicum MG | ecosystem: Host-associated > Plants > Peat moss > Unclassified...
ACAAAATTTGAGACCTTCGAATCAAAGACCTTAGAACCTAACTTATAACTTGGACTTGAATCTACCAACACTAGTAAAAACTTGGTCCAAGTTTTTTTTGAACTTTTTTATTTTGGTGATACCCAGTGAGTATCATAAGAGATTTTTATTAAAACAAAGTGAGTGTTTTGAAAAGCAAAATGCCTTGCCTTTTGAAATGCCTACCTCTTTGGCATGGGTAAGATTGTTCTCTATAATGCAAGCTCCAAATACACTAAAAGACTGGTCTAAGTTATTAGGTTGCATAAATATTAGAGTTCTCCCTTAATGGCACCCTGTCTTTGCGCCCTAGTTTGACCATGTAATCCCTATTTTATCCCCAATTTGAGGGCAACCATAAAGTGAGTGAAACTGGATATCAGTTCACAAGATTTGCAAGATTTATTCTAACTTGAGTTAATGAAGAATATGAGGAGCAGTGGAGTTGCAGGTAAGGCAAATCCAAAACTAGGGGTGAAAACTTTTGTGAGGAGTGAGGACGAATTTAGATGAGAAAACCAATTTGGTTCTCTTTTTGTTCCTTGTGTACTGTTTTCATGATGACTTTTGATTATTTCAGTTGTTATGTAGTATGAAATTAATTCTTTCATGGCCTATGTTCTTGGATCAATTATATTCACATGTGCATTATAACATTAAAAAACATCTTATGAGTTATCAATGATTCAAGTTCACAAGTTGGTTATCATTTATACAAAAAAACAATCAACAAAATGCATTTTTTCCTTATGGTTTCCACAATTTTCATTGATTGTGAAGTTTCTTCAAATTTTAATTCATCAATTTTTCATTTTCAATTTCCAAATGTTTTCAAGTTTTAGATTGTAAACAAAGATTTATTGCAAACTCTTCTTCCACATTATTTTCTTTCATAACAAACTCATTCATGACAATATCACAAGTTTCACTTATTTTGTTATCATTTTCTAATGATTATTCCATTTTGTGGTTTTCACAAAAGATTTAATAAATATAAAACTTTCAACTTTCGTCTACCAAAATTATCTTAAAGAATTGGCTTGTTAAAAAAATCTAACAAATGAATAATAAGCAAGGCAAGCTTAACAAGTTAAACAAACTTGTATTTGAATAGCAAGCGGGTGAAAACAAGCACATAAGGTAATTGTCGCAACCCCACTTTGAGGGAAGTGTGAGGTCACCCTTCACACTCCCGAAAATGGGACTTGGGAGTCCTCCGGGACTCCCAAAAACTCAGAACACAATTGCAAGGGTCAAAACACCTTGCATTGAAGTATTCTTTATACCGTTGGAAAGGTCTCGAAGTGTAGATGTCCAAAATGGCCTTGCATGAGCCATTTCGACATCTACAGCACAAGTTATGGTCAAAAGAAGGGTCGGGAGTCAAATTGGCAATTTGATTCCCAACCACTAAAAAGTCAAGAATTGACCCAATCCCGATGTGTGTAGGTGGAATGCGACACACCGTTGGAAAGATCTCAAGGAGAGTTACAACTTTGCTTTAGCACTCGTCCCAATCGGAGGTCGGAGCGAGAAGTTATGAATGCCCAAAGTTTCGGGAGTCTAAACCGAGACAATTTCGGGACTCCACTTTGGGAGTTTCGGGAAAAAGTGCCATTCGGATGCAAGTGTGGCGGTGAGACGCAAAGAATATTATATGGGGGAAGGTGGTGGCTTCCCCCGAGTCTGGGCCGTGGTGAGTCAAGTGAGTCCAAGGTTGCCCATGGCTTGTCCCAACACCAAAAGTGTTCCAAATGAGTACTAACCAACTTGTTGGTTGGTTTTGGAAGTAGGACTGAATAACTAAATAGCTTATCCCTCTTCCTAGTCTAATCCCGGAGCTTTCAACACACCCCTTTTACCCCCTTTAGTGCCGGAAGTTGGGAACGTGCCCCAAGTCCCCCGCATTTCCGCAACTTGAGTGACTTAGCCCCAACTTGGGGCTAACTAGGGACTTGGGAGCACGTAAGTAACAATGGCAAAACAAGAGTTTGGTACCTAAAGCATGATGACCAAAAATTGGCAATGGCAAAATAAGCATGAAGTAAATGAATAGGTAATAAAAAAGCAGGCAACGATGGTGAAGAAAACATGAACAAGGCAAACATGTAACAAGCAACAAAAACAAGCACACAACATGGTGATGGCGGAACAAGTGTGAACAAAACAAACAAGTAGTAAACATGTGGATAACAATGGCAAAACAAACGCGAACAAGGCAAATAAGCAAGAAGCAAACACACAACGCAACGATGGCAAAGCAAGCGTGAACAAGGCGAATAAGCAACAAGCAAATGGAGGCATGCACACAATGTGATGATGGTGGAGTAAGCACAAACAAGGCGAACAAGCAACAAGCACACATAAACACACACATAACATGACAATGGTGGAACAAATGCAAACAAGGCAAATAGGTAACAAGCAGGTGGGCAAGGTAATGATGATGAAGTAGGCATGAACAAAACAAACATGCAACAAACAAGCACACACAACAACAATGGTGAAGGAGGTGTAAACAAAGCAAATAGGCAACAAGTAGGTAGAAGTAGGCACACAAACACATAGGGCAATGATGACGAAACAAAGCATGAACAAGGTGGACAAGCAACAAGTAAGCACAAGCAAGCAAGGTGACAATGGCCAAGTAGGCACAAACAAAACAACAAGTATTAAGTTGGTGGAAGCAAGTGATGGAAGCATTTTGACTCAAAGAAAAAACAACTATTATTAGGAATTAAAAACAACACATAAACATAACAAAGGGCCAATTAACAAAAAAACTTTTGCAAAGCTTGGAAAGTATAATGTGAAAGGGAGTGAAAGTGTGTGAGGAGGAGTGAGAGAGTGAATTTTAGAGGAGAGAAAAATGCCCATTGGGCACCACCAAACCCAAAACCTTAATAGGGTTGGCTTCTTTTAAAAGCTTTCACCTAACACCTAATACCTAACCCCTACACCTACCACCTAAACCCCTTAACTAAGAACTAGATCCCATTAAAAAAAAATTACATAACTCGATTTTCAGTTATGGAATTCTAAAAAAAAGGTAATGGTCTTAGCTTTGGTGACGAGAAAAAACTGGAGGTTAAGATATTGATCAGGATATCACTTAAAATGATACCCAAACATTTTTTATGGGGAACAAATAGGTGAAAATCAGGTGATACTTGACACTCCTTGGGATACCCGCCCAACATTAACTGAAACCCATTTCAATAAGTAGGGTGTTTTTTGTAAGGGGTATTAACCCAGGCCAAAAATGGTGAAAAACTCTTTTGGGAAAAGAAATTTCATGCCGCCAACAGGAAGGCCTAAGCATGCACTCAAGGTGCCTTGCCTTTTTTCCTTTTAAGTTTGGGTGGAGGGGGAAGGATTTTTTTAAATGTTTCCCTAGTTCCCAATGTGTTATCATTATGTTCCTTTCAAGTTCCCAATGGGTTCCCATCAAGTTCCCCAACATGTTTTCCATAGCACCTCATTTTTATCCGATATGTTTTGGCAAATGTTGTCCTCTTTTCACTTGTATATGTGAACCAAAAGGGAGGAGCTCTATACTTCAAAATAGAACCTTCTATTTTGAGGAGCTTCCATAGTTTCAATTTTTTTGAATGATGAGCCAATCAAATTGGCTTGTTGCAAAAAGAAAAAAAATTGAACTTAAATTAAACCCTACAAATTAATAGGAGAGGTGAACATGTTAATATGTAGCTCACTTGATCGAAATTGTTAATTATTGGTTGCAAGGTATGGTAAAAACTTCGAAATCATCATAACTTGATTTGAACAACATTCAAATTTCGTTATAAATAAGTGTGGATAGATTGAATGGATGAATCAAAAGATTTTTAATCATGTTTTGTCAAGGATAAACAAAGTGGAAACACCACAAAATGAAAAAAAAGGCTCCAATGGTTGTTGATGTGGCATTATGGGGTTGCTCTCTTTCCAACCTTGGAAATATGAATGCACCATTTTCATGTTTACTACTGGTCACTTGTGTTGTTGGCTCAAATATGTTAAATCTCACACAGAGTCACTTATCCCAATTCTATTCTAGTTGAAGTGTGTTTAACTTCAAAGTCTAGGTGAAAAAATCATTTCCAAATTTTTAATTAATATTTCATGATGAATATCATTTTAAGTCAACATTTTTTAACACAAGGTCCAAATTTTTAAGTATGAAAATTGATTTTTTAAAACTTAATAAGTAGATTGAATTTTATTAAGTGAGTATTAATTTTAATTAGTTGTTGAATCCATATCTATGTAGTCTCCAATCGTGATTTGTTATAAAATTTTGTATTTATACCATTTTTAGCGTTGGGGAATGTGTAAGTTGTACCCAGAACTCATTTGTGAATTGAACCCAAAAGTTTTTGAAATTGAAAAAAATGTGTTAAGACCAAAATCAAAAAAATTTAAACTTGAAAAAACCAAACTCAAACCCCCCACCAAAAAACCTCCAAATAAATTTTATAATGTCAAAACCAAGACTGGACCTTCTCTTAAAAAGGAGGAACCTCATAACAACACCATGTAACAAGTTTCTAACTTTAGGGTTTTGAGTGTGAATAGAAAGTGGTTTTAGGGTTTTTCAAGGAAGCATGTTTTTTTTTCTGTTGGTAGTTAGGAGTTTTTGCTTTCAATGGCGTGGAGACAAGGAAGATCACCAAATGGAAATGTGGTGGTGTTTGATAGCATTGAAACTTTTGTGTCGTTTTTTTATGTTTGGTATGTATGTGTTGTTGCTGGATGCAGGATGATTGTGTGGCAAAGGAGATGCCAAATGAAGTGCACTCGGCAGAAATCTTGCAGTGCAATGGCAGAAGGATATGCAGCAGTGTAGATAGATAGTGTGATTTTTGGCTTTCAATTAGTAGGAAAGTTGTTGAAGTTTAGTTTTTTTAACTTTCGATCTCAAAGGGAAGTACAAGAGAATCTGCTGCGCAATGTACTCAGGGAGGCAAAAAATTTATCTAAGAATTAGTATTGATGGTTGATGAGGGAGATGATGAAAAGTTTAAAGGTCTCAAAGAACGGCCAAAAACTCTTCTCAAAGTGTGTGTTTGGGTTGATTTATATATGGGTTTTGTTAACTTGCATTTCAAAAGAAAGTACCCTGATTTTTGGGAATTCCGAAAAACTGCAACAATCCATTGAAGTTACAGGGTCAATCATACAAAGGAGGATTATAGTTCTTTGTAAGATTTTTTTAAATAGTCATTAGGGGATGTGGATATGTGTTGTCTTCCTTTTTTCTGTTTTGTCAAGTGGAGTGGTGGTGTCAAGAAAACTAGATTGTGTGATTTGTGTGGGATGAAGGATTTATGTCACCGAACGTAAACAAGAACTTGAGTTCCTGTGGATGTCCAATGTGGTCTTGGGTTTGTGTGGTCTAAGAACTTTGAGAAGATGAAAGAAAGCTAGTGGGCTCAAGAGAGAGAGATTAGAGCGATTTGACCCTTTAGAAACCTCAAGCCTCTCTTTGATGAAAAAGGCAATGTCTTACGTGGTTATTGGACAAAACTTGGGTGGTTTCTAGCTCATGCCAATGTGAAACTCTGATAATGTATTTGCTATTCAGTATGTATATGATTTGTATTATGTTTGTCTTGCACCCTAATTTTTTTGTCACAACTAGTTACAACATGGTCACAAAACAAAACAAACACATCTTAACATTTTGATTTTAAAAAATGATGGTCAGGATAAACGGACCAACGGTCAAATCACCATGTGTCTTGGACAATAAAAGTTTAAGGTTTCAAAACAAGTTGAACTTCAGATTCCATCTATTGGATCTTCAGCTAATGCAAATGTGTGCTTTGTGAATGATTTGTAGAACAACAAGGCAACTCAGTAATGGGGCCTTCTACAATCATAGGGATCGCCTTGAAACATGTCATAATGTATGAGCAAGTTATGGAAGTTGTAACTAGGGAACAGAACAACAAAATGACTAGGTTAGATAAGCTTGTTAGTGAACACTTAAGGACTCAAAAAAGGTTGAGTCCTCACACATTGTTCCTCTACTTCTAAAGCCCAAAGAACATTTGTAACCTTCCACCACAAACATTTGTAACTTCCAATGCCACAAAAATTGCTCAATTTGAAATGAGGGAAGACATTTGCTATTTGGTGTAAGGGGGTTCAATGTTCGGTGATGGGTGAATTAAAATAGAATTTTCAAGCTTAAAATCTTTGATCATTGCATCTTTGTCTTTAGAATACAAAGAAGTTTTGTAAAGCCCTAATTGGCACACACATCAAGTTTTAAATCATTCAAAATGGACTAAAAATGAGAAAATATGGAGCTGGAACTAGAGAGGTGTCTAGAGCTATGTTTTCAAAAACATTGAAACAAATTATCACTCATCCTTTTCCTATGTTTTGTGTGTTGTCCAGTTGATGTGTCCAATGACATAAAAATAAATCAATTTGGTTAAAGAAGGAAGAAAATATTGAAAAATGTTCAATGATAAGTATATGTTTGGTGATGAACAGTTCTACCATAAGTTACGTCAAAGGCCTATCCTTTGAGAACATGTTTGGTAGCCTAGGATATAGGCTAGGTGGTCTAAGATTTTAAAGAAAGTTAATGAACAAATGAAGAACTCTAGCAGGCCTATAACTTCAAGTTTTCTGTCGTGAGGACCTTAGAGCATCCCCAGAGGTGCTCATCATGTGATCATTCACAGTAAATTGGATGAAGAAAAGTCAAAATATGGCGGTTTGGCTCAAGAACGATGGTTTTGGCTCAGCATAATTCCACAGTTTGCGGTGGTTGGTAAAAGGCAAAGCAACATTGTGCACCTGCAAAAAAAAAAGGTGTAATCTCACTGCTCCTTAGTAATTCTGATTGGCTCATCATAATAATTGGTCCAGATGGTTTGCTATTTGTAATCCCCAGTACCCACCTATTTGCTGTCCCCGTTTCAGTTTTATGGGTGGGGTTTCAAAAAATAAAGAACTAAACTTGGATGAGAAAAATATTTTTGCAGGGTCACATGCTCAGCAGCGCTGGAGATGCTCTTAGAGATTCCAAAGATACCTTCCAGCCTGCTTGAAAGTTCTGTCCAAGGAAGTCAGATACCTACAAAGAAAAAATGAGGTCAATATTTTATAAGTAACTTAGTGTATGCAACCCTCAGCCAATTTAGGCACCGTTTTAAATCAACCCCAAGGGCTTTACACTAGGAGTCAAGGCAGAAATTTTAAAATTATTTTCAATCTGCCCCAAGTTACTAATAAATGCTGAACTTTAAGGGCCTTGTATTGGCCCCAAGGGTGAAGCCAATTTGCAACCCTTGGGGCCAATGTTCCAGCATTTATAATATCCTGACATCAATGTTCTAGCATTTATTAGTAACTTGGGGCCAAACAACAAGCTGAAAATGCCCTCAAAGTTGGCCCCTAGTTTTTTCAGCCCTGACTCCTAGCTTAAAGCTGGCCTTAAGTTTCCAAGGCACCTCAAGCTGCACATTGTTTTGACAAAGAAATTGGGAATTTTTGGGTAAATGTTGTTTTTCTAGTGTAAATTTGAGTGATTTTGCTAATTTTCTTGCTAAATTTCGCCAAAGATCATGTATACCCCTGGCCTGAGGGCATTGCACAACGTAAAGCCCAACAAAGTTGATAGTGTTGCACAACAAAGGAAGTGTAAAACTTCAATGAAGAAAGGAAACTCCCTCCCACTTGTTGGGCCGGGATATTATGGCTTCATAAAGCCTGCTCCACATAGTGTTAAAAAACAGGCCAAGGGCTTTACGATTTTTAAATTATTTAAAAGATATTTTTAAAAATTCATTTTAAAGCAAGAAGGTGAAAGTAGGGGTGCAGGTGCAGGTGCATCCTTACCTATACCTGGAAATGAACTTCATCATGACCAACGTATGAGATAAGTTCTGACTTTTTAGGGTCCGAAGCACCAACCACATTGGCATGCAACTTTATCCAGAGATATATTCTAAATCCTGAATCCAACCCAAACCATGGGCATTGAGTCAACTCGATGGCCAGGAGCACCATCCTTGGACAACACCACAACAGAGCTCAGACACACAAAACCCATGAGGACCAGAACCTTCAAATTCAGAAAAATGACCTAAACAAGTCTGGGGCTCAATAATCAATCCCACTTTAGGGTGAGTTTCAATGTTGAGTGCACTTAGTCGAATATCCCATCAATTTTTAACATAATGTTTTTGGGTTTCCATGTGGGAAAGTTGATCACAAACTATTTCCAACATTGTTTTGTAGGAGACCCACTAGACCTACTCTTGGGGAAGGAAGGACCCATTGCTGATTTAACGTACTCCCTACTGTGGTGGATGTTCCACCTCAGACTCTAGATTCTCACAATTTGCGCCAAACTGACACGTGTAAAAACTTGAGAACCAGCCACGATCTGAGCACATGAACCCTAAACCCTGGACCCTTCATTTGGGCCACAGTGAACCAGCACCCACCAGTGCACCATCCACTGGATGCTCGTTATTACTCAGTTGTGGATGAACCTCAACTGAGTTAATATTTGGTTTCACCTTGCTAACCAATTCTGTAGGAAATACATCTCTTATATAGGTAGATAGGCAGGAAAAATAGGTAGCTAGCTACTAGGTAAGAGCTTTTTTTACTACCTACCTATTGCCAACTTGCTTGTGGGTTGTTAGTAGGTAGGTAGGAAAAAAAAGAAGCAACTGAGCTAACCACCATGGTTAGCTAGGAGACTGAAACCCAACAGAGAACTGTTTCATGACCACTTACCATTCATCCTTCATGGTGCACTGGTGGGTGCTGGTTCACTGTGGCCACTTGCTTCACTTGCACCAAAACCACTACTCTGGAGTCAGAACTATCATGGATGGAAACAATTGGATATGTGCAGAACAGTGGATCGAATAAGTCAATATGGAACAAGAACTCTGGTCTTTTGAGATTTGGGAAATCTTCTGGCAAGTTGTAACTGCAAGTTGCACTAGCCAGACAAAGGATATCACAGTGCATGGATTCTTCCTACTATTACTAAAAACCCTCTGTTCAATGATGTGGGGGGCCCAGGTTATCTTCACCATGTGGTTATCTTCCACCTATTGTCTACTATACTAACAGTGTTGGGTGGATATGCAGTTTGGCGAGTTCCAGTTTTCTGTCAAATAAGAAATAGAACCATCAGTCCCAGTTATTAAAAACTGAACTGAAACCAGATCTGATTTTTGAAGCCAGGTTTGGGTTCTATTTATTTATGGAACTGAAATTGAGATTTTTGAATAAAAAGAAAAGAAAATATTGGAACTGGGGGGCTAATCAGAGGTCATACAGCAGTTAAAGCAGTTAAATCGACAATTAACTCTTGACTCCAGTGTAGGTAACTTGGTACTAGACCAGAACTTGGTCTGACTTTCAGAACCAGAACCAGAATCAAAACCAAAATTCACACCAAGAACTGGATTGCCAATTCGATTTATGTGTGTAACCAGAACTGGAACTGTTCTAATTTTTTTTTTATAACTGGAACTGAATGTTTCCAAAAAGGAAAGAACCGGCCGACACTGGTTACTAATGAAATTTTAATTATTATTAGTCAGTCCTTGTGCTGTTAGCATTTAACCTTATGTAAGGTTACACATCCCCCAGTACTTTCTTTTGTCAATGTCAACTTAACTTCACAAATCTTGTGGACAAAGTCATTTTAAATTAATTTCAAAGACCAAAATTATTTTAAATTCAATAACTTTTTGCTGTTTGGTTTGAAAATTGCGAAACAACAAACAGGCACATTTCATTGTTGGGGGATGTCTGATGGTACCAAAAGGAGGCTTATTGTGTGAACACACACACATTCTTGGGAACTAGGCGTTTGACATTCTTGCGGGGACCATCACCATTGTTGTCCACTTTACATGATCCCATCATTGATTATTATTATTATTATTATTTCAATTTTTTGATGGCTTGCTCAAGTGATGATAATTAGTGACAACAGTTAGCCAAATTTGGCTAATAATAAAATATGAAAGTAAAAACTATATTTGGGTTTTTTTTTTTGAAATATGGTAACTAAAACCCTGGACAACCACTTATTTTTCTCAATTTCTTTTTTAAAAATTTCCAGGAAAAAACTACTGTGGACTAACACGTTAGAAAAGCGTTGGCTATGACGCTTATTGGGTAATCTAAAATGTGGAAAACATAAAAAATTGGGCACATTCCACAGTACCATTTAAAAGGAAAGTTTTGGCGGTAAACATATTACCGTAGCTTAGGGTCAGTTTCCACATTGACAAAATGAATAATTATTTATTTTCAAAAAATGCTTTTTAAAAAAAATTAGATTATTATTATTTTCATCATCTATTATAATATTTTGATAAGGACTCTGAAATTAATCAGAGTGTAGTCTGTGACAATTACAATGATTTTCAACATGTCAACTTCATATTTTCACAAAATTTCATTTCACGGCCCAGAGTGAACCAGCCCCCATGACTGCACTGCACCAGTCGGCCGTTCTGTCCAGAGGATGGGCCACGTTTCTTCATCCAGTTCCTGGTTAACCTTTTCGGCTGCTGACCTTTGACTTTTTTTGTAGTCGTTATTTTCCCAACCTGACCTTGCCCTCCCACCTACCTACCCTCCTGACCTAGCTACCTTACTAACCTACTAACTACCCTACTTGGCCTTGGCACATGCATATCTAAGCCTCCCCTGAAACCCCTGCTTTTGCCCCCCGCTTTGCCCCCAAACAAGAAGAAAAGGGCAAAAGTGGCACATCATTTTTTGGCACGTTTGGCAGTTTCAGCCGCTGCAAGTTTACTCAGGGGTAAATACTGAGTTTTTTTTTTTTTAAATAAATTTATGAGGGGTAAATATTAGAACCTTTTTTTTAATCATATTTTTTTTCTAAAAAATACTCAAATTTGGGTTTTAATTTTTCTTTTCGGTTTTAGCATTTTGAGCTCTCTAATTTTTTGAGCTTCTAATATTTCGTGCTCTTTGGTTTTCTAAGTGTAGATCTTGCCACAAGTTTTAATTATTCAATGACAATTGACATTGTGTTATTGATATTTTTCTTTTTTGATTGTGTTGAAGTCGTGAGAAGTAATTGTCAAAAGAAGTGGAGATTGGTTCAATTGAGGAATTTATTCTTGGAGTTCAACATACCATTCATCTTCCACGTAATGTCTATTTTTTTAATTTTTAATTTGATTTAATACATACCTAATATGCACATGCACAAAGATTATAATTTTTTTAATAAAAAAAATATTAAGAACTATAACCATAATACATATTTTTATATTAAGAATACATATTTTATATCATACAACACTTGCTTGTTTTGATTTCTAGATTATATCATGCATTTCCATCACATAGGGGTTACAATTCATCTTATGGTAATTTTGTGTGTGATTGTATAAGAGGAACACAAATTAATTTGCCAACATATCTTTTATGGTCACCCATCATTCATGACCAAACATGGATCATGCTTCAAAATCCCAATCCATTGATGTGCAAAAATGGACCATAACGCAAATTTGGTGTGGAGGAAAGATGTGCAACATGGTGGGGTACACATGGTTGAGGTTGAAAGCACATACATCTCCCACATGAGAGAGTTCCAAAGTTTTTTAAAGGTGAATGTGGCCATGGAAAATTGGCGATGGAATGGAACATCTACAAACGGGTGCCCCCACAAGTAAATGTCAAGATGCCAAGGATCCAAAGCCATTTTGGCCATACGTGGTTTTTTTTTTTGCTTTCGCTTTCGTGCCATTATTATTTCATTTTTGTCATATCCTTTATGATTCTAGGTATGGCATTGACCACACCTTTGTAGGTATGCATGTGGGCATGGATCGAAAGACAATTGTGGAAATAACACCCACTACTAGAAATCTTGTTGTTTGCAACCCATCCATGTGTGATTATGTGCAACCAAATGTCGCTTGCAACTACAAATGGTTGCCTATGCAACTATTTTTCAAATTTGGATGAAGTTTGGTTTTCTTTTCAACTAGGTTACAACTATGACTTATTTCATCCTTAAAATTGTGCCACATGGCACATAGGCTAAGTCTAAGCCATGCCACATGGAACTATGACATGTCGCATGGCGCCTAGTTTA
>Ga0116229_10012590_pt1 | contig 12154 bp, 10 predicted proteins | sample S1TSphgellanicum_3_FD_87313 | JGI IMG/M metagenome (GOLD analysis project Ga0116229, IMG submission 87313) | Host-associated microbial communities from peat moss isolated from Minnesota, USA - S1T2_Fc - Sphagnum magellanicum MG | ecosystem: Host-associated > Plants > Peat moss > Unclassified...
CGCGCCACCCGGTTGCAGGGCGACACCGGCGTCATCGAAGTATTTTTCCTGGGTAAATCCGTCGGTCGCATTGTTGATCTCGCCGGTTTCGGCAATCATCAGAGGCTTGCCGAAGCCGCCGTAATGCGACCAGAACGTCGACCAGATGCCGACAAACCCGCGCACCGGCTGCGTCCTCCTGTCATACGTGTCGCCGGCGATCCAGTCGACGCTGGCGCTGCCGGGGTAAAACGTATCGATCGGGATCGCCTGAAAATCGTTCGTGCTCACGGCAGGACACCACACCCAGGTGACGTTGGTCACTCCCTGCGCCGCAAATACCTGCACCAGATGCTGGAAGTAGGCAACGTACTCGGCGGCCTGTAGCGACACATTGCCCACGTTCCCCGGCGTGTAGCAGTTATTACCGTTGGGATTGCCGTTCGGGTTGTCGACGTTCAGATTGAACTCCCATGACGGCCGAATGAAGACATTCGTAGCCACCGCCTTTACCGCCAGTGCCGCAGGGATGACAACGCCGGTGTCATAGGACCCGTTCGCGATCGCCTGAAAGGTGGTCCCTTCGCTGCTGCTGCAGCCCCAGGAAATGAGCGGGAAGCGGCCATGGGCGACGTCGTCCTGAATGGCGGCGTCGCCCGCTACCGCCGACAGCCGCGTGCCGCCATTGAACCCCCAGTAGGAAGTATGAATGGCGAGCCCGTGGCCCAGGACGTTTTCCAGCGCAGCCATTGCGACCGGCTGGGTGCCGAGCGCCGGGTTCGCCCAAGCCCCGAGGTAAGCTCCTTTAGTGGGTGCTGCAATCACGCTTCGCGTGACGGTTAATGCGGTCGACCCCGACACATTGCCGACGGTGGCGCTGATCGACGTTGATCCAGCACTGATCGTGGTCGCAAGGCCGGTAGAACCGCTGGCGTTGCTGATCGAGGCAACGCTGGACGCCGACGTATTCCAAAGAGCCGTGGTGGTCAGATTCCGACTGCTGCTGTCGCTGTACGTGCCGGTGGCCGTGAACTGCTCCGTGACGCCGGTCGCCAGCGTGGGGTTCACCGGCTTGACGGTGATCGAAACCAGCACCGGCTCGGAATCCGAGGGCGACGAGCCGGAACCAGCGCCGCCGCAGCCGCCCAGCGCCAACAGCAGGGCGCAAACGATCGCAAATGCAGGCGGTGACATCGTGATCGCGCCACCCGTTCAGTGGACCGTGTATACGTTTGATGGGAAACGCAGCAATTCCCTATCGGTTGACCATGTTCTGGTTTCCCTGAAGCGGCAGCTCGATCCTGGCCTTGTCGGGTGACACCACCGAGGTTGCGACATTGTCACCGCTGCGAAAAACCACGATGGCGCGGTGCGAGGGATCGATTGCAAAGAACAGACGGTAGTCCAGTGTCAGTCGCGCAGGTGCTCCGGGGCAGGTGACGTCGAACATCAGGCTGGCATAGGCGCCATCGGCATGATCATCGACCATCTGGCGCGTCGGGGCGATGCGACAGCTGCCGCCATCGGCGCTGAACATCAGGTTGGCGTAGGCGTACGCGGCGATAGCCTGCTGATGCTTGCGCAGCTCCGCCCAGACAATGTTGCCGTCGCCGTTGTCGTCGAGCTTGAGCACGAAGTCCAGATCGCGCAGCGCGATGTCCCACTGCGCATGGACGACGGTCTGCCTGGCGCCGGCGGTCTTCATGGCCGGCTGCTCGGTCAGCGTCAGATAGGCGTCGCTGGCCGAATGTGCCCCCGCTGTCGTGCTCAGCAGGGTGGCGGCGAGCGCCGGCAGTGCGCTCCATGTACTGCGATGGTGTGCGGTCACCGCGCGCTCACCGTCGGTGATTTCAATTGCGCCGTAAGCTCGCGCGCCAACGGCTCGATCACCGGATCCTGCAGCTTCGTGTCGCGGATAAACGCGAGCACGGCGGCGGCTGCCTGCGGCTGGTTGGCGGCCTGGGCGGCTTCAAGGAACACCCGTGCATCCCAGGGAGCGCGCTGCACCTGCCAGTTGCGCTGGGCCAGATCCAGCGCCAGCCGCGGATCGTGCTGCAGGTAGAGAGCGAAGCGCACCTGCTCGCGGCCGTAGTAATCGCTGCCGCGCTGCGCCAGCGCCTCGAATCGGGCACCCATGATCCACACGTATTGCGGCAGATCCGAGCTGTGCAGCGCGGACTTCGCCAGTGCAATCCGCAAAAACGCGGTATCGGATTGGCTGCAGTCGCGCAGCAGGCTCAGCACCTGCTCCGGCCGATGGCGATCGAGCAGGAAATCGGCGTAGGCCACCAGCAGGTAATTGTCCTTCGGGGTCAGCGCCAGCGCCTTCCTGTAGTGATCTTCGGCCTGGGTCCAATCCCCGAGGCGCTCGGCCGTTTCAGCGAGCAGTCCCTGTACCCAGGCCCTGAACGCCGGCGTCAGCGAGGGCGCATCGCCGGCGATTTGGCTGAGAATGACCAGGCTCTGCTGCGCCTGGCCGAGGTAGGAGCGCACGTTACCGGTGCAGGCGATACCGAGCACCGAGCCGCCGCTGGCGGCTACCTGGGAGCAGTCATGCACGGCGCTGGGATAGTCGCCTTGCACCATATCGATGGTCGCCAGGGTCAGCCACGCCTGCGCATTATCGGTGCCCTGGGCCAATGCCCGCTTCAATTGCTCGCGTGCATCGGTGAACTGATGCCGATACTGGAGGATCGTCGCTTCATCGATCAGCACCAATGGCGGCGTCGGCGACTTGGCCAGCCAGGGGGCAAGAACCGCTTCGGCGTAACCCGCATAGTGGGCATCGCCAAGCTCGCGACCGAAGTCGATATACGCGCGAGCGAGTCGGTCCGCTGCCGCGAGGCTGCCGGGATCCTCGTCGAGCGCGTGGCGCAGCAGTTTCATATCGCGTACGGCCGGGTCGGAATCCGCCGGCACCTGCTGCAGTACTTCGGTATCTGAGGTCGGCAGGTACGGAGCACGGTAGGGCGGTGGGGGCGCGAGCGGGGCTGCCGGCAGGCTGGTCGCCGGGACCGGGAGCGCGTCTGGCGGGACAGTGCCATGCGCCGGTTCCCCGCACCAGATCGTCAGCACAGCAAGCCATACGCCAAGACACCAGCCAAGCGGCACTGGAGCAGGGCGGCGGTGGCGGGAGCCGGGGCGCGGGCAGGGGCTGGGGCGAGGGCGGGGAATCATTCGTGCTGGTCGGGTCATGTGCGCACTATGCGAGGCGCCCGGGAGCCTGTCTGTCGGCCGAGGAGCGGCGTATCTTCAGAGTTACGTTCTGAAGCTGCCAACGGATGCACCTTGGCAATCCTGCATCCAGCTGCGCCGTTTGTTCGTACTAGACTACACCATTGCCCGACACCGGCCTCGCAAGCACGGCAGCCTTGTCCGAAGAAATCTACAACCTGAGACCGGCTGTGGTCACCCGCAGTCGTATCTTCTCGCACTCCGAATGGACACGACTAGCGGGTCTTTACGCCGTCGTCGCAGGTCTGCATGGACTGGGCTGGGGCCTGTACCTTCATTACGCCAGTTCGCAGCCATCGCTGGTGGGCCTGGGCTTCGTGGCCTACATGTTTGGCCTGCGCCATGCCTTCGACGCCGATCACATCGCCGCGGTCGACGACACCGTGCGCCTGATGCTGCAGAAGGGCAAGAACCCGCTGGGTGTCGGATTTTTCTTCTCCCTTGGGCATGCGACCATCGTGCTGGGACTGGCGGTCGGGATCGCGTTCGCCGCCGCCGCAGTCAAGCGTGCGCTGCCGCAGCTGCAGGACATCGGCGGCATCGTGGGAGCGAGCGTATCCGGCACCTTCCTGTGGGTCATCGGCATCCTCAATCTGATGGTGCTGCTCGATATTCTGAAAGTCTGGGACAAGGCCAGGAGCGGCAATCATACCCACGCGCACCTGGAGGAGCTGCTGCTGCGGCGCGGACTGATCAATCGGCTATTCGGCGGCCGCCTGCACCGACTGATGAACCACAGCTGGCAAATGTACCCGCTCGGGCTGCTGTTCGGCCTGGGGTTCGACACCGCCTCGGAAGTGGGATTGCTGGCGATGACGGCCGGCGCATCCGCCGGCAACCTGCCGCTGCCCGCCGTGCTGTCGCTACCCGTGCTGTTCGCCGCTGGCATGTGCCTGATGGACACGACCGACGGGGTACTGATGGTGAAAGCCTACAACTGGGCGTTCCTGAATCCGCTGCGCAAGATCTTCTACAATATCACCACGACCGGGCTGGCCGTGGTCGTGGCACTGCTGATCGGCACCATCGAGCTGCTGCAGGTGTTCATCCGCGTGGCGCAGCTCCGGGGTGGTTTCTTCGACTTTGTCGCCGGATTGGATTTCGGCATGCTGGGGTACATGATCGTGGGGTTGTTCCTGCTCGCCTGGGGCTCATCGGTCGCGGTCTGGAAGTTTGGCCGTATCGAGCAGCGCTACGCCGCCCAACTGGGTCCCCACGTGCACGTTCATCGCCACGACAGCGGCACCGAGCACTCTCATGACCATCGCCACTGAGCCAGGATGAACCGCTCCACGTTCGCGACAGTATGGCGGTCTGCCGGTACGACGCTGGTGTCGATGGCGCTGGCCGGCTGGTCGCCATATGTTCGCGCGGACACGGTTGCAAGCCTGCTGGGAAACTTTACCATCAATCAGTTCTGCGGCCTGCAGCTCGCTGATGAATCGCTGAGCGTTCATTACGCGGTGGTGTTTGGGCAGCTGCCCGCGCTCAGCGAGCTGCACAAGGCGGACACCAATGGCGACGGCGTGACATCGCAAGCCGAGCGCGACGCCTACGTGCAGCGGCTGGCGTCGGAGCTTTCCGGCCAGCTCAAGGTGCTGGTGGATGGCGTGGCGATACCGCTGCGCCTGACGCACTCGGCCAGCAGCCTGCCGACCGAGCAGGGCGGCTTCTCGCTGCGGCTGGATGCCGATTTCACCGGCGCCCTGCCGGACAATGTGCGCGACGGCACTCATACGCTGCGGTTCACCAACGACAACTTCGATGGCCGATTCGGCTGGCATGAAATCACGGTGCGGGCCGCGCCTGCGATCAAGGTATTCAACACCAACGGCTTCGACACGTCGTTGACCGGCGGCCTGACCGAGGCGCTGCAGGCGCTGCCGCCGCAGGGACCGCTGGATGAACGCACACTGAGGCTGTCGTTCACGCAAGGCGCGCTACCGGCGGGAACGGCCATGCTCGGACCACGCCCCGACGCCGCAGCCAAGCAAGGGATACCGGCGACCCGCAGCGCCGACAACGGTGACAACGCCTGGCTGCAGCGTCAGACGCGCGCGCTGGTCAATCTGATTTCCACCCCACACGTTCCTGTGCATATCACGCTGCTGGCGCTGCTGGCGGCATTCGTGCTCGGGGCGCTGCATGCGTTTACGCCTGGCCACGGCAAGACCATTGTCGGGACTTACCTGATCGGTTCCCGCGCCACCCCAAGGCACGCCGCATTTCTTGGCCTGACGGTCACGATCACGCATACGCTGGGTGTCTTCATCCTGGGATTTGCAACCCTGTTCGCTTCGCGCTTCATTGTGCCCGAGCGCCTGTTTCCGATTCTCAGCCTGATGTCCGGCCTGATCGTCCTTGCGATGGGCATGATCCTGCTGGCCGGGCGCTGGCGCCTGGCGCACGACGCGCTGGCGCGGCGAACTGCCAACGGGCACTCGCATTCACACGATCATGACCACTCACACGGTCACGACCATGACCATGACCATGACCATGACGATGACCATCATCATGACCATACGCATGATCATCACGGCCACAGCCATGATGGCGCGCTGTTGCACTCACACGGCGGCACCATGCATTCGCACCTGCCTCCGGGCATGGACGGCACCGAGGTCAGCTGGCGAAGCCTGCTGGCGCTGGGTATCTCCGGCGGTCTGGTGCCATGCCCATCGGCGATGGTGCTGTTGCTGGCCGCCGTCGCCCTGAACAAGACTGCCTACGGCATGCTGCTGGTCGTGGGCTTCAGTGTCGGACTGGCCATCACACTGACCGGTGTCGGCCTGGCTTTCATCTATGCACGCAGTCGGCTGCCGCGACCGCGCGCCGGCGCCCGCTGGCCGCTGCTGCTGCCGGTAGCGAGCGCCGCCGCTGTCGCGCTGCTCGGCGTCGTGTTGTGCTTCGGGGCGCTGCAGAGCGTTCGAGTGTAACGGCCATCAACAATTCACCGAGTGAGATGTCGCCATGAACTGCCATAAGACCTTGGGCCTGATATGTTGCCTGCTTGCCGGGCCGCTGCAGGCGGCCCTGCCGCCCGGTACTCCGGCACCCGACTTCAGCACGCAGGCCACGCTTGCCGGCCGGCCGTTCGAGTTCGTATTGACTGCCGCACTCAAGAGCGGTCCGGTGGTGCTGTATTTCTATCCGGCTGCTTTTACTCATGGCTGCACCATCGAAGCGCATGACTTTGCAGAAGCCACGGACAGGTTCAAGGCCCTGGGTGCAACGGTCATCGGCGTGTCGCACGATGCCATCGACACACTCAACAAGTTCTCCGTCAGCGAATGCCGCAACAAATTTGCCGTCGCCTCCGACGCGGATCACAGGATTTCAAAAGCGTACGACGCCGATCTGCTGTTCACTCCCTATTCCAACCGTACCTCCTATGTCATCGCGCCGACCGGAAATATTATCTACACCTACTCGGCCTTGAGTCCGGATAAGCATGTGGAGAACACCCTGGCGGCGGTCGCGAAGTGGCGCGCGGACCACGCAATATCGGGAACACAATAATGTGGTGCTGATGGCGGTTGCAGCGATCGGTATGCCGATGCCGCCGATCCATCAGCGCGCAGTCTTGAACCGCGTCCACGTACGGTTCAGCAATCGCGTGAATTCCAGCGACCTGGCCCGCAAAGGCACCAGCTTCGCGCGCACCTCCGCTGACGGGTAGACGCCGGGATTATTTCGAAGCTCAGGGTTCACCAGTGCCGCGGCGGCGGTCACGGGCGTCGCGTACTCGGTCGCGTTGGCATCCCTGGCCGCGACTTCAGGCCGCAACAGATAGTCGATGAACAGGTGTGCGTTCCTGGGATGGGGTGCATCGGCGGGAATCGCCAGCACGTCAAAGGCGGTGACCGTACCTTCCCTGGGAATGGACAAGCCGACCTGCGCGCCGTTGCCAGCCGCCTTTGCGGTCTCCTCGGCGCGGGCAAGGGCGCCCGACCAGCCCATCGCCAGGCAGATCTCACCGCTCGCCAGCGCGCCGTCGTAGCGGGAGGAATCTATCAGGCGCACGAACGGTCGTATCGCCAGCAGCACCTGCTCGGCCGCCTTGAGGTCCTCCGCAGACTCGCTGTTGGGATCCTTGCCGAGGAATGCGAGCACGGTACTGATGACATCGACGGGCGAATCAAGCATCGAGACACCGCAGTCCTGGAACCTGGCGACGACAGCAGGGTCATAGAGCATGCGCCAGCTGTCCACCGGGGCATCCGCCATGCGCGCCTTGATCTTGGAAACATCGTACCCGATGTCGGTCGTGATCAGCCAGGTGTAGTCGACCGCGTACTGGTTGCCCGGGTCGTAGAGCGCCAGGTCACGCAGCACCTCGGGGTCGAGGTTCTTCCAGTTCGAGAGCAGGCTCCGGTCGAGCTTCTGGTATACGCCGGCCTTGATCTGTCGTTCGAGGAAGCTGCCGGCCGGAACGACGACGTCATAATTCGTCCGCCCGGTGAGTAACTTGGTCTCCAGAACCTCCTCCGAGTCGAAGAAATCGTACGCGATGTGAATCCCGTACTCCTTCTCGAACCCCGCGATCACCGAGGGCTCGACATAGGCAGACCAGAGGTAGATGTTGAGTACTTTATCCGGATCGCTGGCCGACAGGCTGGCCGCGGCGTTCGGCGCGGCGCTCGAATCGGCGCCGCGTTCAGGCGGCGGCTTTGAACCCCCGGAGCAGCTGGACAGTGCCAGCGCCAGGCACGCGCCCAGACCCAGGCACCTGATAGCGGCGGACGGGAAACCTGGTGTCTGGCCTGGACTACTGCCAAATCGACGCACTGCTTATGACCTTTCCTGGACTGGTGAAGTTGCTCCACTCTAAGTCGCGCACGGAAGACTTGTCACGCACGGAGGTCGACACCTACGAGTCGGAGGCGTTCACCCCGCTACCGGCGTCCATAGAGCCGGGCAACGTCCAGGCGCTCGGCATCGGTCAGAGCCATCGCGATGCTGCGCATCTGTTCGTTGATGTCGTTATGCCGCGAGCCCTGTGCAAATGCGGCGACCTGGATCTGCAGGTAGCCGGAATCTTGCGACATCAGGGCCGGTGCCCCAAGCTTGTAGCCGTCCGGTCCGTGGCAGGCGGCGCAGGCTGCGATGCCGCGTGCCGGGTCGCCGGCGAACACCAGTCGTGTCGCAGAGTCCAATGCCTGAAGGCCGTGTCCGCCGCTCGGTACGCTGACACCGGTCAGCACCGGCAGCCCTCCGGACTGTCGGGCATAGTAGGCGGCGACGTCGGCGGCGGCCTGGTCGGACAGCGCGAGCGCAATGCCGTGCATTACGCCGGAGCTGCGCTTGCCAGAGCGGAAATCCGCGAGTTGCTTGTACAGCGCCGGGGCATCCATGCCGGCGAGCATCGGAATCCCAGGTGCCGAATTGACGCCGCGCTCGCCATGGCAGACAGAGCAATTGAGCGCAATGAACTCGCCGCGGCTCTCGCGCCCGAGCGCGATGGTGGCCAGTGTCGCCGGCGTCCAGGCGACCAGGCTCGGAACCACGGCAACCGGGGCCGCTGCGCGCGCGGCGGCGCGATCCGGTGCCAGTCCCAGCCCGCGACAGATGGCGCCCCAGAAGCCCAGTGGCGTGTCGCCTGGCGCGGCTCCCAGCACCACGAAGCCGAGCACGAACGACAGCGCGACCAGCGCCGCCAGCGCCAGCCAGCTGCGACTACGCCAGGATTTGTCGCTCGCGATCGGTTTTTCGTCCGGGTTCATTGGTGCGGGTCTCGAGCGGGAAAATCCGGCGGCAGCGAAGGACGGGACACCGGATAGGCGGGCGCGGAATGGGGTTTGAGCACCCAGAGGAACTGGCCGATCGGATACCCGTACGCCGCGATCATCAAGGCCAGCACGATCCCATTCCACAGCGCGAAGCCGTTCAGCGCCGGCGCGATGCGCGTCGGCGGATGCAGCGCCAGCGAAAAGTGTAGCGACGACTCGGTACGCACGCCGACAAGCGAGCGCAGCAGGATGACGGCGAGCAGCAGTGCCGAAACCAGCAGGAGCACACCACCGAACACCGAGATGTCGTCCAGTGCTGCCCAGCGGGCCACCTGCGGCATGCGGTAATCAAACAGCGCCATGCGTCGCGGCTGGCCGAGCAGGCCGGCGATGTGCCAGGGGATGGTCACGATCAGCATACCTGCGAACCAGCTCCACAGTTGCCACCGCGCCAGCCGCGGCGAACGCAGCGCCCTGCCGGTCAGGACCGGCCACAGTTCATACGCGATCGCGAAGTACATGATGACCACCGCGCCGCCGAAGATCAGGTGAAAGTGCGCCGTCACCCAGGAGGTGTTGTGGATCATCGAATTCATCGCGTAGCTCATGTTGATCAGGCCGCCCAGGCCGCCCAGGCCGAGCATCAGCAGCGACAGGCCAGTGGCGAGCACCATCGGCTCGCCCCATGGCAGCACCGCGATCCATCCCAGCCAGCCGCGTCCGCCGCGCAGGCGGCCGGCGATCTCGAGGCTGGCGCAGATCGAGAACACCGTCATCAGTGTCGGCAGCACCACGAAGAACGTGAAGAATCCCTGCAGGAACTTGAATCCCTCGCCATGTTCCGGGTCGGCGAACAGGTGGTGCATACCGACCGGCAGTGAGAACACCAGGAACATGATGAACACCAGGCGTGCCATGCGATCGCTAAAAAGGCGTCCGCCGGCGGCGGTGGGCAGCAGCGTGTAGAACGCGATGTACGCGGGCATCAGCCAGAAATACACGATCGAATGCAACGTCACCGAGAACAGCGTGCGGGCCAGACCCGCGTCCATGCGCGTCGTGATACCGAACGCGGCCGGTGCGACGACGCCAATGAGTTCCGCGGCGACGCCGCTGGCCGACCAGGCCCACAGGTACGCCGTGGCGGTTACCGCGAACATCGCCAGCGGTACCGGCTGGCCGCGATGCTCGCGCTTCCAGGCGAGCATGTTGACGATCATCAGCACCACCCAGGTCATCGACCCGCCCACCAGCAGGAATACGCCGGCGTAGTACCAGCGACTGGCGAGCAGGGGCGGATAAAACGTGTACAGCACGCTCGCGCGGCCGCTGACAATGGTGGCCGCGGCGATCAGCGTACCGACAACGCAGATACCAAAGCCCGCCCAGGCGAACGACAGGCCGCGCAGGGATCTGCCCATGGTGCTGGTGGCAACCGCGTAGCCGAATCCCATCACGAAGAACGTCGTCAGCACGTAGGCCATGACGGTGCCGTGCAGCGTAACCGACAGGTAGTAGAGGCCGGGATCGTCAAGCGGCGCGGACAGGGTACTGCGCATCAGCATCTGCCAGGCGCCGAGCAGCACCGAGGGCAGGAACAGGCCGAAGGCGACCGCAAAGTGTGCCAGCGCGAGACGACTAATGCCGCGCACAGCGTAGCCTCCCGGTGGCGCCAAGTTCGGGAAACTGATCCCTGGGAATGACCGTGACGTGAGCCCACATGGCGTGGTGGCCGAGGCCGCAGAACTCATGGCAGGGCAGGGCATACTCGCCCGGACGTGTGAAGCGGGTGCGCACCTCGGCGACGAAGCCCGGCACGACCATCGTGTTGACGTTGGTGTCGATGAGCAGGAATCCGTGCACCACATCGGCACTGGTGATCCGGAACCTGACCGGGGTGTCGGCCGGCACGGTCAGGCAGTCGGGCGCAAAGCTGTACTGCTGCGCGATCAGGCGCACGGTGACCGAGCCGTCGGCCTCGCGTGCGCTGCCCAGATTGCTGTCGACGAATTCGCCCGCCAGGTGCAGCGTGTCCGGGTCGATGGTCTCGACATTGCTGGGCGGGCGCAGCGCATGCGCCAGACTGGTCACGACGATCACCGTCATCATGACGCCGAGAAGCGCCAGCATCGCGGCCATCCAATGCCACTCGGTGCGCTCCGCGGCGTCCATGCTGGGGTCGGCTGAGTCAGCCAACGGCGCCCCGCGGCAGGAACAGCAGCACGTAGAACGCCAGCCAGCCCAGCAGCAGCAGCGCAACGGCGATCGAGGCGACCAGCAACGCACCGCGCGGCGCGACGTCGGGCGTCGAGTCGTTCACTGCGGGCTCAACTGCTGGTAATAGGCTGCGACGGCGGCAATGTCACCGGCATCGAGCTGCGGTGCGATCAGCACCATCGCATCGGCGCTGGTACGTCGGAAGCCCTGGGTCCACATCTGCAGCTCGAACGCCAGGTAGTGGGCGTACTGGCCGCCGAGATACGGAATGGTCGGTGATTGCCCGGCGCCCTGCGCGCCGTGGCAGGCGCTGCAGCCGGGAATGCCGAGCGCGGGCTTGCCGCTATTCGCGAGCTGCTCGCCATGTCGCAGCAGCGCCGCGTCAGTGTCCGGGGCCAGCGGCAGGAACGGCGCGGCGGAGTTTGCGTACCAGGCGCTGACATCGGCGATGTCGTCGTCGGTCAGGCGGCTGGCGATCGGCGACATGATGGCGTTGTCGCGCAGGCCGGATCGAAATGCCGCGAGCTGCCGGCCGAGGTACCACGCGGACTGTCCGGCGATGCGGGGGAATGCACCTGAGCCGTCCGATACACCGTCGTAGGCATGGCACAGCGCGCATCCTGGCGCGCCGGCTGAATTCCCACGTGCGGCAAGCACCGCGCCGCGTGCGGCATCACCCGCCGCGTGGCCGCCAGGACCGGCGTCATCCTCAACGGCGCGATGAATCACATAATCGCGAATCGACGCCGATTGGGAGTGATCGAGCACTGGCGCAAAGCTCGCCATGCCGTTGAAGCCCAGGCTCCCCTGCAGCGTGATCGCATACCAGGCCTCGACCGGCAGGTACGGTGACTCGCGCAGATCCGGTATCACGCCGCCGCCGACCGCGTCCTGGCCGTGACAGACGCTGCAGAACTGACCGTAGAGCTTCCCACCTGCGGCGATCGTCGTGGCGGAGGCCGGCGTCGGCAGCAGCGGCACCAGCGCCGGCA
>Ga0116229_10012591_pt1 | contig 12154 bp, 9 predicted proteins | sample S1TSphgellanicum_3_FD_87313 | JGI IMG/M metagenome (GOLD analysis project Ga0116229, IMG submission 87313) | Host-associated microbial communities from peat moss isolated from Minnesota, USA - S1T2_Fc - Sphagnum magellanicum MG | ecosystem: Host-associated > Plants > Peat moss > Unclassified...
CTACACATAAGACCCATTGATCTCATTATTAAGGCAAAAGATTTAAAACTCCAAATCAAATTCCCATTTCTTTATGCAAGGGAAGTTTCATTAACCTTGGGATTTCCTTGGGTTTATGGAAATTCAAATATTTTACCATGCAAAAAAAAAAACATATAATCTTCTAAAAAATCCTCTACAGGAAAATCAAAATCCTTCAAGCTATTATAATAATAACTTTGTAACTAATCTCAACTTTCAACAACACAAGCCAAACAAAATATATCATCTTTCAAAAATCCTCATATAAAAAAGAGACCTATTATTATTATTATTATTATTACCTAGGGGGCCTATAAAAAAATCCCTTAAGCTATTATATATACTCTACAATGAATCTAAACACAATAAATATTTATTGCCCTTGAGAGGGGCAAGGCCAACAAAGACCCCCCCCCAAAAAAAAGAGAAACCCCAAAACCAAAAGAATAGTAAAATCGGTGATATTACTACTACTACTACTACTACTACTACTACTAGTAGGCTACTAGTAGGCTACTAGTGCCTATTTCTACTACCTATTTCTTACTAAAAATGTAACTAGTAGGTAGGTATCTAAATGGACTAGCTTCTAATCAAAGATGAAGTATATAGATTATACTTACATACCTACCAACCTACCTATGCTTGGCTATAGGTACCTAGTAGATTAAGTATAGATTATACCTATATACCTACCAACCTACCATAGGCATGGCTATAGGTACCTAGTACCTACTACACTTGGGGGGGGGGGAGGCGGGGGGACCATGGTCTTGAAGGCAAGAACGTCGTGCACATAAAAGGAGTTGGGTGCAAATTTGGGTTGATTCTTGATCTTCTTCTTCGTCGCTCTGAATTTCGATTCCGATTTTGCGTTTGCAATTTTCCACTGTGTGTGTGTGTGTGTCCTCTCTCGATCGATCGATGACGAAGAATTGGTACGTGTAGTAGTAGTAGTAGTAGTTGTTGTTGTTGTTGTTGGTGGTGGTGGTGGTGGTGGTGGTGGGGAAGAAACTAAGTGCTTCAGAGTTTGACAGAAATTTTGTTTTGTTTCCTTTTGAACATCTGGTTGGTTTGTTTGTTTGTTTACATTCATGCAGTTTTGTTAAAGAGTTTTGTAGAGTTTTGTTGAAGTTTTCTCTTGATCAAAGTCCATGGGGGTTGTTGAGGGTTGGATTGATTGAACTCGTGGGGTTCGTGGATGGGTGGTTCAAGAACCTCCGGGGGTGTGAAGAAATAGTGTTGAAAACATGTGTGTATCGCTTGTGTGAGCGAGTGAGTGATCGAGTGAGTGATTCCCTGCGTGCATTGCATTTGCATTTTACTTTTTTTGTTGTGGATGAAGGGGGGAAACTAGTAGCTCAGCTGAGGAAGAAGGAGAAGAAGAAGGAGGAGGAGAAGAAATATTGACGTGGGAATGAATTTGTTGTGCAGGAGCAATCAAGAGGAAGAAGTGCTGCAGCATTTAGATTTAATAACTTTGCACCAGGCGGCGAAGAGTAAGAGGAGGAGAAGGAGCGGCGACGGCGGCGGCATGTTTGGATTGTCGGGTGATGATGCAGGTCAGGTAGAAGTAGAGGAGGAGGAGGAGCGGCGGCGGAAGCTTGGAGGGGCAGGAAGAAATTCTCACGAAGTTATGTTGCATGCGTTTGCAACTCCCGAATTGTTCAAGGGCCCAGTTGGAGATGGCGGCGGGTATCCTGTGGAGTCGAGTTTGTTGATGCAGCAGCAAGGGTCGATAGCAGCAGCTAGTAGCAGTATGGTGGATTCCAGTAGCGAGTTGACGACGGAGGGGAACGTCTGCGGGATTGGTAGTGCCGGTGCAGCTAGCAGTGACGGAAGTTTGGAGCTCAGAGTTGGAGCTTCGACTACTCTGATGGATATGCTACCGGGTCAGACGATCATAGCAGCGCACGATTCCCAGCAGCTCAGCGGCCTCAGTCCGGGAGTTTCTCCCACGGTGAGCGGCTCATCGGCTTCAACGGCTTCCGGGCAAAACTCCGGACGGGTTTTCTCCCAGCTCCACCTCACTGGGCTTGATGAGAAAGCGTTCGTTTCCCAAGAACCTTCCTCCGTGTGTGCTCCAACAGATTCCATCGGATCTTCGCACGCTGCTGCTCCCTATCTAGGAGTCAAGAGCTCATGCGCGCTCACTGGCATTTCGGGACCAGCCCCAGCACCAACTCTCTTCCGATTTCCAGGCTCTCAAGCTGTCTGTGAAGAGTCCAACAACATCATGATGACAGTACCGGATCCCATGACGGCCATGCTGTTGCGAGCTTCTTTCCCCAGCAACTGTGCAGCAGGGGATTCTTCAGTCGAGATCAGTGGCAGACCCAAAAGACGGAATGTGAGAATTTCAAAAGACCCTCAGAGTGTGGCTGCCAGGCATAGAAGAGAGCGGATCAGCGACCGCATCCGCATGTTGCAAAGACTTGTCCCTGGCGGCACCAAGATGGATACTGCCTCCATGCTTGACGAAGCCATTCACTATGTCAAGTTCCTCAAGCTACAACTGCAGGTACAGGGCATCCACCTCACAAAATCCTCAACTCCTGCTGTTGTCAAAACCCATTCACAACCCTTCTCTGTGTCTGAAAATGCTTCTTCTTCATCATGCAAAGTATCACCTCAGTAATGCAATTCATCAAACTTTCATCATCATGATGCAAAGTACCAGCTCTCATTGCAATTGGTCAAATCCTTCATGCAAAAGACCATATGGCTTCTTAGAATATCACTGGATGTTTGTTGTCATTTGTTTCTATTGATTTTTGTGCAGGCTCTTGAGCAATTAGGGAGCAGTTTCGATCCCACTTTTACCATGGGCATGCCAGCCTTTCAGCCATGTACTTCTCAGCCAGATTCTCATCCCAATGGTGGCACATGGAGGCCATTTGACTGGAACTGTGCAACATACAATCAACTAGCTGCTGCTGCAAGCAGTCCATCATCAGCAAATGCATCATCAAATTCTGGATCTCCAAGTCATATCACTGGCTGGTCGAGAGCCTCAAGCTCCATGTGCTTTCCAGACTATGCACAAGAGCAGTTCTGTCATTGATTTTCTTATTGCTTGACATCAGGACAAAGAGACTTGAACCCATGGACTCAAACCCTAGACTCTCAACCTTTGCGCTCAACCCTTTGATTGAAATCAGAGCTCCGAAAGTGCACTCTGTAATGTGGGCGAGACTTTATCTTTCAGAGACAAGCTTTTCAACTCGAGCTTTCTGAGATTTTTTGTTTTTCCCCCCACAAGCTCAGACACTCCTTGTGCCATACAGATCATCCAGTTTGAACTCTGTTGGGTAAACTAAATCAACCAACAACCAATTTGGACATTGTGCAATTCCTGCTGTGTACTCATTAGCATCAAATTATAGCCTAAGATATAGCATTAAAAGTCACTGCTGCCATCTGTGCTGTACAAATGTGAGAAGGCTCTCAAATGATTCTCAATCCAGCCTGAGTAAATTTTCTAGTGCTTTTCTTTCTGAAGATTTGAAAAATACTTTTTTTTTCTTTTGTCTAGACTCAATCCTTGTTAGAGAGCTTTGTGTCTGTTTTGTTGATTCTGCATTTTGGCACCAGGGATTTGTAAACAACAGACTACTAGAGTTTTGGCTGCTACTCTAAGACACTCATGGATCACAAGTTGCTGAGACCTTTGTATGATTTGGCTTTTCTTTTTCTTTTTTCATTGGGGGGAGGGGAGTTTCAACAGAGTTGCATTGGAGAAATTCGGGTTTGTTGCCTGGCTATGGTGTCTGTTGTTTGGCTTGAATGTCAAATTGATACAGAACTGTTACTCCCTAGATTTGCATTGGATCAAATGCTCACAAATCTGTTACTCCCTAGATTTGCATTGGATCAAATGCTCACAAATCTGTTATGCTGCAGCCAGATCGACTCAGTAGGTTTGTGTTTTGTTGAAGCATATAAGGGTTATCTGTAAAGCAAGGAAAACACAGCACTGCAACCCTGAGTTTGGTCATATGCAGGGTCAGATTCAAAGCAAAAAAGTACATTAGCATTAGGGGGAGGGAAGAATTGCAGAAAACCATGCATTGTGGTGGTAAATTGAGTTTCATCCCATCTTTCCTTTTTCACCTCCACTGCAACTACATACGTTTTCACTACTCCTACCTGTACAACTACGCTAATTAGTCTTGAACCTTGTTCATTAGATGCTGAGTTTCAGCATTTCATACTGAGATTTAATAAAATTTCCTTAGTTTGTGCATACCACTGAGAGAGGGGATAGGGGGTGAAAGGAGGCCCAAAGACAGGGTGACTTTAGGGATAACTCTATTGTGTAAGTTTCTGTTTCTTTGGACTCAATGAGTAAAGAGGTTAGAAATCTGACCAAGACTTGTGAGCCATGCTCATGGAAGTTTGCAAGATCTAAAGTAGAGAATATAAACTTATTTTGGAACTGCTGAGCAGTAAAGGGTTGGATGTCACTGAAATAGCGCTGAATAACAAATAGGTAAATGTTTTCAGATTCCATGCTAAAGAGAAAAACTTCTGAGGGGCTTTTAGAATATTAGGAAGCCTTTTGAACCAGAGCATTTTGAAAAGTGAAAAGCTTGCATCTACAAGTGTTTTTGCTTTATGAAATACCCACTTGCAGATTTCATCCAATAAAGGGTGCCTTCAACTACACTAGTGGAAATCATGGAGGTTTTTACATGTGCAAGTTCTTATTTCATAAACATGAAATCTTGGACTGTGTATGGTGAGGGATCAATTAAATGCCACCACAAGAGTCAATCATTGTGACCTGCCTTTAAGAGAGCATGGTAGGTGCCATGTTTGTATTTGAAGGTTTATTAAACTCATCATGTTTTTCCAGGCTTAAACTTCATCCAAATTTAACTCTTTACAGGCCATTATACTATTATTGTTGCTGGAACTGCTCTAAGTTTTGACATTGGTTTGGGTGTCCTAAATCTGGCACTTTCTTTCTTCCTAGAGAACAAGCTTGTGGAAACCAGTTACAAATTTGTGGAACAAAGCCCTGGAAGAACCAGTTAGCACCTAACAGAATGGCAGCTGATCCTACCCAGCTTGTCGCATTAGTCCTAAGTGGAATGGACAAGAGTGAACCAGCACCCACCAGTGCACACCAGGCAAGATGTTGAACAGAAAAAAACACTTTTATGTTATATTCTTGTCCCATAGCTAACCATGGTTGTTAACTATGTACTAACCAGTGTTGGGTGATTATTAGAAACAGGAATTTGACTCTGGTGGTTATGAGGGCACAACCATGGTTCTCTCAAAAATCAAAAGATCTGATTCTGGTTCATAACCACAATTCTCAATACTTGAAAGAATCAAATAAACCAGTCAGAAAACTGCCAGTTCTTGGCAGGTATGAAGCACCAAAGGCTTTTTAAAACTGCATCGCCTTCTCTCTCAAAGAAACAAGCAACCCCCTTTCACATGAATAAAAAAACAATGGGTTTTAATGCCGTGTTTCATTGGTTGTTGGGATTTTTATTTTATTTTTATTATGTACCTCCAATTTTTTCTTGCATATTATAACTCACTCCTCATCGTGAGTGTGGGTACATGTATATATGTAAGTCATTAATTTTTGTTTGGAGCAATTTAAATGAAATCAAACGGATTCTTAACTCAGATCAAATCAAGCTCCAAATACTTGGGAAGTCTCTCAAACCAAACCAAAGGTTTTTTATAAATCTAGAAAACCAACCTCAAACCCGAACTAAAGGTTCTATCTATGAAATAAAAACAAAACTAAAAACTCGAAGAAAACAAACCCAAGAGTCCTTTCAAAGAAGCAAACAAAACTGGTACTTACTATACATATCACACGGGAGCCAAGTGTTTGATGATTACCCAACTTGACATGTGAAGGTTAATAGCGAGCATGTGATGGGACCAATAGGTAGCTTTAGAAAAACCGCAGGAATCCAAAAACAAAACAAAAAAGGAGACCTAATTCTTCAATCTGTCCTCATCTTGCTCATCATTATTCCAGCCTGGAAATTTTGGGTTCTGTACTTCAAAGGTTCCACCATTATCCAAACCATTTTGCTCAAAAGGATTCTCAAATGAAGACAAAAAGATGTCAAATTTGTGGCGGCAGCAGCAGCAAGCAGCAGCAAGAATTTCCTGCACCTTCTTCTTCTTCTTCTTCTTCTATATCTAGAGTTTGAACAAAATGATTGAATTCATTTCATCCCTTCTTCCCTGTCTTTGTTCCTGAATGCAATCATGCAATTTGTGAGGGTGGGGACTCTCTCCTGCAAATAGCAAAACTAGTTGCTAAGAAACCCAACAGAAGGAACTGAAACAATTCAACCAAAGAAGCCCCATCCATGTATGGGTTAAAACTTACATGAGACTATTATGAGCAGCAGCCGTGTCATTCCTGAGATTTGGATGTTCTAAGTGTTGTTTGTGGACAACCAGTGTGTAGGACAAAGCTCCCATCCCCGTATATCAATCATTGCCTGACTCCAAATGCACACCACTTAAGCACATTGCAGTTTGAACTTTGAACTCTCTATTCACTATTAATTTGTCACCTGTTCCCAATTATGTTCCTATGGAAGTTTGGAATGTTGTGACTATTGTGTTCCCAATTTATTCTCTCTATGTGTTCCTCAATTTTATCCCATGTGTTTTTGCCATATGTTCCTTAAGAACTATCATATCTCCCTCACATGTGTTCTTTAATTTGATCCCATATGTTTTACGAATTTTTTTTTCTATGTAATTGTCAACTTTTCTAGGTCCAAAAGTGTTGTAAATCATTGGAAATCATGTTAACACTATAAAGTGGTTAATTTGCTAGGCGTTTCTACTCTAGTAACTTTTAGCGCACCTTAACAATTGTTAGATTCCATTAAATGGGGTTGAATTTTGTTGACTTTGAGCAATTGCTTTGTTTAGGTAGCCAACGACAATTTTTGCTTAGTCATAAGATGCATGTTTAACACACATTTTTAAATTCAAGTGCAACACCAAGTTTTCGTCAAATTGTTGTATTTGTAATGGCTTATTATATCATGTCATGCACACACTTTTCATCTTCAACCAATGTTTCTTGAAGAGAGGTTTTGACAAAACAATTTTTATCATTGTACTTGCAAAAATATTTTTTTTTTGAGATGGATTAGTAATCTTTATTCATGTGTGTGTTCATTAAAGGTGAGATCTAGTATAGGTTTAGATTTTATAGTGAGAACTAAAAGGTTTAGATGTAAGTGTTACAGAAAATATTAAAATATTTTGTACATGATTGTGCAATTGTAAATCCAAGCCCATTGGTATCTAATTGAGGTGGAATCATTTAAATTGATTATTTCAACACTTGATGATGATGCACATTGATGACAAGTAATTCAACTTTTTAATTTTATTTTGTACTTCTATGTTTTGACATAAGACATTTAATTGATTTTCCACTATTTAATCACATTTTTTAAAAACTAGTTTATAAAATTTTGAGCTTTCATTTGATAGTTTGTAACAAGGTTTGGAGTGTTTTGGGCTTCTCAAATTTGTTTAATTTATGTTATGACCATTAGAAAAATCCTAACAAGAAAAGATGAAGAGCTTGTTATTATTTAGTCCCAATACAAGAAAGCAAGATGGGCTTTCTTATGTCCACATGTCGAAGAGGCCACAATTTCTTGGTTTTGTCTCATGCAAGAACATAATGCCACAATTACAAATGATATGTTATTTGCATTGCAACAAGATTTTATGTCAAAGAAAGAAGGTGAGAGAGTTCTTAATTTCCCCATGGATGTTTATTGTTTCAAGAAGAAATTTAGCATGAGAGGCTACCTCGAGGCTACACAAAACGAGGAGGCATGGCCTCTACCAATGATTCCCTAGAGGTTCAAACACATATAGCTATAATACATGAACAAGTATGATGAGATTTGGTTATTATGTAGACTTGAACCAAACAAAATGTTGGCAACTAAAAGGTTAATGGAAAGAAATAAAGTAAGGATCACATTATCATAGCCTTGATTGCAATTGCTAATGGTAGCTGAAGTCGCCGCCTATGAGTATCAACAAATTAGCTTAACCCCATGCTTTCACATGTAGGCATGTGACATGACATCCTTCAAATTTAAGCAATATGTGATTTGTCAATAAGTTTGAGATTGGATGACTGTGATATTGTTTGAAAAATTCTTCTTGGATTTTGAAAGATAAATGTACATTGTTTGGAAGGAGAAGGTACTTAGGATGTTCGAATAAACATTTTTTTGGCCATGGTGGTTAATTTGTAAGCAGACCAATTGTGTATCAACACCATTGTTATGTTCCCTCCCAACACACAAGGAAATGACAACCTATAGATGTTAGGATCATAAAGGCTTTCAAGGTATATTATAGAATTCTTTATCAATCACCAAATTGATCACTTGCCCATCATTTGATGAAAAGTAAAAATCCTTCTATAAAACTTTCAAGGCATGTTATAAAAACTTTTTATTAAATGAATAGCAAAGATCTTTCTATTAAAGTGAGTTCTTTTGAAGCTCTTCTTGTTTGAATTCTTTTTGTTGATTTTTTTTTTAAATCTTTATTTTCAAATTTGTAGGTGTTTGTAAAAGGTCACAGCTAATGTTGGTATTTTGTTGGGGGTTGTGCTTCTTATGTTGTGTGCAAAATCACGATCAAAAAAGGCTTCAAATGGCTTGCTTGATGTGAACTATTTTTAAAGACTTTTTTTGGTTATGTATTTGTGTTGTTAAATTATGCATGAGTTTTAGGTGTTAACTTCTTTCTTCTTGTCACAAAGGAGAATAATGCCAAACATTTATGCTTCAAATGAGTTTTTTTTTTGTTCATGGTTATGAGCTTTTATGTTGAGGATTGCAAAAGAAACTAGTAGGAATGGAGTTTGTTTGATGTGAGATTATTACCTTTTATTTTATTTTATTTTTCAATTTTTTTGTGTGTATACATGTGTTCTATCTTTGAAGGGCCCTTGTTTTCATGTGGGTTGTTTGTTTTGGATTTTGAATTTGTTTTTCATTGCATTTATGATTTCTTCAAATGCTACTATGGGGAACTTCGTTTTTCCTCCTTTTCTATTCATTTTTTGTATGGTCTTATGATCATGATGTTCATATTGTTATGAAGAGCAAAAGCTTTTCACTATATGTATATTGTTGTCGTCTTCTTGGTTATCATTGTTTAATTTATCATGTTCATTGTTGATGCAAGGAATTAAATGTATTATAACCTTTACTAGTGATCATCTTAATGTTTTTATTTTCCCCTTCTTTTTCATGGTTTTGGGTGTTTGTCCCTACTATGGAGAACTAATGATATATATATTCTTCTTAGTCATCATTTTTTTTTTAAATTTTATTTTTGCACTTTTCTTGGTGGTTGTTTGCAATGTAGGGGTTCCAAATTGTTCCCCATGCAAAGAGTGATGGTTGTTGTAATGTTTTTTTTGTTTTTAAGAAACATTGTTGTTGAGATTATAATGCTTCTACCCTAGTCAACACTCTTAAAGTTTGTTTTTATTTTTTTCCTATCATCCCCCTTTGGGGTGTTCTTGTGCTCTTCATTGTGAATGTTGTGATGTTCTTGATGTTGTAGTAGGGAACCAATTCTTTCCTTGTAGTAACATTGTTATATATATAATCTTAAAAGGGGGAGCAAGAGGTTGTAGTGGTGCATTTCATATATATAATATTTTGATTTTTTTTTCCCGTTTCTAACTTCTAGACTTTGTTGTAATTTTGTGTCAAAGTAATTGGCTCAGAGGAAAGTTGGTTGACATAAGGTATTAGCACTTGAATTTTTAAATTATTATAGCTAATGGAAATGCAAAATTTGATTTGATGAAATGGTTTTGGTTAAATCGCGCTACAAGTTCAAGATTTTTTCCAATTTTTACATGGGGTTACCATAAAACCTTTACCATTTTGACAATAATTTATTTATTTCAAATAAATGCTATTTTTTCAAAATTGGATACCCACAATGCCAAAAGTTTTTTGAACTATGTTGCTACCTATTATACATGGTCATTTTTCTTATTCCAAATCTACATGCCCATGTCTTTGAAAACTTTGCCTAAATTTCAAGAAATTCTTATTGTTACTGCCAGAATGAAATATATATACATATAACAAAGATGAAAAAATGATAAAGTTATTAAACTAGTTTAAGTTATATTACATAATAGAAAAATATGATTGGCCATTTATGGTTTTTTTTTTTTAGAATTGAAAATGTACTTTTGAAATTCGGATTTTTGCAACAAATTATTTGGCCAAATATTTCTTTTTTTTTCAATAATTGTAAAATCTACCAAGATTTACCTATGTAATAAAGAAGGTTAGTTCTACTTTGGTGTATGTAGGAAGTTGTTTGCTAGGGGTTTATTCATGGTTGGGGTTTCCAAAAGGATTATGTAATTGAAAAATGATTGTAAAGGAAAATTTAGACTTTTATAATGTTCAATATATTGCAACTATGGTGTATTATTGTGTTCTTACTATTAGAACATTGAGAAAACAAGCTTTAAAATAATCCAATAATTATTGGATGTATAAAAATGTTTTTGAGTTCTTGATATATTTAGATCAATTATCCATGTTACAAATTTTTTATAAAGGAATCCAGAAATTGATGAAATTGATTTCAAACTTATCGTACAAGAAACCCCTACCTCCCTTTATTCAACTACATGTTCATTAGGTCAATCTAATTTTTTTTTAAATCATATGAAAATTTCAAAGTCTTGAAATTTTGAAACATAAAGGTTGCAAGGGAAATAATTCCTTCATTAAATTATTTGGTTAGTTTTTTTATTCATTAGGCTCAAAATCTTAAACTTTAGATGCAAGTTAGATGTCTAGGAAATAATCTTACAAAAAAAATGTCAAGCTGATTTTTAAATCCCTAAATTTTAACATTTTATGCATTTATGTTTGTAAACCAAAATATTTGTGCACAATTATGTGTTCATGTAAAAAATAACCACCACCACATGAATTATCTTATCTTGGATTATTCAAATTTTCCTACTTAAATTTGTTTCATGTACATGGTATTTGTAGAAAGTAACTTTAAGCAAGTTATGGAATTTTTTTATATTTCTTTTTTGATACCCCAACCATGAATGGACCCCTACTTTATTTGATATTCACAATTCAAATGCATGGTCTTGGTGTGCATGTAAGATGTATATATGCATCAAATTTTGCTTATGTATTTAATGGTACAATGTTAAAGGCGCATTGAACTTTTGGGGGCTATTTAGGTTAGAAAGTACTTTACCAAGTTAGGGTTAGATAACATGGACTATTTTTAACTATAAATTTCACCTTTAACCTTATTTGAGGTAAGGGTACAAACTGTGCTAATTTAGATTACCATTTTTAGGTTACTATTAGTCTATGGTTTCTAAATAACAACAATGTTGTCATGTTTGTGAACATAATTTTCAAGATTTTTGTTTTCAGCATTTTTAGATGTGCATGTTCAAATTGTAAAATAAATTTATGTAGCTAATTAGTAGATTAAATGTGTGAAGTAATATTGTTTGTTAATCTTAAATGATTGTGTTGTATATTTTTTAACTTGTTTTTACGTTCAATATATTTTGTCTTGTGTACTAATACATATGTGTGGGCTATTTTTAAGCATTGTTTTTAGAGTTGCCTATGTGTTTTTGTTGAGTATTTTGTCTTGTATTCAATTTGTTTTTTCTTTGTTGATATATGTGTGGGATGTTTTCTTATAGTATTTTCAAAGTTAATTGTTTGGTATTATGTTCTAATTAGACTCTTGACACTAGAAGAAAAACATGTATTTTCAACTAGTCTTTGTGACTAAATTTTAGTCGTAAAAGACATTTTGCAACTAAAATCCTTTTAGTCACCTAAGACAAGTCGCATGTGATAAACTAGTCGCAAATCACAAAGGGTATTGTATGAAAAAAAAAGTCAACAAATACATTTCATCTTTTGACTCCATTGTATATGTATTGTCACATACGACTAAGATGCAACTATTTTGGTCACAATTGAGGGCAAATCATGTGTTGCCACGTGTCTTAATATTTGATTATTTAAAATATACATTATAAAATAATTATTATTTTGAA
>Ga0116229_10012592_pt1 | contig 12153 bp, 12 predicted proteins | sample S1TSphgellanicum_3_FD_87313 | JGI IMG/M metagenome (GOLD analysis project Ga0116229, IMG submission 87313) | Host-associated microbial communities from peat moss isolated from Minnesota, USA - S1T2_Fc - Sphagnum magellanicum MG | ecosystem: Host-associated > Plants > Peat moss > Unclassified...
CGCATCGCCGACGCCGAGCGAACTGAGTTCGCGCGTGCGCGGACCGACGACGACGAGCATCAGCGATAGACGATCGCCTTCCGCTTCGTACACGCCGAGCGCGGTCGAGACGGTGCCCCCACCGGGTGGCACCACCATCACAAATTGTCCGGGGCGAACGTTACGTGCAAGATCCGCCGCTGCAATGCCGATGATGACGATATCGGCGACCGGCTCGCGGCGATCGCTGACGACGGCCTCGTGTACCGCGGGCAACCGTTCCAGAGCGGGCATCCGTTCGTTCTTCCCGAGATTCACAGCGAATCCCCACGAGAACTTAACGAGCCGTAATCTTCCAAAGCGAACTTCTAAGAAATTATCGCGTTACTACGAGTAGACGAACCAATCCCAATCACTCTCGCTAAATGAGCTCGCGGATGCGGGCTCGGGGGGTCGGGGGCATCGCATCCCCGATTCAAAAAAACAACATGGTCGGAGTCACGGTGTTCAAATCGCTAGCCGACGCGCTCAGAGCGGGCTTTCAGATTTACGATCGCACGTCCGAGGGCTACCTCGTCCGAACCAAAACCGAAAACGGCTGGGCGATGGCGCTCGTCACGTGCAAGGATTGAACGGCGTTTCCAGCGTCGGAGGATAAAAACGAAAGGGGCTGCGCATCGGGCGCAGCCCCTTTCGTTTCCTCCGGTCGCTCTACGATCGTCGCTCGGGCGGCGGCGTCGGCGGGCGCAGTTCTTGCGCGTCGCCGGGACGGTAGGTGTACGACGAATCGTACGTCGGCGGCGGTCCGCCGAACGGTGGCGGAGGCGCGTTGAACGGCTGACCGGGGAACGGCGCTCCGGGCCCCGGGCCGTACATCGCAGGCCCGAGCGTCGCGCCGGCGAGCAGCGCACTCGTAATCTGCGAGAGCCCGATGAACATCGGAATCAACCCGAAGAGCAACTGTGGGCCGGGGTGCCACATGGGCCCCATAGGGCCGTCCGAGTAGCCGGTGAACGACATGCCGATGGTGAGGGCGAGACCGATGAACGAGAGCCGAATGCCCCGCCGCAGCACGATCCGTTGCGCCGGAAGGCTGAAATCGTCTTCGTCGCTCGACTTCTTGGCAGCGGCCGGTCCGGGCATGTTCGGCATGTTCGGCATTCCGGGCGTCCCAAACGTTTGCGACGCACGCCAATCGCGACCTCGCATACCGCCCGGCGGCGCGATGCCGTTGCGAATCATCTCCATACGCTCGCGGTGCGCGAGGTACCGGACGATGATCCAGCCGGCGACCGGCAAGATGAAGATGCCGAAGACGGCGAGGAAGGCGACCCAGCCGCCATCGCTATCCAAGGGACACCTCTCGGGAATTGGGGACCGGCACGTGGTGGTTCATGCCCCACATACGTCCCAGCGACCGCCGTGTTTCGCGAAACTTCCGCTTCGCTCGTCCCGTAGCTAGTTTTGTGGCATCCACCCTCGCGGATCCGCCGGCGCGCGTGAGCTCGTCGGCACCGGAAACAGACGGCGATCTCGTCGCGGCAACCCTCGCGGGTCTGCCGGACGCGTTCGGAACGCTCGTCGAGCGGTACGAACGTGCCGTCTACCACCTCTGCCTACGCACGATGCGTGATGCCGAGGAGGCGAGAGACTGTACCCAGGAAGCCTTCTTCAAGGCCTTCCGAAGCCTCCGGACCTTTAAGCCGGGCGCCAAGTTCTCGACCTGGATCTTCGCGATCGCCTACCACGCCTGCTGCGATCGGCTGGCCGGCGCGAAGCGCTACAGCCGGGCCGAAATGCCCGATCGCGCCGATCCGGCGCCGGGACCCGAGGCCGTGACCGAAATGAACGACGACGCGCGGGCGCTCCGCGCGGCAATCGACGCCCTCCCGGAGAAGTATCGAACCGTGATCACGCTGTATCACCTACAAGGGAAGCAGTACGAAGATATCGCCCGGGTCCTCGATTTGCCGATGGGTACGGTAAAGACACATCTCTTCCGCGCGAAAGAACTCTTACGCAAAGCACTGGTGACCGAATGAACGACGATCTCGACGACGACCTCGACCGCGCGCTGTTCGCGCTCCCGCTCGACGTGCCGCCGCCCGGCTTGCGCGAGTCGATCCTGCGTGCCACCATTTACGCGCCCGTCGCGATTCCCTCACCGTTCTCCACGCTCGAAACGATCGGCATCGGCATCGCGCTCGCGCTCGCCGCGTGGATCGCGATCCTCTGCGTGGTCGATCACAGCGTCGTGCTCGCCCTCGGCGACGTCGTCACCGAACTCGTCCGGGCCCTCTCCGACACACAGACGCTCGTGTGGATCGGCGTCGGTGCTCTCACCGCGGCCGCCTTTACGATCGCGGGCACGTCGCCCCGCTTCCCATTCAATCGCCGCACCTCGTGAGCGTGGCGACCGAGCGCCCCTTTAAGATCCTCGTCGTCGAGGACGACGTGCAGATCGTTCGCGTTCTGCGCCTCGAACTCGAACACGAGGGGTATGCGGTCGAGGTGGCAAGCGACGGACTCGCGGGTCTCGAGAAAGCGCTCAAGGAGCCCGATCTCGTGATCCTCGACGTGATGCTGCCGAAGATGGACGGTCTCGAGATCTGCACGCGCGTGCGCGCGAAGAGCAACGTGCCCATCATCATGCTCACGGCGAAGGATCGCATACCGGATCGCGTGAGCGGCCTCGACCTCGGCGCCGACGACTACCTCACCAAGCCGTTCTCCGTGGAAGAACTGCTCGCGCGCGTACGTGCGCGTTTACGCGAACGCAACCCGAAATCGAACGTGCTCGCCGCACTCGACCTCACGATGGATCGCGACCGCCACGAAGTGCATCGCGGTGGAAAACTCATCGCGCTCACGGCCAAGGAATACGCACTTCTCGAATATCTGCTGCTGCATCGCAACAAAGTACACACGCGCGACGAACTCTTCAACGGCGTCTGGGGCAGCGACTTTCTCGGCGACTCCAACCTGATCGACGTCTACATCCGCTACCTGCGCGGCAAGATCGACGACGGATTCGACGAGAAATTGATCGCGACGGTTCGCGGCGTAGGCTACACCCTACGCGATTGATCGTCACGACGTAACGCGGTGAGGTTCCGGTCGCTGCGATGGCGGATCGCGAGTTTCTACGCGCTCCTCCTCCTCGGCGTCGTTGCGATCGTCGCGATCGTTCTGACGTTCGAACTCCACGCGATCGTGCTCGACGAAGCGCGGGCGAAGATCGATAAAGTCGGCGCCGATATCGCGCAAGTCGTGAAAGGAAATTCGGCGCTCAGCACGCTCGGCGACGCGTTGCCGATCGAACAGGAGCTGGCTTCCACGGGCGTTCTCGATCACTGGTCGGGGCCGACGACCTTCGTGGAGATCGATACGGCCGACGGCTATCCGATCGCGAAGAGCACGAACATGGGCGGCGCATCGTTCGGCCCCTCGACGCTCGCGCGGCCGACGAACGTTCTCTTTCGGCAAGAGGATCAGCCCGAGCTCGGCGACGTGCTCGTGCGCGACGAGTACGTCACGGCGCCCGGCGTCTCGCTGATCGTGAAGGTGGGTGAGAGCCTCGCGATTTACGACGACACGCTCGCGCGCATTCGCATCTTACTCGCGGTCGTCGTTCTACTCGCCGGAATCGTCGTCGTGATCGGATCGTTCGCGATCGCGTCGAGCGCGCTCGAACCGATCGGCCGTTTGAGCGCGGCGATGGGCGAGATTCGCTCCGATCGCTTGAGCGCGCGCGTGGCATGGAGCGATCGCGACGACGAACTCGGCCGGCTCGCCACGAGCTTCGACTCGATGCTCGATCGCCTCGAAGACGGCTTCGCGCGCGAGCGCCAGTTCATCTCCGATGCATCGCACGAGCTCAAGACGCCGCTCACCGTGATCAATGCGAACGCGCAGATGCTCGAACGCTGGGCCGATCGCGATCCGCAGATTCGCGCCGAAAGTCTGAGCGCGATTCGCGAGGAGAGCGCGTCGCTCGCCGACATGGTCAACGGCATGCTGCTCCTCGCGAAGGCGGAATCGGGCGACGACATCCCGCGCGAGCCGATCGAACTCGAATCGGTCATCGCGGAAGCGGTCCGTTCGACGCAAGCTCGCGCGGACGAGAAAGGCCTCGCGCTTCGCTTCGACGCGCCGGCCGAAGGCGCGCGCACGATGGTGCTGGGCAACGCGAACCTCTTGCGCCAACTCTTCACGAACCTCATCGACAATGCGATCAAATTCACGGAGCGCGGCAGCGTCGACATCACGCTCGCGCGAAGCGGTGCGGCGACCGTCGTCTCCGTTGCCGATACGGGCCTCGGGATCGACGACGAGGCCCTCGAACGTATCTTCGACCGCTTTTTTCGCGCCGACGCATCCCGGAACCGGGCCGTTCCTGGGACGGGTCTCGGCCTCGCGATCGTGCGCAGCATCGCTCGGATCCACGGAGGCAGCGTCGTCGCCGCGCGACGCCCGAGCGGCGGCACGATCTTCAACGTAACGCTTCCGACGCTCACCTCGCTCCAATGACGCTCGACGCCGCGAGGCGTATCCTCGGAGCGTGGACACGACCGCCTCGATCCTGGAACGGGCCATCGGTCCGGCCCGGGCCGGTCTGATGCGGGCCTCGTTTCTCGTTGCCGCGTGCGGCCTCGCGGTGCTCGGCGCCACGGCCGGCGCGCGCGCCGACGAGCAGGTGATCGACACGAATCCGGGCGCGATCGTGCGCGTGAACCTGCGCGAAGGCGACGTAACGATCCGTACGTGGAATCGTCCCCAGATCGCGATCGACGGCGATCCGTCGCTCTCGATCGAGAAGCGCTCGAACTCGGCTCCGCTCGCGGCGCCGATACCGATTCCTCAGATGGAACAGGACACGCCGAACGGCTCGGCCGCCCTCCCGCCGGAGTCCTTCGTCGCGGCTCCGATCCCCGAGGGTCCGCACGACGTCGTGATCGTGAAGAGCGCGCTGACCACGCCCCGCGCGCCGGTCACGGTGACGGTACCGAGCGACGCCGCGTTCGTCTACGCACGGGCGGCGAGCGGGAAGCTCGACGTCTCCGACTATCGCGGCGGCACGCTCGTGGCCGTCACGCGAAACGGTCGGCTCTCACTGACGAACGTCGGCGGCACGGTGTTCGCGCAAACGTTCCGCGGACCGCTCGTGGTGCGCGGGTCGTCGTTCGATCGCATTCGCGCGCGCTCGCTCTTCGGAAACGTTTCGTTCGAGCACTGCGACGCGCGGCAAATCGAAACGACGACCTTCGACGGTTCGATCGTGTACGACGGGGGCTCGTTCGCGCCGGGCCTCGCACGCTTCGAGTCGACGAACGGCAACGTGGCGATCGGCGCATCGGGCAACGTGCAATACGGCGCGCACGCGGTCGGCGACGGACACGTCTATACGAATTTCAACGGCCGCTCTCGCGTCGATCAGCGCGGAACCGACACGAACGCATTCGTCGGCGACGGCGGTCCGCTCGTCACCGCGACGACCCAGGGCGGCAACGTCTATCTCTACGACGGTTCGCTGCGCTCGCGAGCGAACTTACCGCCCGAATGGCAACCGGCATACGCGACGCTCGAACGTCCCGGCACGCACGCGGACGACGTCCAATCGCGACCGGACATCGTCGCCCCGCGCTACGTCGCGCCGCGCTTCGACGCGCAGCCGCGCTACGACGCACAGCCGCGCTACGAAGCACAACCGCAATACCAACAGCCGCGATACGTCGCGCCGCACTTTCCGGCGCCGTCGTATATCGGCCCGCGCCGTTACTACGCGCCGCGCCGCTTCACGCCGCCGCCGCATACGTACCGCACCTTCCGCCACAAATAGGGCGAACTACAAAAGAAACTTACGCATGATCGCGACGTCGAGCTTCCACGTGTGCTGCGGAAGGATCGCTTCGATCTTGTAGCCGCACGCTTCGAAGAACGCCGCCGCCGGATAGCCGGCAGGCGCTTCGAGCGTGACCTTGTGACAGTTGTAATAGTTCGCGAGAATTTCCGCGCGCTCGAGAAGCCGGCGGCCGATACCGCCGCCGCGGCGTTCCGGTTCGACGATCAGCGAATCGACGTGTGCGAGCGATGCGGCGATGCGTAAGCCGAGGACGCCGACGACGCGATCGCCGTCGAGCGCCGCGAGTTCGTGGCGTTGCTCGTGCCAGACGATTCGAAACTTCCACTCGGTCGAGAGCGCTTCGCGCTCGTGCTCGCGACGAAAGGCCGCGGTGCGCTCCGGAAGAACCGGCTCGATCTCGATGCGCTCACCGACCGGCAACGGCTGCGATCTCCGTCGTCGCGTCGAGCGTCCAGCCATCGTAGGCGGCGAACATCCGAAAACCGAGTTCGTCTTCGATCTCGCGCGCGAGACGTTCCGGCGGTTGCTCGAGCATCTTCGTACTGAAGTGCGTCATCACGCCGACCTTCGGGCGAACGACGTCGAACACGTGCTTCGCCTCATCGAAATTCATGTGATCGACCTTCAGCGAATCGCGGTATCGCAAGACGTTGACGATCAGCACGTCGGGATGATGCGCGGCATAGTCTTCAGCGAGCCCGTCGAAATAGCGTCCGCACGGCAGATACGAAACGGTCGTCCCGCGATAGCGGAAATGCATGCCGTACGTTTGGACGCCGTGAATGTGGCGCACCGACGTGCGCAATTCGACGTCGTTCACGTGGTACGGGCCGCCGCGCTCTTCGAGAAACGTTTGCTGCGCGACGAACTTCGCGGCGTACGGGAAGATCACGGGCTCGCCTTCGAACGCATCCTGCGGTGCGAGGACGGCGCCACGGCGGCGGAAGCCGCCGGCCGTCATCGCCTCGATCATCACGTTGATGTCGCCCGCGTGGTCGAGATGCTTGTGGGAGAGCGCGAGCGCGTCGAGCTGCGCCGGGTCGCACGGAGGCACCGACTGCGTCGCACGCACGAGCGCGCCCGGCCCCGGGTCCACGTGGATCTGTGTGACCGGCCCGTCCTCTTCGCCGTCGCCGGGTTCGAAGCGGAACCACATCCCGCCGGAGGCACGGATCTGCTTGGCGACGACGAAGCGCGCGCCGCCCGTGCCGAGGAATCGAACGGAAATCATCGATCGAGGTGGTTGCGGAGCGAGCTTACGTTACCTCGTCGCGCTTGGCGTCGCGGTCCTTGTACCACGTGCCGGTGTAGAGGCTAAAAAACGCATCGAGGTTCGTGCGGTACTGTTCGAGCGCGGAACTCCACAATCCGAGGGCGTCTCTGCCGCCGTCGGTCAAGGTGTAGATCCGTCGCGCCGGACCCTGCTCTTTCGGGTCCCACCACGACGTGATGTACCCGTCGCGCTCCAGCTGACGTAGCGCGCGGTAGACGGTCCCGGGATCCGAGACCACGGCGAAGTTCTCTTTGAGCTCCTTCATGATCTCGTACCCGTGAAGGTTGAGATCCTTGAGCATCACGAGGAGCCATGCCATCAGGTAGTTTTTTGGCGTTCCGCGCGGCGGGAGGCCCGCCTCGGCTTTGCCATGAGCTGCGTCGCCGCGCTCTCGATCTTCTTCGTCGGAGACGAACCCCCGAGGAGCTACGACGTTCTTCATGCCCGTAGGTGCAATCTACACATAGGTGGTACCCTCGTCATTCCTGGTCGCCGGGATCACGCGGGACGCGCGGAAACCCCCATATCTGCGTATTCCATCGGACCTTTGTCGGAACCCCCGCGCAAAGACGAGGAATTTCGAGGTGGGATTTAGGCGAGGATCGGCAGCGTTGGGAACGATCCGGCGAGCACGCCCGTGGTCGGCCGCTGAAACCACTTCTCGACAATCGTCGCATAGACGCTACGAAAGTCGGTGGTGAACGTCGCGTCGCCGTTGTCGAGGGCGTCGAGCGATGGATGCTTTCCGTAAAGTCCGCCCGTGATGCCACCGCCGATAACGAACATCGGCGCCGCCTCGCCGTGATCGGTGCCGCGGCTCCCGTTCTCGGCAACGCGTCGGCCGAATTCGGAGAACGTCATCGTCAGCACGCGTTTATCTTCTCCGTGCGCGGCGAGATCGTCGTAAAAAACTTTCACCGCATCCGCGAGTTCGTGGAGAAGACGATCTTGCGTGGGCTTCTGCGCGGCGTGCGTATCGAACGATCCGTGCTGCACGTAGATCACGCGCGTGCCGAGCCGGCTTCCCACGATCTGCGCGGCGAGTGCGAGGCTGCGACCGAGCGGGGTCGCGGGATAGGTGGCCTGCGACGAGTATCCGGCGATCAGTTTCGGCAACTCCTCGGAACCGCGCTGCGCGTGATCTTCGATCGTCGCGACGGTCGAGAGGTAGGGCGACGAAAACGGAACGCGATCGTCGCGAACGACCGTCGCGAACGCCGCGCGCTCGCTGACGTTGCCGTCGCTCGAGAGGCCGTATCCGCGGAGCGCCGCGATCGCCGGCACGTCGACGCGCCGGCCCACCATCACGGCGGGCAACACCGGCGCGAGCGCGACGGCGTTGAAGAGGTTCGCTTCGGGAAGATCCGCCTCGTCGAGAAAGCGGCCGACCCAGCCGGTCGAAACGTAATGCTCGGGCTCCGCCGTTTGCCAAATCTCCGTCGAGCGGAAATGCGAATGATCGGGGTTGGGATATCCCGCGCCTTGCACGATCGCGACTTGGCCCTTGTCGTACATCGCTTTGAGCGGCCCCAGCTGCGGGTTGAGCCCGATCGTGTTGTCGAGGGCGAGCACGTCGTGCGGTGAGATGCCGAGCGTCGGGCGATAGCGATAGTAGTTCGGCATTCCGTAGGGCACGACCGTATTGAGGCCGTCGTTTCCGCCTTGCAGATTGATCACGACGAGCACGCGATCGTCGGCCGCGCCTGGCGCGACGTTCGGGAGCGCCGGCATCGCGAGCGCCTTCGCAAAGAGATCCGTCGCATTCGCGCTGACCGTCAGGCCGGCGAGCGCCCCGATGAGAAATCGGCTTCGTTGCATGATCGCGTTCCTCTTACGTACTCGTTTTAGGAGAGCTGGTAGGCGGGCATCGCCATCGTCAGGTACGCGGCGCCGCGCATGCGTTCTTCGAAATTCTCGCCGGAGAGCATACCGTCGGCGGACGTCCCACGGCCGTCGAGATACGATTCGAGATCGGCGACGGAGCCGGGGCTCACGTCGCCTTGCAAGATCGTGTGCGTTAGCGCCTGCGCTTCGTCTCGCGCGTTCGCGGGCGGTCCGGCGTTTAGGAAATTTTTGCCTTGCGCGGCCGCCGTCGTGATCTCGCTCGCGAAATTCTCACGTGCGAGAATCGTCTGCGTGTTGAGCCACTGCGCGCCGCCGTCCCAGCCTTTGACGCTCGGTGGATGGAACGGAACCTGACCCATCCGGTTGAGCACCCCGACCGTTTGCGGCGCGACCTCCGTTAAGCCGAAGAGCTTGTACGAGCCGATCGTGAACTCGACCGGACTCTTCACGAGCGCGCGATACGTACGATCCGAGTAGAACACGTTCGAGCGAAAGAGCGCCGACATCACGGGCGCCATGTTGAAATCGTTCTTGCGGATCGTGGCCGCGAACGCGTCGACGAGTTCCGGTTCGGGATCCGAATATACGAAGAACTCGAGGAGCCGCCGCGCGAAATATTTCGGCGCGGCGGGCTGCGCGAAGATGATGTCGATCACGTCGTCGCCGTTGAGATTTCCCGTATGCCCGAGGAACGTCTTGTCGCCGTCGTCGTGCTGCGCCACGTTGAAGTAGAACTCGCCCGTGCGGCGCCGAAACGTGTATCCCGTAAACGCGCGAGCGCTCTCACGCACGTCGTTTTCCGTGTAGTTTCCGATGCCGAGCGTGAAGAGCTCCATCAACTCGCGAGCGAAATTCTCGTTCGGGTGGGCCTTCACGTTGCGCGCGTTGTCGAGCCACTTGAGCATCGAGCGGTCGCGCGCGATCTGATGCGTGAGATCGCGCCAGTTGCCGAGCGCGTAGTGGCGCAGCAGCCAGTTCTGATCCACGATATCCGTACCGTAGATGCCCTTCGTCCCGCTCGCCGTCGCGAAGTGCCCGTGAAGATAGAGCGTCATCTTCTCTTGCAGCGGCGCCGGCGAGACGAGCATCCGGTCGAGCCACCAGGTTACGTTCGCGAGCTCCTGCCGACGGCGCAGCATCGCGCGTTGTTTCCGCGCCTCCACGATCGCGTTCGTCGCAGCATCGGTGCCGCTCGCGTCGGGCATCGGCGACGACATCACGAGCGGAGCCGCCAGGGGCGTGCCCTCGTCGTTGTCGATTAACTCGGGACCCTCGGGCAGCGAATCGGTCGAGGGAAAATGGATGAGGGCGTCCACGGCCCCGTTCATCGTCTGACCGGCCGCCGTTTGGATATCCGACGGCGAGCCGCCGAAGCCGGCGCGGCGCAGCAGATGCGCGGCGAGGCGCGCGTTCCAAGGGCCCGCGTACGGCGCGAGCGGCGACGCGGGTAGAGGACCCGCTGGACGGAACGCGGAGGGAGCCGACGCGATCATGGAAACGATCATACCGGACGCGGCCCTTCAGCCGCGACCTTTCGCGGACAATCTAATAGCCGCTTAAGGCGGCATCACACATTCCGGGGCACCGCCACGGTAAGCGGCGAAGCGCCCGGCATGAAACGTCTGGAAACGCGGCTCGATACGAGCGCGAGCGATTTCGCCGAAAACGCGGCACACATGCGCTCGCTCGTCGGCGAGCTCCAAGGGCGGCTCGCTCGCGTGCGAGAAGGCGGCGGCGCCGAATCCGTCGCGCGGCATCGCAAGCGCGGCAAGTTGCCGGCGCGCGAACGCATCGACCGGCTCGCGGATCCGTTCACGCCGTTCCTCGAATTCTCGGCGTTGGCAGCCGACGGCGTGTACGACGACGCCACGCCGTCCGCCGGTATCGTCACGGGCATCGTGACGGTCGACGGTCGCCCGTGCGTGGCGATCGCGAACGATGCGACCGTCAAAGGCGGAACCTACTATCCGCTCACGGTCAAAAAACATCTGCGCGCGCAAGAGATCGCGCAACAGAACAACTTGCCGTGCATCTATCTCGTCGACTCGGGCGGCGCGTTTCTCCCGAAACAGGACGACGTGTTTCCCGACCGCGATCATTTCGGGCGCATCTTCTTCAACCAAGCGCGCATGTCGTCGGAAGGCATCCCGCAGATCGCCGCCGTGATGGGTTCGTGTACGGCGGGCGGCGCGTACGTTCCGGCGATGTCGGACGAGACGGTGATCGTCGCCGGGTACGGCACGATCTTTCTCGGCGGCCCGCCGCTCGTCGCGGCGGCAACGGGCGAGATCGTGACGGCGGAGGAGCTCGGCGGCGCCGACGTTCACACGCGCATCAGCGGCGTCGCGGACCACTACGCGAACGACGACGAACACGCGCTCGCCCTCGTGCGCTCGATCGTGGCGAATCTCGCGCCGCCCCGCGCGAGCGAACCGGAATCCGAGCCCGCCGCGCCGGCTTACGATGCGCGCGAGTTGTACGGCATCATCCCGCGGGATCCACGCATCGGCTACGACGTCCGCGAAGCGATCGCGCGCATCGTCGATGCGTCGCTCTTCCACGAGTTCAAGCCGCTCTACGGCACGACGCTCGTGTGCGGATTCGCGCACGTCGAAGGCTATCCGGTCGGCATCGTCGCGAACAACGGTATCCTCTTCAGCGAGAGCGCGCTCAAAGGCGCGCACTTCATCGAACTCTGCGCGCAACGCGGAACCCCGCTCGTGTTCTTGCAGAACATCACGGGCTTCATGATCGGTAAGGAATACGAAAACCGCGGCATCGCAAAGGACGGCGCGAAGCTCGTCATGGCCGTCGCATGCGCCGAGGTTCCGAAGTTCACGGTCGTGATCGGCGGGAGTTTCGGCGCCGGAAATTACGGCATGTGCGGGCGCGCGTACTCGCCCCGCCAGCTTTGGATGTGGCCGAACGCTCGCATCTCCGTGATGGGCGGCCCGCAAGCGGCATCGACGCTCTTGACGGTCCGGATGGAAGCCGAGAAGCAACGCGGCCGCTCGATGACGGCCGAAGAACAAGAGCGATTCAAAGCACCGATTCTCGAAAAGTACGAACGCGAGGGAAGCCCGTACTATTCGACCGCGCGGATCTGGGACGACGGCGTCATCGATCCCGCCGACACGCGACGCGTACTCGGCCTCGGGCTCGCGGCGGCGGCACACGCAGCGCCGAAGCCCAC